>Ga0123355_10012529_pt1 | contig 13139 bp, 10 predicted proteins | sample TergutEmb28metaG_3_FD_89872 | JGI IMG/M metagenome (GOLD analysis project Ga0123355, IMG submission 89872) | Embiratermes neotenicus P1 segment gut microbial communities from Petit-Saut dam, French Guiana - Emb289 P1 | ecosystem: Host-associated > Arthropoda: Insects > Digestive system > Gut ... | reverse complement strand
CCCGTGTTCATGGGCCCCGTGTTCATGGGCCCCGTGTTCATGGGCTAGCCCTCGTGGCCGCTCCCGTTCGCCCCCGGCTGGCGCTCGGACAGCTTCAGCACGCTGGAGACCGGGCCGAGCGCGACTTGGCCGAGTCCGCAGATCGAGGTGCGGCGGAGCACGTCGACGAGCTCACGGACGTCGGTGTTCACGTCGGCTGGGCCGCCGCCGCTCGCCATCAGGTCGGTGAGCATGACGTGCGCCTTGGCCGAGCCGACCCGGCACGGCACGCACTTGCCGCACGACTCGTCGCGGAAGAACCGCAGTACGTTGACCGCCGCGGCCAGCAGATCGGTGCCCTTGGCCATCACGACCAGCGCGCCGGACCCGAGCATGGAACCGGCCGCCTGGAGGGAGGCGAAATCCAGCTCCACGTCGAGCTGGTCCGGCCCGATGAAGTTGGAGGACGCGCCGCCCGGCTGGATCGCGCCGAGCTCCCGGCCGCCGGAAACGCCGCCCGCCAGGTCGAGGAGCTCGCGGGCGGTGGTGCCCATCGGGACGCAGTACACGCCCGGCTTCTCGACGTGGCCGGAGACGGCGAAGAACTTCAGGCCCGAGTGGTCGCCGCGGCCCTGCGCCTTCCACCAGTCCACCCCGCGCACCGCGATAACCGGGATGTGGGCGAACGTCTCCACTGAATTCATCAGCGTCGGCTTACCGTGCAGGCCGTAGGTGCCGGGGAACGGGGGCTTGTTCCGCGGCTCGCCCCGGTGGCCCTCCATGCACTCGATGAGCGCGGACTCCTCGCCCAGGATGTAGCCGCCGGGGGAGGTGAAGACCTCGACGTTCAGCCGCTTGCCGGAGCCTCCGGCGTCCGGGCCGATGAGGCCGTCCGCCCGCAGCCGTTCGATCTCGGCGCGGATGATCTGCTCCTCGGGGCCATATTCGTGCCTGATGAACACCCAGGCCTCTTCGGCGCCAACCGCAAGCATGCCGAGCAGCATGCCCTCGAGGACCAGGTGCGGCTGGGTGGCGAGGATCTCCCGGTCCTTGAAGGTGCCGGGCTCTGACTCGTCGGCGTTGCAGATGACGTACTTGACCTCGTCGGTCTGGGCGGCGACCAGGTCCCACTTGCGACCGGTGGGGAACCCAGCGCCGCCCATGCCGCGCAGCCCGGAGTCCTTGAGCGCCGCGATGATGCCCGCGCTGTCCCGGCGGCCCGCCAGCACGTCCCTGACCAAGGCATACCGGCCGGCGGACGAGGGATACGGGTCGTTGGGCCACACCGCCGCATCGGCCCCCAGCGGCGCCGTCGCGTGGCCGGGCCCGTGCCCGTTGTGCCCGTGTCCGTTGTGCCCTTGTCCGGCAACGGTCACGCGGGCCGTCCCGACGGCAGCGTCGGCTTTCGATACCGCGACCGGCACCTCGTTCACTGTGCAGGCAGGGGCAATGTCGCAGCGGCCGAGGCAGGACCCGACGACCAGCTCGACGTCGGTGTCCGCGCCGTACCTGGCGCGCAGCGCGGCGATCTGCTCCTCGCCGCCGCGCAGCCAGCAGGACAGATCCTGGCAGACCCGCAGTTCGACTGTGGCCGGCGGGTCGGTGCGGAAGTGCGGGTAGAACGAGATCAGCCCCTCGATCTCGTACAGCGGCCGGTGCACGTCGTGGGAGAGCGCGACAAGCTCTTCCCGGGGCAGCCAGCCGGTCCGCTCCTGAATGGCGTTGAGCGCCGGGATCAGGGACGGGCCAGGGAACTTCCCGGCCCGTGCCTCGACACCGGGGGCGGTGGCGCGCGGCTCAGCCATCGGCGCGCTCGACTCGGACAGCGCAGAACTTGAACTCGGGGATCTTCCCGAACGGGTCGATCTCGTCGATGGTCAGCAGGTTCGCCGCCGCCTCTCTGAAGTGGAAGGGGATGAAGACGTTGCCCCGCGCCTCGCGGTGCGAGACCCGCGCGGAGAGCTCGATCGTGCCGCGCCGGGAGGAGACCCGCGTCATCCCGCCGTCTTCGATGCCGAGCTCGGCGGCGTCCTGCGGGTGGATGAAGACGAGAGCCTTCGGCGCGATCGTGTCGAGGGCGTAGGACCGGCGGGTCATCGACCCGGTGTGCCAGTGCTCGAGCATCCGGCCGGTGTTGAGCACAAACGGGTACTCCTCGTCCGGCAGTTCCCTGGCCGGCAGCCACTCGGCGGGCACCAGGTGGGCGAGCCCGTCGTCGGTGTTGAACTTCTCGCCGAACATGACGACGGTGCCGTCGCTGTGCTCCGGGTCCGGGTTCGGGTACAGCTTGCCGCCCTTGCCGAGGTTGTCGTAGGTCAGGTTCTTGTAACTCGGGATGACCGAGACCATCTCGTCGAAGATCTCCCGCGGCGAGGTGTAGTGCCAGTCCAGGCCGATCCGGTTGGCGATGTCCTGCACTACCTCCCAGTCCACGCGCGCCTGGCCGGGGGTGTCGAGCACCTTGTGGCTGAGCTGGACCCGCCGGTCGGTGTTCGTGAAGGTGCCCTCCTTCTCGAGGTAGGAGGAGGCGGGCAGGATCACGTCGGCGAACTCGGCGGTTTCGGTGAGGAAGATGTCCTGCACGACGAGGAACTCGAGTTTGGACAGCGCCTTGCGGACCTTGTTGATGTTCGGGTCGGACAGGAAAGGGTTCTCGCCGAGCATGTACATCCCGCGTACCCCGCCCTCGAGCACGGAGTGGATGATCTCGGTGACCGTCAGGCCTTTCTTCGGGTCCAGGTCGGCGGTGCCCCAGGCCTGCTCGAACCGCTCCTTCACCTTCGGGTCGTCGGCCTTCTGGTAGTCCGGGTAGAACATCGGGATCAGGCCCATGTCGGAGGCGCCTTGCACGTTGTTCTGCCCGCGCAGCGGGTGCAGTCCGGCCCCTGGCTTGCCGACGTTGCCGGTGATCGAGCACAGCGCGATCAGGCAACGTGCGTTGTCGGTGCCGGTGGTGTGCTGGGAGATGCCCATGCCCCAGTAGATGACACCGGACTTGGCGTTGCCCCAGATCCTGGCGACCCGCCGGATCACGTCCGCGGGCACGCCGCAGATCTGCTCAGCCCGCTCCGGCGGGTAGCTGGCGACGGTCGCCTTGAGCGCTTCGTAGTTGGAGGTCCGGTTGGCGATGAACTCGTCGTCGGTCAGCCCGAGCCGGATGATCTCGTGCATCAGGCCGTTGTAGAAGGCGACGTCGGTGCCCGGTTTGAGCTGGCAGTAGATATCGGCGTGGTCGGCCATCTTGTCGGCCCGCGGGTCGACGTAGATGACCGTGGTCCCGTTCCTGCGCGCCTGCTTGAAGAAGCTCGAGGCGACCGGGTGGTTGGCGGTGGAGTTAGACCCGGTGACGATCGCGACCTCGGCGTTGGCGACATCGCCGTAAGTGGTGGAGACCGCGCCCGAGCCGATCCCCTCGAACAGCGCCGAGACGCTGGAGGCGTGGCAGAGCCTCGTGCAGTGGTCCACGTTGTTGGTGTGGAACCCGGTCCGGATGAGCTTCTGGAACAGGTAGGCCTCTTCGTTGGAACACTTAGCGGAGCCGAACCCCGCGATCGCGGCCGGGCCGCCCTGCACGTAGATCTCGCTCAGCCGGCGGGCCACCAGGTCGAGGGCCTCTTCCCAGGTCGCCTCGCGGAAGTGCGGCAGCACCTCGCCGTAGTCGACGAGACCGCCAGGCTTGCGGCCGCCCTTGCCCTTGCGTCCGTTGCCGTCGCCACCCGCCGCCATCTCGCCGCGCACGTCTGCCGACAGCGCGCCCTTGGGGTAGGAGGTTTCGATGCGGATCAGCGGCACGGTCAGCCGCTGCGATGAGGCAGCGTAGTCCCAGCCGTAGCGCCCCTTCACGCACAGCCGGCTGTGCGAGCCTGGCTGCTCGCGGCCCTCGGCGAAGGAGATCGCGCCGCGGTCGCGGTCCACGTAGTAGGTCAGCGCGCAGCCGACGCCGCAGTACGGGCAGACCGTGTCCACCGCGTCCAGCTCGGTGCGCGGCCTGATCGGGATGTTCCTGATCGGCTTGTTGGTCAGCGCGCCGGTCGGGCACGCCGCGACGCATTCGCCGCAGGACACGCAGGACGAGCTGCCCATCGGGTCGTTCAGGTCGAACGCGATGTGCGTCTCGAAGCCCTTGCCGGTGCGCCCGATCACGTCGTTGCCCTGGATGTCGTCGCACGCCCGGACGCACCGGTCGCACAGGATGCAGGCGTCGTGGTCGACGGCGATGACCGGGCTGGAGAGGTCCACGCCGCGGCCGGAGCCGAGTGGCAGGGCGTCGGTCTCCCGGCTCACCCCGAACCGGTCGGCGAGCGCGAGGAGTTCGTTGTCCGCGGTGGTGGTCTGCTTGGGGTCGCGCTCGCGGGGCGGCTGGTCGGAAAGCAGCAGCCGGGTGAGCATCGCCCGGCTCTTTTCGACCTCCGGCGTGTCGGTCTTGACCGTCATGCCGTTTTCGCAGGCCCGCACGCAGGAGGCGGCGAACGCGGGCGCGCCCACGTCGACCACGCACATCCGGCACACGCCGACCGGGTCGTACCGCTCGTCGTGGCACAGCACGGGGATGTCGATGCCGGCCGCCTTGGCGGCCTCCCAGATCGTGGTGCCCTCCGGGGCGGTGACCTCGCGTCCGTCGATGGTGAACGTCACGGTCCCTGTGGATTCCTGGGCAGTTATCGCCATACCCGAAGTATCCGCCCGGTGGCGAGGCTAAGCCAAGCCCGCCGGCCTTTGCTGTTGACAAATCCGTGTAGTCAAGATACTCAGGCGGTCGTTCTTTGTGGCCGGCCCTAACAGTGGCCGGCCGTAACAGCAGCAGGCCGGCCAGGCTCTCCTGTTCCGGGCGGCCGGACTCGTCCAGACCTCGGATCTCGTAGTAGGCGTCGATCATCGCGCGCAGCCTGGCCGGGGTCAGCCGGGCCTCCCGGCCTGAGGGCAGGGTGAGCGGTTCGCTGAGCAGCCGGTCGGGCAGCCAGTCGTCCCCCGGCTGCCAGCCCTCGCGGATGTTGTAGACCCGCTTGGCGAGCACGATCCTGCGCGCGGTCTGGTGTAGCTCCGCGCCGGTCACGTCCCAGCCGGTGACGGCGGACAGCAGGTCAGCCCACTCGGCGAACGGGTCGGTGAAGACGCCGCGGAGGAACTTGCACAAGATCATGGAGTCCATGACGGCGGCCCGGTCCTCGGTCTCCACGGCGGCCGCCGCGTGCGCGTCGCCGCCGTCAAGCCGGTCCAGGTCACCGGAGAGGTCAGCCTCGTAGGCGCCGGACCGGTTGTGGTCTGCGCCCCTGGCGTTCACCGCGAGGCCAAGGGCCATGGCGTGCAGGGTGCGGGGCTCGTAGCCCGGCATCTCCAGGCCCTTGACGTGCGGGGCGAAGGTTTCGGAGTCAGCACCGATCGTTCGGGATGCTGCTCTTGATCCGGTGGCCAGCAGCGAGCCGAGTTCCGTGTCGGCCGTGCCGATCTCGTCGAGGGCGCGCAGCAGCGCGCCGGCGTCGCCGAACTTCAGCCACGGGGCGTCGATCAGGCCGCGCTCCGCGCACTCCATCGCCCACGCGATCGTGCCGCCCGCCGAGATCGTGTCGATGCCGAGCTCGTCGCAGCGGGCGCTGGCGGCGACCACCGCGTCCGGGTCGCTCACTCCGCACATCGGGCCGAGTGCGAAGACGTTCTCGTACTCGATCCTGGTCTTCTTGCCCCCGCCGACGCGGTAGATGTGCTCGCAGCCGATCGTGCAGGAGGCGCAGCTGGAGCGGGCCACGCGGCGCATCTCGTTCAGGTTGGCGGGCGCGGCCGGTGCAGCGGACGGCTCGGGGCCCGCGGCCGGCTCGGGGCCCGCCGCCGCGCTTGCCGCCGCGACCTCCGCCATGGCCTCGTCGGCGGGGGTCTGGTCGCTCAGCCGGTCCGCTCCTGCGAAGCTGGCCGCGGCGAAATTGCGGGTGGGCAGCGCGGAGATCGCGTTGAACGCGAGCAGGTTGGCGAGCGTGCCGAGCTCCCGGTACTTCGCCGTGGCCGGTCCGAATGACCGTTCCCGCAGGTCACGGGCTGCTGCCAGGACGGCTGCGGGGTCGGACACGGCAACCTTGGCCGCGGCGCGGACCGCGATCGCCTTGAGGTTCTTCGCGCCCAGGACCGCGCCGAGACCGCCACGGCCCGCGTGCCGCCCGTCGTGCGAGATGGTGGCGTACCTGACGCCCCGCTCGCCGGCCGGGCCGACCGCCGCCACCCGCCAGCCGCGGCCGAGCTGTTCGCGCAGCCTGGCGTCGGCGTCCGCGGCGGGCAGGCCGGTCAGGTCAGCGGCGTCGCGCAGGCGGGCGCCATCGCCGTCGATAAGCAGCACCGAGGGAGCCGCCGCCCGGCCCGTGATCACGATCGCGTCGTGCCCGGTGAGCTTCCCCGCGATCGCGAACTGGCTGGAGGCGAGCGCATCGGTGATCATCCCGGTCAGCGGTGACTTCGCCACCACGGCGAACTTGGCGCTGGTGGTCAGCGGCGTGCCGACCAGCGGGGAAAACACGAAGGCAAGCGGCGCGCCGGGGCCCAGCGGGTCCACGCCAGGCGGTCCGACGTGGTGCAGCAGCCAGGTGCCGAGGCCCGCACCGCCCAGGTACCCGCGCAGTACGTCATCGGAAAGCGGCAGCGTGCTCGATGTCCCGTCGGTCACGTCCACGATGAGCGCCTGCCCGAAGTAGCCACCGGGTGCCAAGTTCGCCTCCCTGTTCTCGGTTCCGCGTTGCGGTCTCGTTCCTTGTTCTGGTCAGCTGGGTCAGCCGCCGGCGTCGGCGGACAGGAAGAAGACCATGTCCCCGGCCGCCAGCGGCGTCGTGCCGTCCCTGGTGATCTGGTCGCCATTCAGCGCCGCCGTCACGTGCCGGTCAAATGGCAGTCCCACGGCATCGGCCGCGCCCTGCACCGTCGCCGCGCGGACTGGCCGCGGGCCTGCAGGCCGGCCGCTCTTCACCAGCGCTCCGAACAACTGGACGGTCACCTCAGGGGCCGTCCGCTCGCGGGCTGCCTGGTAGTCCTCGGGTGTGTTGACGTTCAGCACCGAGTCAAGCTCCGGGTCGAGCGCCGCGAGCACCGGGTCTGCGCGCAGCGCGTCGTCATCGAGGCGGGTGACCGTGCACAGTTCGAAGAGAAAAGCGGGTCGCAGCCGGTCCTCTTTGACCAGCCGCTCGGCGGTCTCCGCCAGCGCGACGCGGTAGCCGGCGGCCAGCGGCTGCTGGTAGCCGCGGGCGACCGGAAGCGCCACGTCCGGTGCAGCTGGACCCGCAAGCTCGCGCAGCACGCGCCGGATGAAAGCCGGGTGCAGAAACGGCAGGTCGGTAGAGGTGATGAATGCGGTCTCGGCGTGGCCCCGCAATGCGGTAAGGCCGGCCGCGATCCCCTGGACCGGGCCTTTGCCTTCGCGCGGGTCGTCAACGACGATCGTGTCCCTGGGGAGGGCGGGAAGGTCCTGGCCGCTGGCGCGGACGACGACCACCGGTCCGCCGGCTGCGCGCCCGGTGATGCCGACCGTCCGGCGCAGCAGCGTCGAGCCGTGCCATTCGAGTGCGGCCTTGGGCGTGCCCATTCGCGATGACCGCCCGCCGGCCAGCACCACTGCCCCGGAACTAGCCACGTGTTCATGCTACGCGCTGACCGGCCGGTGGCCGGGCCGCGCGGATTCCGGCCAGTCAGCTCAGAAGGTGACCCGCGCGGAGAAGATCTGGGACGGGCCGGTGATGCCGCTGCCCCAGCTGAGGACCAGGGCGGCCGGGGAGCCCTGGACGGTGGTGATGCCGAAGGTGTCGCCTGGCCAGCTTGCGGGCCTGCCGAACTGCTTGGAGACCTGGACTGGGCCGGAGAGCCAGCCATGGCCGACCTCGTAGACGCGGAGGTACTGGGCGTAGCCGCGCGGGGAGCTGTCCGATAGCCAGCTGACGTAGGCGAGTCCGGACTGGCCGCCGGCTGCCTGCACGATGTGCGTGGCGGCCGTCGCATCCGGTGTCACCCGGACCGGCGCGGACCACATGGCGCCGCCGTCGGCGGAGTAGGCGAGCCATCCGGTATCGCGCCCGGCAGCCTGGGTGTCCCAGGTAATGTACATGGTGCCGCCTGCGTCCTGGGTGATCGCGCCGTCGATCCACCAGGTCGTACCGGCGATCGTGCCGGCCTTCGCGCCGATCAGAACGGGGGGCGTCCACGTCTTGCCGCCGTCGGCCGAAGAGCGGAAGTACAGGTTCCCGGGGCCGGTCGTGTAGGGCGGCGTGCTCGTGACCGACATGGCCTGGTACACGGCGTCGATCCGGCCGCCCGCCCCGAGCAGCAGCGGCGCGAGATCCGAGCCGCCGTCCGGGAAGCCGGGACTGAGGTGACCGATCGGACCCCAGGTAGCCCCGTAGTCGGTCGATGCCTGGACCACGGTGTTGTACTCGCCCGCCGTCAGCCCGCAACTGCCGCCCTGCGGGCACTGCGTCTTCACGTACCGGTTGGTCGGCGCATAGTCCCAGGTCAGGTAGGCCACGCCGCGGGGACCCGCAGTGATGAAGTCGCGGTCGCCGAAGTTTCCGCGCACCGGCGGCTGCAGGGCGGTCGACCGGGGGAAGCTCACGCCGTCGTCGCGCGAGACGTCAACGACCGGGAGCATGTAGCCGGCCCGGGATGTCATGAACGAGATGTACAGCGTGCCGTCCGGCGCGACGGCGACCGCCGGGTCCCAGCCAGTGTCCGAGCCCGGCATGACCAGCGGCTTGCTCCAGGTGCGGCCGCCGTCGGTGGACCGGGCGAAGCCGATGCGCATGGTGCTGGCGATCAGCCCCAGCCTGCCTGCGGGCAGGCACATCCAGGCGGCGTAGACGAAGTCGTGCCAGGAGGCGTCCTCAACTTCGGCGTCGTCCGGATTGCATGTGCTGCCGCTGATATCGGTGACCGCGCCCACGGACATGGTGAGCGGCGCCGGCGCATGGGTAGCCGGGGTGGAAGCCGGTGCCGGGATAGCCGGGGTGGAAGTTGCCGGACTGCAGGCCGCGCCCCCGATGAGCAGGGTCGCGACGGCCAGCACCGGGCGCAGGCGGGACAGGCACCGCACGCATCCACGATCGCCGGAGATGTGCGCACCCGGTCTTCACGATTGGATAACGATGGAGCCTGTCGGCGCCTGTTCAGGCGGGGACCGTCCAGGCGCGTTCCGGGGTGACGCGGATGGCCGTGTTGTACGTGTCGTACCACTCCTGCGTATACCCCATCGCCTGGATGGCGGCGAGGTACTTGTCCAGCATCCCGGGTACCGCCGAGGGCGGCGGTGCGCCGGGCACCAGCTCAGCCCGGCCGGAGATCACGACGACGTCCACGCCGTCTGCAGTGCAGTTGAAGTGCAGGGAAACCTGGTCATTGGCGGCGATGTGCCGTAGCTTCGCGCCGTCAGGCAGCGAGTAGATGGTGACCGATGCTCCGTCCCAGATGAACCAGACCGGACGCGGTGCCGGCCGTCCGCTCGGCGTGACGGTTGTCAGCCAGACGATCTGGTCGCTCACGAGATGCTTTTCAACCTGCCCGGTGAGTTCGAACGCCATGTCATGAAAGCCTAGACGCCCGCCCTGCTAGCTACCGTAGGACACTGGGCTGAGGAGGCTGTGTGATGCGGGCATGGCATGTGGACCGGCCGGGGCCGGTCCGGCTCAACACTGCGGACGGGCATCCGCTGGTGGCACGGGAAACTCCGGTGCCCGAGCCTGCTCCCGGTGAGCTCCTGCTGCGGGTGCTCGCCTGCGGCGTGTGCCGGACCGATCTGCACGTGACGGAGGGCGACCTGCCGGTGCACCGGCATGGGGTCACGCCCGGGCACGAGGTGGTCGGCGAGGTGGTGGCGACCGGCGCCGGCGATGGCGCAGGCTTCGCGATCGGCGACCGGGCAGGCGCGGCCTGGCTGCGCTCAACCGACGGCAAGTGCCGGTACTGCAAGCGCGGCGCAGAGAACCTGTGCCCGTTCTCGACCTACACGGGCTGGGACGCGGACGGCGGTTACGCCGAGTACCTGACCGTCCCGGCCGCGTTCGCGCACCGGCTCCCGGCCGGGTACTCCGACGCCGAGCTAGCCCCGCTGCTGTGCGCGGGCATCATCGGGTACCGGGCACTGAAGCGGTCGGCCCTGCCGCCGGGCGGCCGCCTGGGCATCTACGGCTTCGGCGGCAGTGCCCACCTGGCCGCCCAGGTCGCGCTCGCCGAGGGCGCGACGCTGCACGTGATGACCCGGGGTGAGCAGTCGCAGGAACTGGCGCGGTCGCTCGGCGCCGCTTCTGTCGGCGGGCCCGCCGACATGCCGCCCGAGCCGCTGGACGCCGCGATCCTCTTCGCGCCGGTCGGCGACCTCGTGCTGCCCGCGCTCGCTGCGCTCGACCGCGGCGGCACGCTGGCGATCGCCGGGATCTACCTGACCGACATCCCTCCGCTGTCCTATGAGAAGTACCTGTTCCAGGAGCGCCAGCTCCGCAGCGTCACCTCAAACACGAGAGAGGACGCCCGCGAGTTCCTCGCGTTCGCCGCGAGCCACCCGCTCGACGTCACTGCGCACACCTACCCGCTTGACGCCGCCGACCACGCCCTGGCCGACCTCAAGGCCGGCCGCTTCGACGGCGCCGCCGTCCTCATCCCGTAGCAGGCCGGCAACCCGCCGGAGCGTGCCGGCAACCCTTGACATGCAGCCAATTGGCTGCCTATTGTAAAGGCAGCTAGATGGCTGCATATCTGGTAAGGCGAAGACATGCACGAGATGGACGAGGTCTTCAAGGCGCTGGCCGACCCAAGCCGCCGGGAGCTGCTCGACAGCCTCAATCAGCGGAACGGGCAGACGCTGCGCGAACTGTGCGCCGGGCTGGACATGGCCAGGCAGTCGGTGAGCAAGCACCTGGCGGTCCTCGAAGCGGCCAACCTGGTCACCACCGTGTGGCGGGGCCGGGAGAAGCTGCACTATCTCAACGCCGAGCCGATCAGCGCGATCGCCGACCGGTGGATCAGCCGGTACGACCAAGCTCGCGTCCGCGCTCTCGCGGACCTGAAAAGAGCCCTAGAGGAGGGCCAGATGGATAAGCCCGGGTTCGTTTACGCGACCTACATCAGCACCACGCCCGAACGGCTCTGGCAGGCACTGACCGAGCCGGCCTTCACCCAGCGCTATTGGGCCACGAGCTTCAATACCGACTGGGCGCCGGGATCTCCGATGATCTGGGACAACCATGGCGTCGAGATCACTGACCCAGAGCAGGTCGTGATCGAGTCCGACCCGTACCGCCGCCTCTCCTACACCTGGCATACCATCACGCCAGAGCTGGCCAAACGGTTCGGCTGGGACGAGGAGTTCCGCGACAGGATCGCCGCCGAGCCCCGGTCGAAGGTGACCTTCGAGATCGAGCCGGCCGGCGACGGCGTCGTCAAGCTCACCGTCGTCCACGACGGCTTCGGGCCGGGCAGCACGGTCGCCGAGATGGTCAGCGTCGGCTGGCCGGCCGTCGTTGCCAGCCTGAAGACCCTGCTGTAGACCGGCGATCCGCTCCCGATGGGGGCCTGACACCCCTACCCAAAGCGCAAAAGCAACTCGCAAAGGCCTGACCGTTGCGAGCGGACAGGCTTTTGCGCCGCGCCTGCGGGAGATGCCCGTCAGGCGGCCGCGCGCTCAGCCACGGGACGGCGGCGGAGGACCGGGTTCGCGATGGCCGGAGGCTGGTAGGCCATGTCGAGCCTGCCGACGTCGGTGCCCGGCGGGACGATCGCGTCGATCGCGTCGAGGATCTCGTCGGTGAGCGTGACTCCGACGCTGGCGAGCAGGTCGTCGAGCTGTTCCATCGTGCGCGGCCCGATGATCGCGCTGGTCACGCCAGGATGGGCGATCGCGAACGCCATCGCCAGGTGCGTCATCGGCAGGCCCGCCTTTTCGGCGAGCGGGATGATCTGCTCGACGGCGTCCAGGCGGCGCTCGTCGCTGAGGTGCCGGAAGCGGGTCGTGCGACGGAGGTCGGTCGGCTGGCCCTTGCGGATGCGGCCGGTGAGCAGTCCCTGCGCGAGCGGGCTCCACACGAGGATGCCCATTCCGTAGCGCTGGGCGACAGGCAGCACTTCGGTTTCGATGCCGCGGGTGAGGATCGAGTAGCTAGGCTGCTCGGTGCGGAACCGCTCCAGGCCGCGCCGTTCGGCGACCCACTGGGCCTCGACGATGTCGGAGGCGGGCATCGTAGAGGACCCGATCGCGCGGACCTTGCCGCTGTGGATCAGGTCCGAGAGCGCGGAGAGCGTCTCCTCGATGTCGGTGTCGGGGTCTGGCCGGTGGATCTGGTACAGGTCGAGGTGGTCGGTCTGCAGGCGGCGCAGCGAGTTCTCGACCTCGGTCATGATCCAGCGCCGTGAGTTGCCGCGCTGGTTGGGGTCATCGCCCATCGGCATCCACAACTTGGTCGCGAGAACGATGTCGTCGCGGCGTCCCTTGAGCGCCTTGCCGACGATCTCTTCTGACTCCCCGTGGGAGTACGCGTCCGCGGTGTCGATGAAGTTGATGCCCGCGTCCAGCGCCTTGTGGATGATGCGGATCGAGTCGTCATGATCGGGGTTGCCGATGGCCCCGAACATCATCGCGCCGAGCGCGTAAGGGCTGACCTTGATGCCTGTCCGGCCGAGGGTGCGGTACTTCATTTGGTTCTCCCGAAGTTGAGGCGTGGTGTGCGCTGTCCCGGTGCCGTACCATGGACGGAAGCGGAAAGTGTTTCCGGATGCCACTATACGGAATGTCTTTCCGGTTATGCAAGTGAGGGAGTCCAGTGACGGAGAATCCTGCGCCACGCCGGCTGCGCGCCGACGCGCAGCGCAACGTGGACGCTCTGCTCGAGGCGGCGAAGACGGTCTTCGGCACGTCCGGCGTCGACGCGCCCGCGAAGGAGATCGCTGACCTCGCCGGAGTCGGAGTCGGGACGCTGTACCGGCATTTCCCGCAGCGCTCTGACCTGGTCAAGGCCGTGTTCCGGCACGAGGTCGACGCCTGCGCCGACACCGCGCCCGCCCTGGCCGCAGCGTACCCGCCAGCTGAGGCGCTCGGAAAGTGGCTGCACCGCTACACCGAGTTCCTCGGCACGAAACAGGGACTCGGCCCGGCACTGCACTCCGGCGACCCGGCGTTCGCCGCCTTGCCCGGCTACTTCCTGCAGCGGTTCGGG
>Ga0123355_10012528_pt1 | contig 13140 bp, 11 predicted proteins | sample TergutEmb28metaG_3_FD_89872 | JGI IMG/M metagenome (GOLD analysis project Ga0123355, IMG submission 89872) | Embiratermes neotenicus P1 segment gut microbial communities from Petit-Saut dam, French Guiana - Emb289 P1 | ecosystem: Host-associated > Arthropoda: Insects > Digestive system > Gut ... | reverse complement strand
GTCCCCAAACGCGAACAACCTTCACTAATAAACGCAATAAAATCTTCTCGAGTGCGCATGCCGCCGGCAGCTTTAATTTTTACGCCAGGGCCAATATGTTCTTTAAACAGCTTAATATCTTCTATCGTCGCGCCTCCCGTACCAAAGCCTGTAGAGGTTTTAATGTAATCGGCTCCGCTGTCGGTTACGCATTTGCATAGGGCAATTTTTTCATCTTTGTCCAGGTAGCAACACTCGATGATTACCTTTACAATTTTGTCTCCCGCCGCTTTTTTAAGGGCAGTTAGCTCTGCAGTGATCTTATCGAAATTATGCGCTTTGGCATCGCCGATATTAATGACTACATCCAGCTCAGATGCGCCATCTCCTATCGCTTTTTCAATTTCACACGTTTTAGCTTCAAGACAACTGTATCCCAGAGGAAAACCAATGACCGTGCAGATGACCAGGGCATCGCCGTATTTGTCGTGAACTCGTTTGACAAAAGAAGGTGATATGCAAACAGAAGCTGTTTTGTAATTAATGGCTTCTTCGCATAGGGCAGTAATTTCTTCCCATGTGGCAGTTGCTGCAAGTAATGTGTGATCCACAAAGGCATATATCATAGAGTTGTCCATAAGCTACCACCCTTTATCTGCCATTATAATCCGTCGCAAGGCTTCAACAGCCACCCCGGTAGGGATCTCCGTATCGTGACTGAGCGGATTATCTAATCCCATCGCCGCCCGCTCTTGATTACCACAAACCAGTAAAACGCTTCCAACTCGCACCCTCAGATAACTTCCTACCACAAACAGAGTGGCAGATTCCATTTCGGAGGTAAGAGCTCCCGCTCTAATCCAAGCTTGCCAATGGTTAAGTAATTCCTGTGCGACAGGCATACGACCGGGATCGTGCTGACCGTAAAAGGAATCTTTACATTGAACCACACCCACATGAAATTTTTGATTCAATTGTTTAGAGGCATCCACTAAGGCATTTACTATCTGATAGTCCGCGACCGCCGGATATTCGATGGGAGTATATTCACGGCTTGTCCCATCTAAGCGTATAGCACCGGTAGCGATGACTACATCGCCGCCTATCACATCCTGCGCCATGCCTCCGGATGTCCCTACCCGGATAAAGGTATCGCTACCCAGCTGCACCAGCTCTTCTAACGCAATAGCGGCGCTTGGCCCACCTATTCCGGTAGAGGTTACGCTAACCTTTTCGCCTTCCAAATAGCCGGTGTAGGTGACGTATTCTCTTTGATCCGCTACAAGCTTTGCATCATCAAAATGCCGGGCAATCTCTTTGCAGCGCTTAGGATCCCCGGGCATAATCACATAACGTCCCACATCACCCTTTACCATGCCGATATGATACATACGGTTGCCTTCGGTATTGATATGACTAGTTTGTTTTTCCATGTTATGACCTCTTCAACAGTGCCGTTCCAATGTTACAAGTTTGTGACATTTTCATTATACGGAATTACAAGAAACTGTCAATAGTCATAGAGGCATGTTATAGTTGTAACCAAATGCAAGGTGTTTTTACAGTATTTCAAATATAGTGAATTCAATGGAAATGACAGGAGTGTTTTAAATGACTGATAAAGATTTAGCGAGAGAAGCTATCAAAGCACGTCAAAAGGCTTATGCCCCTTATTCACACTTTTTAGTTGGAGCGGCATTACTGACAAGTGAGGGTGCGGTCTACTCAGGATGTAATATAGAAAATGCAGGATATACCCCGACTATTTGTGCCGAGCGTACAGCTTTTTCTAAAGCGGTATCCGAAGGCGAACGAAATTTTACTGCAATCGCTATCGCAGGCTGGCATAAAGATGCCACAAAACCTGGACAAGCGTTTCCTTGTGGGGTTTGTCGACAGGTTATGCGGGAATTTTGCGATCCTAAAAGCTTTAGGATCTTAGTTGTAAACGGAGAAAACAACGGATATACAGTGCATACTTTGGAAGCGCTTTTACCTTATGGATTTGGACCGGAAAGCCTGGAGCAATGATATTGATGTGTACCAAGTGAGAACTTGAACTTCAATAGAGTGCGAAAAAACCGACTTGCACATTGTCGGTATTTTTGCACCAAGATGTAGTTTAAGTTCGCACCACATACAGCCATATTATTCAGTGCCTAAAAACGCAACTATATATCGGAACTATTTAGGATTTCTTCACATTAAACCATCCAGATATTAGATTCATTCGAATTTCAATAGGTTAAATAGTTCAGTTAAAGCATCATGGGTTGACAAAATATTATACCAATGTCACAATGACTCCAATAATTTCACATCCATTAAGATTTATTGAGAGGAGTAGTACCCATGAAAAAAATACCTGTTGCATTGATTTGCTGTTTGTTTACCCTGGCAATAGCCCTAACCGCCTGTGCCGGCCCAGCCGGAAGCACACCAACCGGAGGTGCGGCTGCTGAAGGCGCAGCAGCAAGCCCTGCCGAAGAAGCAGTCAGCCTCCGCATATCTTGGTGGGGCAACCAGCTTCGGAACGAAACCACCCTTGCCATGTTGGACGCTTACACCGCACAAAATCCTCATGTAACCTTCGAAGCCGAGTTTACTGACTGGAACGGCTATTGGGATAGATTAGCCACTCAGGCGGCGGCCGGCAACTTGCCCGATATCATCCAGCAGGATTATGCTTTCATTACCCAATATTGGGCCAGAGGCCTATTAGCTAACCTAACCGATCAAATTAATTTGGGCAATCTCGATGTAAGCGAGGTTCCGGAAAGTGTTCTTACGCTTGGTCGTTTTGAGGGGGATCTTTTTGCCCTCTGTATCGGTGTTAACGCAGTCGCTATTTTTTACAACATAGATGTTGCGGAAGCAGCCGGAGTGTCCTGGTCCGAACGTCCTTCTTATCAAGAAATCATGGAGTTGTCCGCCATCGTTTATGCGGCCACCGGCGTACGAGGCGATACTCCCGCCGGACTCGGAAGCCTGCAAATGATGTCTCGTGATGTAGGCGAATGGGTTTACGATGTTGATGCAGACGGCAATAACATTGTTGGCGCAAGCGAAGCCACTGTACTGCGCTTTTTCACCCAAGTTTACAACACAATCAACAGCGAATGGTCTCTAACCGTCGAGCAGCGTCAGGATAACATCGGCGTAGGACTTGAAGCCGACCATCTGCCTACGGGAAGATCCTGGCTCATGTTCCCAGGAGGGTCTAATCAGCTTGCCGCTGTACAAACAGCGACTGAAGATAGGATTGGAATTACGTTTTACCCTCGAATTGAGGGATTTACACACGAATCTATGTATCTGCGTCCTTCTCAGTTTTTCTCTATCGCCGCTACTTCACAACATCAGGAAGAAGCCGCTCGCGTGATCAGCTTTTATACCAATGCCGAAATCGCTCAAGAAAAGCTGATGGCCGAGCGCGGTGTACCGGTCAATCCAAGAATGGCAGACTTTCTCCGTCCACAACTTGACCCGGTACAACAAACCATATTTGAATATATCGCCAGGGTAACCGAAATAGGTACACCGTTTGATCCGCCTCAACCCAATGGCGCAGCCGAAGCAAACAGACTACTTGACGATTTAGTAGAGCTTATCCAATTTGGTCAGATTACTCCACAAGAAGCTGCCACCAGATGGATACCCGAAGCCAACGCTATACTTGCGGTCCATCAAGAATAACAACAATAAAATAATCCCCATGCCTCACGGGAAGTGGGGCATGAGGATAGAGGAGCGTGCAAAACCTCATGGTAGCAGTCGAAAAAAAACATAGTGCCCATAATACTAAGCAATCTAAAAAAAGTCTCGGTTCATTTTTTAACCGGCAAGAAGTCGCAGCCTATGTCTTCATTATGCCGATGATTATCGGATTGCTTACATTTACCCTGGCTCCGATTATGATTTCTTTTGTTTTGTCCTTTACACGTTATGATATTTTGTCGTCACCGACGTTTATAGGGTTAGACAATTACATCAGAATGTTTACCACCGATCCTGTCTTTTGGCAAAGCTTCAGAGTCACTTTATTTTTCACCTTCGTTTCCGTACCACTCAGACTCGTATTTGCTTTGTTGGTGGCCATATTATTTTTTCGCGGTACACGTCTGGTCGGCGTTTATCGAGCGGTCTATTACCTTCCTTCCATTATGGGCGGCAGTGTAGCTGTCGCCGTTTTGTGGCGACGCATATTTGCTGTAGAAGGAGTACTTAACAGCATACTGCAATGGTTTGGGATCCCTTCCGAAATTGGCTGGCTTGCCCGCCCCGATACGGCAATTTGGACCCTGATCATCCTAGCGGTATGGCAATTTGGATCTTCTATGTTAATTTTTTTAGGAGGACTTAAACAGATACCGACCACCCTTTATGAAGCCGCTACCGTAGATGGAGCCAGTAAATTACGTCAATTTTTTTCCATTACCCTTCCGATGCTGACACCGGTTATCTTTTTTAACCTGGTCTTACAGACAATCAACGGGTTTACCGCTTTTACTCAAGCGTTTATCATCACCCAAGGCCGTCCTATGAATACAACGCTATTTTACGCGGTATATATGCACCGCCGCTCCTTCGAATTTAGTGAAATGGGATACGGAGCCGCTATGGCTTGGTTTATGCTTCTGGTGGTTGGTCTTTTGACTTTTGTCATTTTTAAGACCTCCAACAAGTGGGTCTATAGAGCGTCTGAAAACGAATAGGAGGTAACACACATGACCGCAGCTAAATCTGTGACAAAACCGGCCACTTCACGAAAATCTTCCGCCTCCTACCGAGTAAAAAGCAAGGTAAAAGCGGGGATCTACCATCTGGTGGTAATCACTCTCGGGTTCGTTATGATCTATCCTCTACTTTGGATGCTGGCCAGTTCTTTTAAACCAACCGAAGAAATCTTTAATAATGCCGCCAGCTTAATCCCCATCGATTTTTCTCCGGAAAACTATGCCACCGGCTGGAGAGGTTTTGGGGGATTTTCCTTTGGCCATTTTTTTAGAAACTCTTTTGTTATCTCCATCTTGTCCACTCTGGGTACAATGGTTTCCGCACCTTTTGTTGCCTTTGGCTTTGCACGGCTTAAGTTTAGAGGGCGCGGCCTTTGGTTTACACTGATGTTAATGACTATGATGCTGCCCTTCCAGATTATCATGGTCCCGCAGTACATTATTTTTCATAGCATCGGCTGGGTCAATACTATTTTGCCCCTTGTTGTGCCGGCTTTTACGGGAGGCGCGTTTTTCGTTTTCCTCATCGTCCAATTTATTCACGGTATCCCACGAGAGCTCGATGAAGCGGCCTTTATCGACGGCTGTTCTTGGTACGGCATTTATTTCAAGATTATTTTACCTTTGATTGTACCGGCCGTGGTTACATGCGCCATTTTCTCCTTTATGTGGAGCTGGGATAACTTCCTTGCCGCATTGCTTTACCTTAATCGCCCGGTGGATTATACTGTAGCCCTTGCACTGAGACTGTTTTCCGATCCTGCCGCTAACTCTGACTGGGGCGCATTATTTGCTATGTCAGTCCTGTCTCTGGCACCAATCATGGCTATCTTCATCTTTTGCCAAAGATATTTAATCGAAGGCATTAGTACCGAGGGATTAAAAGGTTAAAGCAGTCCTGTTTATTGCATAAAACATAGGCGCAGAAGGGAGCATTTTAAAATGAACATTTACATTATGGTGGACTTGGAAGGAATAAGTGGAGTCCATCATCCGGATCAAATGTCGGAGGGTATCAGATATGAAGAAGCCCGACGATATATGACCTGGGATATAAATGCCTGCGTGGAAGGATGCAAAAATGCCGGAGCAAAAAAAGTCGTTGTACATGATGCCCATTCCGGCGGAAAAAACACGTTATGGCATGAGCTGTCGCCATTGATTGACGAGTTTTTAATCGGCCAAAAAGGGCGAACCCAGCGGATGCCCCACATAGAAGCATGTGATGCAGTCATATTGCTTGGATATCATGCAATGGCCGGTACACCCAATGCAGTGCTGGAGCATACCTGGTCGTCTGCAGAATGGCAAAATCTATGGATAAACGGCAAACCCTCCGGTGAAATCGCATTGGATACCGCTATTGCCGGCGAATACGGTAAGCCTGTTATCATGGTGTCAGGAGACGATCACGCCTGTGCCGAAGCCCGCAGCCTAATACCCGGTGTAGTAACGGCAGAGGTCAAAAAAGGATTGTCGGTATCGGGTGCAAGCCTTCTAGTAAAGGAAAAAGCCCATGAGCTGATACGTTCCCGTGCTGCAGAAGCGGTACAAAAAGCAGACCAGATCACACCGCATATGGTTCAAAAACCTGTTAAAGTTAAGCTAGAGCTGGTCGAACGCGGACAGCTTCCTTCTAAACACGCAAAGCCATATATGAACATCATAAATGGCAGGACTTATGAGGTTACCGCTGATTCGGTTGAGGAAGGGTTGTTTAGGCTTTAGAGGATACTGCGGTGGCTGAAAGGAATTTTACTAACGGCTATATTAATGAAATAGTAAACGGTACCAACAGAATCCAAAGCAGTTAGCTACGCTTTTAAATTCTGTCGGTACCGTTTTATCGTGAATTACTATGAAAATCAATTTGTTTTATAGCATTTTTACACTAACGTTAAGCTTTACGTGACATAGGATTTTGACGATGGCTTTCTTCCATAACCCAAATTTGTTGACGAACTTGCTCGGGAGTAACCACTAATGGGGTTCCTTTGGTCAAATGATCGTAAACCGTGTCATACAGCATTTCTGTAGCATAAGTGAACGTTCCCGCATCCGATACTTCCCATTTATCTTCATGCCACACCAGAGGCTCACTGCAATACAATGGCAGCCAGTCTTTATCATGAAGCGGTTCTTTAATCAGCTGCTGCTTAGGCGCTTCTTCCGGTACAAACCAGCGCCAATTCATGTCCTGCATACCGCCTTTTAGACCTCCCGTAGAGCCCATGATATTGTATGTGAATCCCGGATAAGCATTGCATGAGGATATCTCAACATCCACAACAGGCCTTCCAGGCGCTGTCATAACCAATTTAACATAGTCCTCAGCATCTCCAAAAGTGTTAACCCTATCCATATAGCACACTACATTTGGGTTGCCTTCGGGATAATTCAACAGCTGGAGAGCCTGGTCCACTGGATGGGGGCCTGTATTATACAGATTACCGCCGCCAAACTCCTGACAGCATTGCCAGTCCCAGCGTCTCGCATATCCGCTAAATTCAACACTGATCTGGATGATACGTCCAAGAACGCCCGACTCCAGCACCTTATTAATCTGTTGGAAATATGGCGCAAATCTTGATTGCTGGAAAATCGCCAGCATTTTGCCTTTTTCTTTGGATTTGGCAATCATCGCATCCACTTGGGCAGCGGTTTGGGCCAGTGGCTTTTCGCACAGGACATTAAAACCATGTTCCAGCAGATCCATTGTGACCGGTACATGCAAATGGCTGGGGGTTGCGTTAATGACAAGATCGATATCATCCCTGTCCAAAAACTCTGTGTAATCACTAACCACTGAGCAATCAAATTCTTTTGCGGCTCTTTCCCGACGCTCTGGTATAGGATCGGCGATGCAAACTACTTTAAATTTTTCCTTCCCACTGGGGGTGTGTAGGTGGAGTCCATGAATATCCCGTCCACTTCTTCCTTGACCGAGAATTGCTACGCGAATCTGTTTCATAAAATAAGCCTCCTATATAAGTTGTATGAATCTCCCAAAATAATTTTCCGATTCACTATTTTGTTATACCCAGACGATCCATGATTTGCTTCCACAAAACCAGGCTCTCTTCCGTAGCCTCCTGGCCGCCGTGAGAAAAAGCCGATCCTTTAGGCATTGCAAGCAGTTCTTTAGATATAAGATGTGCCGGTCTGTAATGGGTCTCCAAGGCAACATAACCCGTATATCCATCTTTAATAAGCTGCAGAAACTGGCCGTCATAATCCACCGCTCCGGTCCCAACCGGTACACCGGCAGGTTTTCCGTCAATAATCCCCGCATCTTTAAGATGCATGTGAGCCATCTTATCTTTTATCAGATTATAACCGTCCGGATAGGGTATCTCCCCTTCCGGGTCATATACAATATTGCCGGGATCCCATAATCCCCTCACCCGTGGAGAATTGATTGCATCCAGTACCTTCACCACTCTGGCGGCATTGCCGGTGTAAACCCCGGGATCGGATTCCAGCACCATGATCATATCTTCTTGCTCTAATATCCGGATGGGTTCCTGAAACCGTTCCACAATATCCGGTATACGGGCTTCAAAATCACCTTTGTCCCAAAAAGTAAAGCCTCTGATTAAACGCGTCCCTAATTTATGGGCATGCTCGATACATCGGCGTAAGCTTGCGTACTGGTTGGCGATTTCTTCCATATCATCAATCTCACATTTAAAAAACGGAGAGCTGATACAACAGATAGGCAACCCTGCCGCATCTGCCTCGGATTTCATCCGATCCACCACTTCATCGGTCCATTCAAAAGGGCCTAACTCGTATACAGAACGCACTTCTACCCCGTCGAGGCCATGTTTGTTGGCAATGTCCAACGCCAGCTTAAAATCTTGGGTAATTTCATCGGTAATAACAGCGGTCTTAAACATCAGTCCACCTCCACTAATCCCGATACTTCACCTATACGACTACTGCTGTCAGAATCCAGATACATAGTAGTCCCGGGTTTAGTCCTTAAAATAGAAGCCGGGTATTCCGTACTCACTACATCTTGTAACGAATGGTAAACAGCATTGGCTTTTGTAGGGGCAGGAACCATACAGAATTTTGCCTCAGCGCCCATAAGGGCAGGGATGGTCAGCGTAACCGCCGAGACAGGCACATCCGCTAAAGTGGCAAAGCAACCGTCATTTACTTGCTGCTGGCGGCATATCTCGTCCAGCTCCACAATTTTAACTAATTTAGGATCGTTAAAATCCGCTACTGGAGGGTCATTGAAAGCGATGTGAGCGTTTTCTCCAATTCCCATACATACTATATCGATCGGCGCTTCTTTTAACAACGCAGCGTATCGCTCACATTCTGCTTCAGGGTCAGCAGCTTGACTGTCAATATAATGAATGGCACCAAACGATAACTTTGAAAAAAGATGATCCCTCAGGAAATTTCCAAAGCCCTGGGGTGCGTCTGCGGCAAGCCCGATATACTCATCCATATGAAACGCGGTAACACGAGTAAAATCAAGCCCGTCAATGGTTGTCAAATGTGCAAAAAAATCACGCTGAGATGGCGCCGAGGCAAAAATCATGCGTATGCTGTCACGGGTTTTAAACAGCTCTCTCATTTTGCTTGCCAGATCCTCCGCCGCCACTTGTCCCATTTCTTTCCGGGTTTCAAATATCCGGATTTGAAGATGGTCTTTTTCCAATTTTTTCAAATCTCATCCCTCCTGCAGATTAAAATAATTAGCACGATGGTACACCCAACCCGGATCTTTGTCAACGATCTTAGGAAGTAATGCTTATATCATTTCTTACCATCCTTGACAAAATTGATAAATTCGCTATGCTTTATACAAAATTTTTAAATAAAAAGGAGCCTTGTTATGAAAATACTGATACAAAACGGCCCCGTAGTCACTCCCCACCGCGTACTGCCAATGGGCGGGGTTTTGGTGGAGGATGGGAAAATCCTTGAGGTACTGGAATGTCCCACTACTGAGCTTCCCCCGGATATCCAAGTCATTGACGCAGCCGGGCGCACTATATCTCCCGGTTTTGTGGATATCCATGTCCACGGAGGCGGTGGTCTTGAGGTGATGGGGGCATCGCCCGACGAAATTAACGAGATTTGCTTTGCCCACAGCCGCTACGGCACCACGTCAATGCTTCCCACTACCCTTGCGGCTCCCGTCGACGACATCTGCTCGGCGATTGACAACATAAAGGCGGCATCCCAAAAAAGTATCGGCGCCGATATTATCGGGACGCATCTTGAAGGGCCATATTTTGCTCAGGCCCAGCGGGGAGCCCAGGCTCCTGAGTATATCATCACTCCTGATGAAGAAAGTATGCATCGTTTGCTTGACAGATGGGATGGCATACGTATGATGGGCGCGGCACCGGAGATTGCCGGTGGTATGGCTCTTGGCCTTGAACTTAAGAAACGCGGGATTACCGCATCCATTGCACATTCGGATGCTACTTTTGAAGATGTGGAGGAGGCCATGGAATATGGGTATACCGATGTGACCCATATTTATTCCGGCTGTTCCAATGTCCACCGGGTAAATGCCTATCGTATTGCCGGAGTAGTTGAAGCCGGTTTGTATTTTGATCATTTGACCACGCAGGTTATTGCGGACGGAAAGCATCTGCCCCCTTCCCTGCTTCGCCTTATATATAAATGTAAGGGAGCGGATAAAATTGCATTGATTTCGGATGGACTGGGGCCTTCTGCAGCGGATATTCCTGAGGGAACTATATATACCCAGGGTAACGGCATGGAGATTGTCCTTGACGATGGAGTTATGAAGCTGATGGATCGCACTGCATTTGCGGGCAGCTGCGCTACCATGTCAAAACTTGTGCGTAATATGATTGAGTTGGCGGGTGTGCCTTTGGCCGATGCAGTAAAGATGGCTTCGCTGACTCCTGCTTCTGTGGTAGGCGCTCGGGAAAAAGGGTGTCTTGCGCCGGGGTTTGATGCGGATATTGTGTTGTTTGATGAGAAGATTGATGTTTCGTTAGTTATGGTGAAGGGGAAAGTGATTCATGGAATAGCCATATAATGTCAATAACAAAGTAACAAGGCAACAGGAAAAAAGGGATAAAAACGAATATAAATGTATCCGCTTCTATCCCTTTTACAACCCAAATCATGCCCTATGTGCGAAACTCGATTAAGTGAAACGTCATTGCACCGACATCATTGTATCTACACATAACAACACACATTCATTACAAATATTAATATTATTAGGTGCAACTACGGTCTTCTTTACCTGAGTATGGTCTTTTCCACAAAACGAACAATACAGCCCTTTATTTTCATCACAACCCATACCGATTTTTAACCAGTTAGCGTGACCACCATCATCTAACAGATAATTTGCCGTTACTTTAAAGAAATTTGCTATGGGAATAATGTACTCGATATCCGGATAACCGCTTTCGCTTTCCCATCGTGATATAGCTTGATTTGTCAATCCTAATGCTCCAGCAAGCTGCTCTTGTGTAATGCTTTGACGTTTACGCAATTCTTTTATTTTTGCTCCGATTTTTATATTCATAGAAAATACCTCCGTTTACAGTGAACTCACTATGATTTTCACAGCTGTGTAACCGCATTATATTACTTGGTTATACCGTAGACAATTACAATTTCATTGATATAAGTCAACTTACCGTTGATTTATTGTACATTTGACAATCCCCCCCTCATTCCCTATAATTATTCCTAAGAAAAAATCAGAGGCTCGTTGCTGTTTAGAACGAGCCTTATTTTATATTAAAACCCTTGTTTTATCACCAAATTCATCACAATTTAAGGAGGATCCCCCCGTGCAGCCTTTAAGCCTTAACACTATCCGTGAAAAATTTCTGGCATTCTTCGAAAGCAAAAATCATTTGCGCCTACCCAGTTTTCCCTTGGTACCCCACAATGATAACAGCTTGCTTCTTATCAATGCCGGCATGACACCTCTTAAGCCCTACTTTACCGGCCAAGAAGTCCCTCCAAACCACAGGATAGTCACATGCCAAAAATGCGTAAGAACCGTAGACATTGACGATGTAGGCAGAGACGCGCGTCACGGGTCTTTTTTCCAGATGCTGGGCAATTTTTCTTTTGGCGATTATTTTAAAGCCGAAGTTATCCCCTGGGCGTGGGAATTTTTGACCGAAGTTATGGAGATCCCCAGCTCACACTTATATGTATCCGTATACTTGGAAGACGACGAAGCTTACGAGCTCTGGCAAACCAAAGTCGGCCTGGGACCGGATCGTATTTTCAAATTAGGCAAAGACGATAATTTTTGGGAACACGGCACCGGCCCCTGTGGACCTTGCTCCGAAATATTCTTTGACCGGGGCAAACAATATGCCTGCGACAATCCTAACTGTACTGTAGGTTGCGACTGTGACCGATTTATGGAGATTTGGAATTTAGTTTTTATCCAATTTAACAAGCTGGCCGACGGTAGCTACGAAGATCTGGCCTCTACCGGTATAGACACAGGTATGGGTCTTGAACGGATGGCCATTGTTATGCAGCAAGCCGACTCCATATTTGATATCGACACCTTTGCCAAACTGCAACAAAAAATCCGAGCATTAACAAATACCACGGCTAAAAACGATGACAAAACTAATTTATCCGTCAATATAATCGCCGATCACATCCGTAGTATCTCTTTTATGGCAGCAGATGGTGTACTGCCGTCCAATGAAGGACGAGGCTATATTTTGCGACGGCTGTTGCGGCGCGCGGTGCGTCATGCCAAACTGCTGGGACGGGATACCGCATTTATTGCCCAGTTGTGTCCGTTAATTATTGAAGAAAACGCCGGTGCTTATCCGGAATTGTCCGAAAAACAAGCCCATATACTACAAGTCTTAAGCAACGAAGAAGAAAGATTTCTTGCCACTTTAGATACCGGCACCATTTTATTGGAAGAACAGTGTGAAGCGCTGAATAAAGCCGGAAAAAAAGTTTTACCCGGTGCAGAAGCTTTCCGTTTATATGATACCTACGGCTTTCCTCCGGAATTAACCGAAGAAATGCTGGCAGAAAAAGGTTTTACCTACGATGAGCAAGGCTTTAAAGAAGAAATGGAAAACCAGCGTAAACGGGCCAGGGCTGCCAGAGGCGAATCCAATTACATGGGAGCCGACGAGACAGTATTTGATCAGTTAAGCCCGGATCTTTCTACGGAGTTTGTTGGTTATGAAACCCTTACGGCTCAAGCTAAGGTATTAGCTTTGGCCGCAGGCTCCGATCATCCCGAAAAACTCACCGATCAAGCACAGGTCGGTGAAGCTGTCGCCGTGTTTTTAGATAAAACACCGTTTTATGCGGAATCCGGCGGCCAAAAAGGGGATCACGGCCTTTTGATATCACCTACCGGCCGGGTAAAAATCCAAGACTGCGTAAAAGTAGTGGCCGGTAAAACAGC
>Ga0123355_10012527_pt1 | contig 13140 bp, 13 predicted proteins | sample TergutEmb28metaG_3_FD_89872 | JGI IMG/M metagenome (GOLD analysis project Ga0123355, IMG submission 89872) | Embiratermes neotenicus P1 segment gut microbial communities from Petit-Saut dam, French Guiana - Emb289 P1 | ecosystem: Host-associated > Arthropoda: Insects > Digestive system > Gut ... | reverse complement strand
TAGTTTGTTTTGTAGTGTTATTTCAATGTCTCTTATAATATAGTAGTAGCAAACTAGGTAGTTAAAATCATTGGAAATAAGTTATATTGATGTTATAAATAAGCGGCATGAAGTTCACTTACATTTAAAAATGTAATGCTATATACAATTGTAATTAAAGCACTGTAACTACAAAAATACAGGTAGCTATCCAAAATGGAGAAAAACAAAGACTGGGAACAGCATGAATTCAAACATGGTCTTCTGGTAGTCCATCTTTCAATCTGTCCAATGCAATAACCACTGAACTCATTCTCAGGATATTTGATACTGAAGAGTTTTACTAAACTTTGCTGAAATGCCATTTTTTTTATTGAATAAAAAAAGATAACTTTCTACATGAAGACATGCAATGAAAGCATATTAAAAAAAACTGTACATAAATGTAAATATACTTGCTTTTATAATGCTCAGGCATACAAAAATTTTATAAATATATAAATGGATTGATTTATCATAAAAAAATTCAGTTTTTAAAAGAATAGCACTAATTATACATGAGTATAATTTCTTGTGAAACATGCTGCATGTAGGAAATTCCAAAGCTACTCAAAAACCAGGGCATCCAATTTTACAGCAGAATTTTAAAAGCCATTCATTAAAGTCTAACCCCCTGGCAGCTACTTTATCCAGTTTACACAAACATTTTATATAATATTAAGATAAATACTTTAAAACCAAAGCCTCACATTTATCAAATCACTGTAAATGAAGATACATGGGGCAGCAGAGGTATAGTTCCAAGCTTTCTTTAAATTGTAGCACTAGAAGAAGGTGAGTGGTTAGCTTCAGGATCCAGCCACTTTACCCTTGAAGAAAAAGTCCATGTTACTTGTCGATAAGAGAATGGGTGGGCTCAGACCCAGAAGAATGCAGTAGCAAAAAAATCTCTGCCCTCAATGGGAATCAAACCTCAATTCTCCAGGCATCCAGGCTGTGACCTAGTCACTAAACTGACTGAGCTACACACCATGTCAATGGCTTATTCACTCTAATACTCTGGTACACCTGTAGTAGATGGTATCATTAACTGCAAATGCCATACCGCCAGATGCTGTAGAGTCATCAAATCCTGGGTCGTCTTCACTGGATCCCCCCACATTTTCATCTGAACAACTCTTCTCATACAGCCGCTGACGAGTCAGATACACACGAGCCAAAGGCTTCATATCCACTTCAAAGAATGGAGATCTTGGGTCACTCGGATAGCTGGATGTGATCTCTTGGATTGTCTCAGGTGGCCTTGTAGGCATATCAGGTGACTGAAAATAACAACTAATTGCGGATCTGCCAAGATACGTAAAAGGGCGTTATTTTTAAAAGCAAAAGTGCCTGTATGTATGCCATTCTATTATAGAGGACGCTAGATAGAGCAGTCATCAGCTTCACATCCTGATCTCTTTCTGTCTATATAAAGAGGCCTTCATATCATTGAACAGGAGGCTGGGTGGACACCAAGATGTTTTTGGGGCAGAGAATATACCTTGCCCCTGCTACAGATCGAATCCTGGACCATCCATGCTTCAGAGACACCAGATGGCAGCTTATGAAGATTTTAAGGCATAATCTTTGGGGTTTAAATTTAAAACTTGCTCTCAAAGGGTTAAAATGATTAAGGGACAACCAACTTAAGCCGCTAAGGCGCGCTATAAAGACAGCAGTACATACTGCATTAAGTACATCCCCACATAAATATCTAAACTAACTGCTTCTTCAACTCAGAACGGATTTTTTAGCCACCTAAACCTTATTTCTGTAACAACACAGCTGCATGTCTTGACTAAACGAAAATGCAGAAACAAAGGCAGGTGAGAAAAATGCTTCATGCAGAAGAAAAAATAGATAATTTTGCAATTTTACAAGACCTCTGCTGTAAGAATGTTTACACTACTACAAAAGTACAAAAGTACCATGTTATAAATGTTAAATGTTGTGAATTATTAATCTGTGCTTACTGTGAATCACAATACAAATACCTCACTCATCTTCACTGATGACTCAAAAGGCTTACTCTTCTGAACCCCTGACATTTATGACAATATGTTCCATCTGGCTATCAATTGAAATTTGTCTTTGAAAATCCTCCTCTTGCAATTCCTCCACGTACTACATCTCATTTCATACACTGTTATTAAGAACACCGGCCTTTCGTCCAAAATATCACTGCCAATAACAAATCTATCTCTCACCCTTACATTTCATATACTTGAAATTCATACCCTTTCAATATTTGTTAGTGTGGAATCCTGACTCCCCTAAAACCCTGCGGTGGCTTTCATTTCTACAAGCAGTTTTTATGTTTGGGTAATTTCCCACTCCCTACATATCTAAAATTCTACAAGGCAGCAAATTTTTACTCAATTCATTAAAGTTACTCACTGGTTTCATGCACTGACAATGCTTTCTTGGTGAACAAAACGTCACACTGCAATTTTATTGACAGAAGACTTAACATAACATTTACTACAAAGACCAACAACTGCACTTGTATTTATGAATGTAATTTTATTATGTAGTGATCACCATCATGTTTTGGCCACTCATGTGGCCATCTTCAGGGTGGCTGACACATGCCGGTGATTACTATGTAATAACATTACATCCATAAATTCAAATTTGTTGGTCCTTTTCATAAATTTTATGTATCTAATTAATGCACAGAACATGGAACATATCACATAGAAGACTTTACCTTACTATCAATTACTTGCATGATTCAAGCCCCGTTTTACAAGCCTTGGATATCAACCTTCTCAACTTTGGCTACAACATTGACACCAACATACACAGAGCTTTTTTAATATGGCAAGTGCTTTAGCCAACTAACTCTGATTGGCAAGCAAGCTGCCAGTGATCATGTGATCTCATCCTTTATTTCAGCAGTTGCAGGCACCTGCCTTTGTACCTGTATTTCAAGCTAGTGTACCTGTAATCACTGCACTCACAAGGTAAGTGATGCCACTGTCTGTGCCTGCATCATAGGGATACAGATTCAAAACTTCATGTTCAACCCAACTGCAGTTCCACAGGCAAAGCTCCAGGCGGGACACGCCAACTATCCAGTCCGGTGATGGATCTGCACAACACAATTACACCAAAAATAAAGTGAAAGTGACGTTATGTGAGGTACATTACAAACATACAATACAAAGTTTATAATTTATAGATTCCTACAGTGCAGAAAGTTCAGAAAAGCTGAAATATTTTGAGAACTGTTTAATGACTTACTGACAGGCTAACAAACAAACAAACAGGCAAACAGTCTTTCTTATATCACATTTTTTTAACATGAAGATTATTCTGTTGTAATAAAAGCACACCTCCTGACCACATGGCTTAACATCCATTTCAATATCATATTTCCACCTATGTGTAGATCTCCCATGTAGTTCGTGGCTAAAATGTTTAAGCATTTTCTAACTCCCTGAATCTGCTACATGACACACCCTCAACAGCTTCCTCAATTTGATCACTTTTACTTTGTGAAGAGAATAAATGATAAGCCTCCTTGTTGTACAATCTCCTCCTCATCATTTTTACCATCTCCCTCTTATGTCCAAACATTCTCCTTTGTTCTGGATTCTTAAACACCCTCAACAGAGTACTGTCCTCTGAGATATGACACCACATAATTTTATGGACAGATACCAACATTTTGGATAAACTTGCTGCCTCTGGGCACAAGGCAGAAGATAAAATGGGGCAGGTTTCTGCAAAACATCAATAGCTACCTACCAGACTGTATTATAGCACACCTCAGAGGACCACAATCTTAAGTTTGCCTGAGAACCTCAAAAATCATCCTCAATCATGTTTCTCTCTAAGGGTGAGACACATGCAATATGAAAAGCCACAGCTTTGTAACTTTAATATTTAGATTTTTATGTGACACACAGAAAGATGATTTTTGAACTGAATGGTAACAAGCGTACTGAAGTTTTAAACTGCTCGTTATTGAGAAAATGTTAGATTTATTGCATGTACCTATCTTTGACACAATGGACATAAGATGGTGCTTTCTGTCCACTCGGAACACTGCAAATGTTTTGCCCGTCACATTGGAGTGGCTGATACCTCGTGCTTTTATTATGGTGCGGATATGTTCACTCTGGAAAGAGAGATGAGAGATGTTCCATCATTTACTTAATTCCACTGACACCATCACCATATTATTACAATTATCATTTCATAAGAATATCAGAATTCATTCAAATTCTGTACATCATCACTAATAAAATTAAGCATCCCTTGTGCCAAAACACACCATAAATTTTGTAGAGAGAGTGCAAATGAAGCTCCACCAGTTCTTAGCCTTAGCAATAGATAGATGTGATTGGTGAGCTTCATGTTCTGCTCAATTTACCTTCAGAAATATTAATATTTGTCTGTTACTATTCTGGGCAGGCTTTAGAGCCAGTACTGACACTGTGAGAAAGAAGAATGGTTCCCCCCCCCCCTCCAATTGCACTGCATGGATTCAATCCTTAGTCAGGCACCCCATCACTCTACTAGCTAATAACAGTTCAAAACAACTAGAAAATACATGCATACTATAATTAATATGGTGTGTATACCATTCCACAGAACCTAATAGCAGCATTACTAACAATGTGACACTCCTAAAAGGTAAAGTGATCCTGTTACAGGCCCAGTGTGGCCCAGAGGGTGGGTAGAGGTATAGCTCTACTCTTCCATGACTGCGGCACTAGAAGGGGGTGAGTGGTCAGCACCACGCCCCGGCCGCAATTTACCCCCGGGAAAGACCCAGTACTCATTTTACAGGAGGCTGGGTGGGCCCCAGGTCCAGTCTGGACAGGCAGAAAATCTCGTCCACACCAGGATTCCATCCCAGACCGTCCAGCCCGTAGTCAGTCACTATACCGACTGAACTACCCAGCCCACGACACTCCTATTACACTTAAATATAATGCTGTTACTAGGACACAAGGACAGCAAACTGTCTGAAGCACCGGATTTCCATCCTTGGCACTCAGAATTTAAATCAAGCAAAGAATAGTTTTATTTTTGTAAGGCATTTGTGGATTCAAAGCACAATAGGAAATGCACAAGCACAGAACTTGGATATGAACATATATGTACCCAGTGAAACACGTACATCTTCATATAAAATGATTGCTAAAATTGTCTGATCTAAAAGAAAACTGAAAGAGCTTGACAATTTTGCACACAGCCCTCAAATAGCTTATCTCGATTTATTACATTGTACAGATAAACAGACATACACAGCAATTGTAATAGATGATCAGCAGGGCTGAAAATGCCCATTATTGTTCACCGCCCGCACTGGCTTCTAATTTTGGAATGTTGATACAGAATCTCAAGTGCACATACTGTCAAGTCTTGAAGAGATATACCTACTGTGACAGTGACAATTCCTGCTAAGATGTTGTGTACACAGGTACAAGAACTGTAGTTGGGACAAAGTTTACTTTCACTTTATATTCAAGAGGTCCCGATATCAAATCTTGACATGTAGACCAGCTATCCTGACTGGTGTTTTCAACAGTCTTTCAAAGTAAATGCCAAGGTAACGCCATAAATTAGGCCATGATCACTTCCTTCCATGTGTGTTACAATTCACTGTTCACTAACCATCTTATAACTTGACCCTTCTATAGTCTGAGCTATTTAAGGTTCATTAAATAGGAGAATAATAAATAAAACATCAATTTCCCAGGCTTCTACTTCCTTAACTCACCTGAGTCTTCAACTCAGTTTCAAGCATATGAGTTGCACCTCTTTCTGCCACTTGTCGCAAACCATTTGAAGCAAAGCTGTTATAATTCCAGAACTGATAATCAGCAGAATGAGATGCTCCAATGACATCACTGAATCTGGTTGTTGTCCCATTCGATGGGAAGTCTTTGGGATGTGTGTGCCTTGACCATAGGCTTTCAAATGTCACCTGAATGCAATCAGCAGTTAGTCAGTTTGTCTCTCAACATTAAGCTCGATAAGATACAGCATGGGGCAAAAAGTGACAGATTTACCTACAGCAGGGAAATTCAATAAAAAATGTGACCCTGAACTGCAGGAAATACTCCTCTGCTTAGTTGTGCAGACTAAGTATGGGAGAAGTAACAAACAATTAACTGTAAGAACTTAGGCCAGCATAAGTATCACATGATAATCCAGAAGATTCAATAATTTGGTACCTGTCCAGTCCTGTGCATGTTTTTTGCGGTAATAACATCAATAATTATAAAGCAATCCCTCTACAGGCCCTTATGGCTCCAGGATGTTGAGGCTCCCACAATTTCTAGACAATCAGAACATGAAGGTGGCTAGGTTGTTATCCCTATGCACTGGCTGCCTTTGCAGCCTAGAGACACTCCTGGTACTCATTTCTGTAAGAGGCTGAGTCGACAGGGCCATAATGTGGCTGGTAGGAATAAGTCAATGAAAAATGCCAATGACCCCATTGGGAATAGAGTCCAAAACCTTCAAACTGGTAGCACAGTGCCTCAACCAACTGTGTCACCACGTACATCAAGAATTATATGTAACAAATAATGAAACTGTCACTGCGATTTGAAGTTCTCCTGGCAGCAAAGATTCAGATTGTGGTCTTCTGGTTTGACACCCTGTAACCATGGCCACTAAAGTTCTGAAAGTACCTGTTGCCTCTGTCTTCAGGGCAGTCAGTTCTTACCTCAAGCTGGAGCTAGCATGTTCTTTCAAGAAGGTGGTAATCACCCAGCAGAACACACACTATCCCAACCTAGAAGACCACACGCCAAACAGGGCAATATTATTAGCTAACATACCAATTTTGGAGACACAAAGAGAAGAGCCATTTTCTAAAGGTTCATGATAGTGACTGATTTAAGACACCACACTAGGTCAAACATTGTTCAACATAAAAGGTTTTTTGGGGTTGGCTGTACTCCTGCCTGCTGGTGGTGGGTGGTCATACTGACAGTTTTTTTTCACATTTTACATCAGTGGCAGTGGCTAGGATAAAGCTCGGAATCCTTCGATACTATTCTACCAACCGAAGCACTTGATGATTGGGTGCAGCTCCACTTACTAACAGAGTTGCATGTTACCTCATATTTGGCTTCATTGCACGCACAACAGGAATTCAAAACTTCTGGCTGCTTATCATCATTGTCTTGAACGTCCTCACACAGCAGACGACTTAACTGCTCATCATCCATGTACCAAGTATCACGATTTTCCACAACAGTTGCCCTGTTTAGTAAACACATACAGGCATTTAGGAATGGTGATAACAGTACCTACCCTACATGCAAGCAAATAGTACAGGTACAGGTGGGCTTGTCACAGCAATACCACCAACATCAATATCATATTTTGTAAAAAGGGGACAGCCCTTCAAAATATCAATTGTACAGGAGAAGCAAAGAAAGTGGGTCAGTTTTACATATAACGAATGCTTTGAGAGGTAGGATATCTCCACCTATCTTGATTATTATTGGAGTTGCAGTTATCATGCTATTATGTATCATAGAGGACCAATGGTTGAATGTTCTGCTACAATTAACTCCATTTAGCTAAAAGTGGCATTTAGCTCCATTTTTAGAAAACAGGGGCAATATTTGTAATGTTCTGAATTCATACCTTTGGCAAGATGTCTAATCAAATTATACAGTGATGAAGCAGTAAATATTCAACTAGGCTTTCTCCTGTCAAATTCTGTTGCTTGTTTCATTAATTAGTATCCATTATAACATGTGACACTATGTGTTTAAAGCACTTCTCTTTTATTTCAACATAACTACCATCAACACATGTGTTACTGCCATTACAACAACACTGTTATCCTTGTAACATGAATATACCATAATTACCTTCACAGCCAACTTTAACACCAGTGGTGATTTTAGTTCTAGGCCATGTAGTCTCGTCCTGTCTTTCTTTTCCAGATGACATCCAACAAAGAATGCCACAACTGTGAAGGGTCAGTGAATGTACTGTTGGCCTGATGTTCTTATATTATCATGTCATATTACATCATTTATTTTTATTCTGTGGATCCACACAGGATTACAAAACCCATGTGGATATGGAAATAGTCATATTTGCTTAAGAAATCGAGAAGTGAAGTCAGTATAAAAGTGTACAATAAATTTAATTACTAGGCCTAGTATGATATCAGTATGTGGGACGAGGTCACAGTATGAAGATTGATAATAGTTCCTTTGAAAGTATGGAAGAGTTCAAATATTTTGGAACAACGTTAACAAATCAAAATTCTATTCAGGAAGAAATTAAGAGCAGATCGAAGTCAAGGAATGTTTGCTATCATTCGGTGCAGAATCTTTTGTCTTCCTGTTTGCTATCCAAAAATTTAAAGATTAAGATACACAGAACTGTAGTTTTGCCTGTTGTTTTGTATGGGTGTGATACTTGGTCGCTGACATTGCAGGAGGAACATAGGCTGAGGGTGTATGAGAATAGGGTGTTGAGGAGAATATTTAGGCTCAAGAGAAGTGAGGTAACAGGGGAATGGAGAAAACTACATAATGAGGAGCTTAATGTTCTGTACTCCTCACCCAATATTGTGCAGGTGATAAAATTGAAAAGAATGAGATGGGCGGGGCATGTAGCACGTATGGGGGAGGAGAGAGGCATGTACAGGGTTTTGGTGAGGAAACCTGAGGGAAAGAGACCACTGTAGAGACCCAGGCCTATATGGGAGGATAATATTAAGATGGATCTTCAGTAGGTAGGATGTGGGGGTATGGACTGGATCAAGCTGGCTCAGGAAAGGGACAGATGGCGGGCGGTTGTGAATGCGGTAATGAACCTTCGGGTTCCACAAAATGCGGGGAATTTCTTGACTAGCTGCAAATCGGGTAGCTTCTCAAGGACTCAGTTCTATGGAGTAAGTAAATAAGGTCTAGTACAATATTTAAGGTTTTAAAATAATATAAATTATTTTAATATAACAAATAATAACATAAAAACACCAATTAAAAGGTCACAGTACTTACTGGACAAAAAATAATTTACTACATCACTGCATGTCAGGTAAATGAATTCTCCTGTGCATGCACTCATACATTAACCTGACTTCCTTTATGTTGCTTAGCCATGGGTTGTTATCCTTTGTGATGGAATAATTATGAGAAGATTCCATTAAGATTTATGTGAGATTTTGATGTTGCCTTTGCAGTGATTATTAAGACTTCTGTTTTACATTAAGCAATGCATCGTGTCAAAGGCACATGTAAATGGAGGAAGTATGTACACTGAAACCTTTGTAACCTTCATCCACATTACATGCCATTATATTCCAGAGGATGGCAGTCCTAATAAGTTCACGTAACTTTCTCCAACCACCTGTTATTTGTGTGGAAATATTTTCATCAACATTTTACTGTCTCGTCTCCAATGCTGTGTCAGTGACCTTAGCAGCAGTGCTCACCTAAGTTCAACATGTACTTAAGCCTGTGTTTCTCAACCTATGGGCCACAACCCCAAATCAGTGGGTCACCAAACAATTTCTTGAATTCACCTGTTACTAACTCACACTACTCCGACAAGTGTATTAAAGCGGTGTTTCTGTAAGTGTAAGCATTTGTAGTGACACTGTAGCAATACTGACTTGAACCTTATGTTATAAAAATGATACAGGCCACTGACTACCAGGGTTGCCAGCCTCCCAATGGAAAATAACCGGATTTGCCAAAGATAATTGTAGTTTTTATGCCCAAGTTACTGTGCGGTTGACAAAATTTGAGGCACTTTGAGGAATACCTCGCCAATCACGGAAAATATCAAATTCACTAACTCTAGATACAAAAGTAATAACAGGAGCTATAGTACTAAAAACAGGCTCATGCAGAGGTATGTAAAGGCTTATACCGCTCTTAAAACAGCCATTTGTCATAATCCACCAACACACAGTTTTAAAGGAAACAGAAGAAACTTGACTGATCCTCAACAGATCAACACTTAAGAACGTTATATGTTTATGAAAATGTAATAACAAGCAATTCATTAAGGACCTCACATTTTGACGGAAGGTGTGTTTGTAAGCCAGCTGTCTAGCAACGCAAAAATCTCAGTTTGACGAATTGTGTGGGTTACGACAAATTGTCATTTCATTAGGGATGTGTTTAACTTCATTTCATTCAGTCACTCACAAGTCATTATACTGATTCGTATTTATTCTAAACCTATCTTTATTTCTGTTTCCTGGGGTCGTGAGACAAAACTATTGGCCTAATGTGGGCTGTGGCTTAGAAAGGCTGAGAAAGCCTACACCATAAGCACATGTGAAGGAGTTACCAACGGCTATTTTTTTAGGGTTAGGCTGTATGCCCTGGTTGCTTTACCCTCAATAAAGACTGGATAGCAGCTTGGGTGTGTCCCAGAGCCGATTTGGGGACATTGAAGAATTCAACTCTGGTTGCCCAGCCTACAACCCAGTCACAAAATCGGCTATGGTGGCGGTCACTACCGCACTCACACCATACACATGAACAGCATACTCTTTCATCACTAGACAGTACACACCTGAAGACGACACAGCCGCTGCCCTTGGGAGGCGCTTTCCACAGCACCTGTATGTCAGACTTGGGTACGGACGATGTCTGGACGATAGCATTCGGACAGCGGTCACTGACTTTGGTTACAGTGTCGTCAAACAAGGAAAAATCACCTACGTTCCGTGTGTTGTAGTCGCTTACGGGGACCATCATCCCCCTCTGAGATCCATCTACCCAAGAAGGGAGGAAGTCGCTGCTTGGTTCTACCACAAGCATAAAACCTGTGAATTTCTGGGGGGTCTGCAGGATGCGTTCACCTATCAGGTTGACTGCAAAGAACAGAATTTAACTCTTCAGTGGAAAACATACGTTAGGTACGGCTGTATTCAGAAATTACCTTCAACAGGACAGGTAATGTATGCATAAACGTAACGTTAATGCGCGTTCTTGTAATCATTGTTACAGTGGAAAAGCTATAAGTATAAAATGTTATGAGTGCGTGTGTTGGTTATCCAGCACACAATGCGCATGCGCCATACTGTCATCTGTGGCCTGTCCGGTTCTACCATGTTTTTCCACGTTGTCTCATAAACGGCACGATTTTCATTGAAGAGATAGTGAAAATAAAATATGTGTTTTGATTTTATCTACAATTCTGTCTGAAACTTTTCTCATTCTAAGAAAAACTGAGTGAAATATGATCATAAATGTATATCGGTCTTCGTGTAAAGTACCCGTTATTCTTATCAAATTTCAATTAAAAATTAATTTTCGTGACAATTTTTTAAAAAAATGCCTAAATGTCAAATTTCATGAAAATCCGTCAGGTGGGAGCCGAGTTGTTGCATGCGGGCGGAAGGACGGACATGACGAAGACAATAGTCCCTTATCGCAGCTTTGCAAACGCACCTAAAAACAGCTTGTTATTTAAATCATTAACTCACTCAAACATCTGTTTTTGGAAAAATCTAAACATGTGGTGAAGTAAGCTGCTGAAGCAAAAACAGATCTAAATGCAAATAATGTTCAAAAGTTCAGTTAACTACCACACAGAAACCAACCACTGAATGTCGTTTAGGTAAATGATCAGTGTCGTTATAAAAGGCATGCAGAACACGTAAATACACAGCGTGAATACGACTCACAGTATTTAATTTTACAGCAAGTGTTGTGTAGGTTTAGCAAACACTGTGCTGATGCAGACTACTCAATCAGCTAAACACGTAGTTATCTATGAACAGTACCAGTGGCGTACCGAGGGGGGAGGTTTGGAAAGTTCAGCCCCCCCCCCCAAAAAAAAATTCCGAAGGCCCTCCAAAATAGTGCCAAACTCAACCCGATTGTGAAAACTATTAAAATTGCTGAATTTAGGACGCCAACACCCCAAGATGTTCGGAAAAAAGGCAGTAAAATTCTACAACTACCGTCGGTTCGCAATTGTTTTACATTAGCAATAACAAATAAATTGGTTGTCATCATAAATAGTCTTAAAGTACCAAAAATTAAGAAGATTTTACTATATGAAATGAAATTTCTTGTACCAAATTACATCTGCCTCCAGAACCCCTGACTAGGGGCTACCGCCCCCAGATCCCCGTTCTCTCTGTCCTCTGTCCTCAACTGAATTTGTTGAACCCCCCCGAAAAAAATTCCTGGGTACGCCGCTGAATAGTACAAAACCTTCCATTTCGAAAGCCTGTTTCCTAATAATGCCTGCCTAATCCAGCAAAACAAAATCATGCTAATAGGAGAGGTGGTTTGTCACGTCAGCACAACTACTGATAAGTGCTTCCGTCATCATTGGTAAAGGTCAAGTTGTCCCTGTGCTTAAGTAAGCACTGTGCCACGGAGGAGTGGAGGTCTAGCTTCACACATTCTTAGCCTTGGCAACAGACGAAGGTGACTAGACTGCTTCATGGGTCTATACTGATTGGAAAAGGGGCTGTATCCCCCTCCCGTGGATCTGCGCGATACGGACGGGAGCACAATCTCCTGCATTGTCGAGAATCGAACTGCGATTCCTCAGTTATCCTCCTGTAGCATAGTCACTATACTAACTGGGCAATAAGCTCCTGTGGCGTAACAGTCACAAATGAAAGACAAATAAATGTAACGAAGTAGAAAGTTTACTGCAGGAGAGAAAGACACAAAAAGACAAAATAAAAAATAAATAAATTGAAAGAAATACTTAAGAAAAAGCGAGAAAAAGAAAAAGAAGAAGTTACCGACAGACCTCATAAAGCCTTCTTGACCATCGCATATACAGTAGTCCCTCGGTCATCCGGACTATATGGGTGAAGGGTGATCCGGATTGACAGGCAATACGAATTACCGAGGAGAAACCCCATGGTATAGGCAACATACAGAAAATCACGCTGTAGTAGACCTCGCAGAAATACTACACCTCACAGTATAGTGTAATAATAATAATAATAATAATAATATGTACTCTACTAATATTTGCGCCGATCCCAGTGGCCGCGCGGTCTAAGGCTTAGGTCTTCGGTCGCTCGCCTGCTGAGATGGTGGGTTTGAATCCAACCGGAGACATAGATGTCTGTCTGTTGTGAGGGTTGTGTGTCAGGTAGAGGTCTCTGCGACGAGCTGATCACTCGTCCAG
>Ga0123355_10012526_pt1 | contig 13140 bp, 9 predicted proteins | sample TergutEmb28metaG_3_FD_89872 | JGI IMG/M metagenome (GOLD analysis project Ga0123355, IMG submission 89872) | Embiratermes neotenicus P1 segment gut microbial communities from Petit-Saut dam, French Guiana - Emb289 P1 | ecosystem: Host-associated > Arthropoda: Insects > Digestive system > Gut ... | reverse complement strand
CAGACTCTTTTATTACAAGAATATTAGGGCAGAGTAAGAGATACCTTACACCATACGGCACGCTACATACCAAAAGAAACCTGTTCATGCATCATCATCATCAGGACTCTACAAAATGGAAGCCATGTCAGACTTAAACTCTTTTATCACAAGAATATTAGGGCAGAGTATGGGATACCATATGGCACGCTACATACCAAAAGAAACCTGTTCATGCATCATCACCATCAGGACTCTCTACAAAATGGAAGCCATTTCAGACTTAATCAGACTCTTTTATTACAAGAATATTAGGGCAGAGTAAGAGATACCTTACACCATACGGCACGCTACATACCAAAAGAAACCTGTTCATGCATCATCATCATCATCATCAGGACTCTACAAAATGGAAGCCATGTCAGACTTAATCAGATTCTTTTATCACAAGAATATTAGGGCAGATTATGTGATACCTTACACCATACGGCATGCTACATACCAAAAGAAACCTGTTCATGCATCATCATCATCAGGACTCTACAAAATGGAAGCCATGTCAGACTTAGACTCTTTTATCACAAGAATATTAGGGCAGAGTATGGGATACCTTACACGATATGGCACACTACATAACAAAAGAAACCTGTTCATGCATCATCATCATCATCATCATGACTCTCTACAAAATGGAAGCCATATCAGACTTAATCAGACTCTTTATCACAAGAATATTATCTCAGAAATCTTTTCTGCTTGTGCGCAACACATCCAAACTTCAGGTACTAGAAATACAACATATGCCAGAATGCACACCAATAAAAAACAAAGACTACAGGCTTGCCAAGCATCCACACCGGCTCTGGGGCCCAGCCGCCTTCCCTTCAATGTGTACTTGGCTTCTATACCAGGGGTAAATCAGCTGAAGCATTGACCACTCATATCCGAGTGCAGAGTTACAAACAAGTGCAGCTATACACCTACTCCCATATATACCTCCTTGGCAAGGACTGCAAGAGCTTTTACATATCAATACAGTTGTTCCGCATCTTGGACACGTGCAGACTGCGATTTAAATACCTGTCCTGGGTGCGGGACACACATAAGGGGTTAAGCTGTGCTCACCTCTGGCTTAAAGAGTTTATAGTAAACCTTCCATAGGACATAATAATTAAAATGCATACCAGGGGAATGAAAAAGTATGGTGCAGCATATGGGTGACCATCTGTTGATGGCAAGATAAAACAGTAGCACCATCAATGCACTAGTTTCAGAACATGAGCTGGATGGATACCCAAAATAACATTCATAATAAATACTCTAATGATAACTGGGCCCTAAGCCAAAACTAACACTAAATGCTGTAGTTACAGAAGAAAAGACCACGGAAAGTCTTAAGAACAACATAAATGATTCCCAAATTCGAAAATTCAGTACTTCACACATTCGTGATAAAGGATATCGATATAAATGCAAACTATAATAAAACTGCCGTAACTTTTAAGCCAACCACTTAGCAAGAATGCATATTATCTAAACCAATGAAATCGGCAAAGCTGGTTCAAATTTTTGTTTCGTCTTTCTATATGTCTAGCAGTATTTCAGAGGAGTTCCTTAGTTAATGGCACACTGAAAGCAAAGCCATTTGTTTTAACATTTCCCGTTCCTTCATTTCTGTCTACCTTTCATCAACTCAAAGATGCCACCACTGCATGTTCAAATACAGCATGCACTCTGTAGGCTTCCCAAGCTCACATGCTTGGATAGGATGACTGGGACTAAGTACTGATACACGGCGGCTTCGCTGGTCTAGTGGTAGCGTGCTGGCCTTTAAGTGCCTAAGTTCGCGGGTTCAAACCCGGCCGAAGATGTCAGGACTTTTCAGGGCGAAAAAATCCTCAGCACGCCTTCCTTCAGAAGGGAAGTAAAAGCCGTGGGTGCCATGTCGTGGATTTATGGCATGTAAAAGATCCCTGAATTAACGTGGAAGTCGCAATTTCTGGCAAAATTACCGCCCAATTCTCACCCACATAGTTCCACCTTTCGCCAATAGGATCTCTCGTGTCGTTGGGGACAGGGGGTGCCTGGCGGCGAATGTGGGAATGTCCAGGCAGGGGGGGTAGGTGAGTACAATAAGCCACTAGGCTGCGGTACATCCGTGGCATTAGGTATGGGCCCTACAGACGAAGAAGTGCTGATACAAATCAATGTAAAGCAACAATTTATACCACTTTTGTAAAGTACACTTCACCTTTTCCTTACACAAAGTACAAGAAACTTTAAGAAAACATAGTAAGCACACATGTAGTACAGGGTACAATATCAGACCTCCTGTGTAACCACCAGACAACAGTGTGGAATAAGAAACCAACTAGATGTCACTTAGTATTATATTTATTTCTCCTTTATAAGTTGCTCAACATGTTTCGGGCCAACTTGTGCCCATCTTCAGGAGCTGACGACTTAGTCGTATTTTTTCACGTGTGTTGTGGTGCCGTGGCTGTGAAAAAATACCACTAAGTCATCAGCTCCTGAAGATGGGCACAAGTTGGCCTGAAACATGTTGAACAACTTATAAAGAGCAAGTTATAAGGAGAAATAAATATAATACTAAGTGACATCTAGTTGGTTTCTTATTCCACACTGAACTACGATGCACGGTCAACCACACATCAAATTTACCAGACAACAGCTTTAAGTTGGTGTCTGTTGCAAAATGCTTACCGGCAAAGTCCTTCTTAACACTTTGACGCCTAAGGGCCCCTATAGTGGTCGTACCGCAACGCTAACCTCTAAACGTTGCATTTTATATATTTATTCAACAAATACAGGTAATGAATATTTTAAACATGGTATATACTGTCTGTTTTTTTCTCTCTTCATAATGCAGTTTGTTTCATAATTCTAACGTATTTGGTTCCTGTTTTATTCACATTTTATATACAGGGTGTGCTAAAATTTAAAAAAAATAATTCTGGCGCCAAAAGGTTAAGGGGTCTAAAGTGATGGAAATCACTGGACTAGGGCCTTGATTGCCAACTGGACCGGCAACCGGTCATAGCCCTATGGCTGTGAGTTCACCGCCCACTCTTCTTACCGTTCAAATCTTCGCAACACCAACATCACACAAACTGTCACCTGGAAACACATCTGACATGAAGTTCTGTGCTGGGATACAAACCTTGGTGTCCTGATGGGATGAATGCTTCAATGTGCATGGTATCTTAGGTGGTCTGAAGTGTACCATCTGCTACCCATGTGCAAAGTCAAAACAGCTGATGTAAGAGACAATACAGAAAACAAACGTATGTTGCTTTGACTCACAATGATCTTTTTGGTGCATTTGGGTCCTTGACATGTTTCCTCTTCTTACCGCGTGCCTTCTCACCCTTTGGCGGTGTGTACCCTTCCATTTCTGTATCATAACGCTTCTTATCCTTCTCGGCCATCTCGTGAAAGCGCTTCTTCTCCTTATCCAACATGGTCTATAAAAATATTTAAAAACATACAAAATTACACTAGAAGAAACTGTACAATCACACACAAAAGCCCATCTAAGATGTTACTGGGCAGTGATTAATGAATCCCCCCCCAAAAAAACCACGTTAACTGTGCCAATGCAGAACATTTGCGTGACAAGCTACTTTAAACTGTAGGCCAAAGGGCCACCCCCATTATTGTGGGCTCATCTGTGGGCTGCATGAGGAAAAACTGAGTAAGTAGAATACCTAATTGCCTCCATTACTGCAAAATTTTTTGTAGTATATACACAATTTACCGATGTGGCCATGGGTGGTGTAGTGCACCTGATATGGCTATGCATTAAACCACCTGACACCGGTCACACAAGCAGCACAATCAGTACAGTCTGACATATCTACAGGTTCATCCCAAAATATGCACACACAGGACTTCAGTAAAATATCACTGACATATGATGTATGAAGATGATTAGACTATAATATATGGGCATGTAAAAGGTAAAGTGCACCCTTGTACAGGCACTGAGGCTCTGTACGGCCCATAGGGGGAGTAGAGGTATAGCTCTACTCTTTCTTGACCACAGCACTAGAAGGGGGTGAGGGGTCAGCGTCACGCCCCGGCCGCTCTTTACCCCCGGGAAAGACCCGGTACGCATCGTACAGGAGGCTGGGTGGGCCACAGGGCCGGTCTGGACGGGTGCGGAAAATCTCGCACCCGCTGGAATTCGATGTACCACATTCAAAATTATTATGAAGACAACTTTGTGTCTAAAAAGTATGGGTGTCAGTGCATGTTACATTTTTAATGACTCAAACCTTTAAAAATTACCAACAGTGTTTGCAACAAAACATTAACTCCTATAGATAAATAATCATACAATATTTAAAAAAAAAAACACATTATTCCACAAAAACATTTGTACTGAAATAAAATCTTATCTCTTACCATTACATTTACCACGTAAGCCTCAATTTTTCAACATGAAATCTGTATGCCTTCCTGATGATAGTTGTATCATGATCATTGGATATCATCAGTGTGGATATCGACACAACAGATCAACGAGTGATCATATATACTGTTTCATCAAATACTTGAGAAAACAGATGTGGATACAGTGAATTAGTTCCTCAGCTATTTATAAACTTCTATAAAGCCTAGTCAGGAGAGAGGTCTGGTGCAATATTCTTATTGAGTGTTGTATCCCTTAGCAACTAGAAAGTTCAATAAAAATGTATCTATATGAAACCTACACAGAATGGGTAAGCGAACGTCTGCCCGACACTTTTCCTATTAAGAATGCTTAGGAACAAGGATATGCCTTAATGTCATTACTTTGCAATCTTGCTCAGAATTTGCCACTAGGACAGATCAGGCAGAACAGGGGGACTAGAAATCAACTTATTTTTGGAATAAAACTCTACACGTTTGATGTTCAGCTGACCGTGCATCGTGATAAATTCTTATAATAAAACCTACCAGAAGCACTTATTTCTCTAGTTTATTTTTGGAATAAAACTCTTACATGTTTCGGACAGTTCGTATGTCCAGCGTCAGCAGTTTTTCACCATAGACACAGCAATGGTATATGTCCTACAGGTTTCCCGACAGCTTGTGAGCAGGATCAGGATGGAACTGGTTCTGTCCTGATCCTGCACGCAAGCTGTCGGGGAAACCTGTATGACATATACCATTGCTGTTTGTAGAGTGAAAAACTCCTGATGATGGACAGAGGTACAGTCTGAAACATGTAGTTTTATTTCAAAAATAAATGAGAGATTAGTGCATCTAGTTGCTTTTATTGTAAGAAGCATAATACTATACAGGAAAACAAGAAATACAGTTGCTAGTAAGAATGGTCTAGAAGTAAATGTGGGGGGGAAAAACTTAACAACAGGTCATGTCTCCAGACCACAATTCAGGATAAAATCACAACATACAGAGAAGTAATAAATCTTTTGAAGGGGTGGAACATTTCAAATATTTGGGAACAACCTTAACAAATCAAAATTCCATTCTTGAAGCAATTAAGTGCAGATTGAAGTCATGGAATGCTTGCCCAATCTTTTGTCTTCCAGTTTGCTATCCAAAAATATAAAGATTAAGAAATACAGAACTATAATTCTACCTTTTGTTTTGTATGGGTACAGAACTTGGTCTCACACTGAGATTGATGGTGTTCTAAAGTAAGGTGCTTGGGAGCTATTTGGGCATAAAAAGGAAGTAACCAAAGATTGGAAAACCAACTACTTAACAAGGAGCTTCAAGATGTGTGCTCCTCACCAAATTATATTAATGTGATCAAATCAAGAAGAATAGGATTGGCAGGGCATGTGGAATGCATGGGAGATAGTAGATGTGCGCACTGGGTTTTGGTGGGGAGACTTGAGGGAAGGAAACCACTTGGGAAGACCTACACATAGACAGGAGGATAATATTAAAATGGATCTAGAAGGTGCGGTGGACATGGACTGGGTTGATCTGTCTCAGTACAGAGCTAGGTGGTTGGCTCTTGGGAACGTAGTAATGAAAACTTCCGGTTCTGTAAAATGTGGGGAATTTCTCCACTAGCTAAAGATCCGTTAGCTTCTGAAGGACTGTTCCACGGAGTTAGATGATTGTGTTCATTTAAACACTGGTTTTTAACACCAAGGACACTGTTAAGAAGAATCTCTTCTAGCATAATACTGTATGTGATTCTTTTCAGGGACTGTTTGCCAACCCACACCACAGCCGAAGAATGTATCAACTAAAGAATAAGGAAGACTACCAGACTCTTCAAACAGCACTGAAAAACACAGTTTTTCTCCTGCAAAAAGCTTCTTCTGTGTCCAATTTTTCAGATAAAATATCCCAAGTATAGGCAACATTAATTCTGGCTATGTTCCTGTCCATTTCTCAACATACCCCACATGCTGGCATGATACAAAGCATACAGGGCATCAGAAAGGTATACTTCCTAGTAAGAAAATCTTGCTGGCTAGATATGTTGTAAAACTCTGGCAGAAATGGAACATGGCTGAAATACATCTCATACAAAGAGATTCAGGAGATCAGAATTGATATCAATGCAGCAAGGTAAGGAGTGAATACACACGTTTCACCGATTTGCTCCTTGCAACAGCACACAACAAAATAATATTGATGCTATCATGTCAGTTCATATTATCCGCCCATACCATTATTTTTGCGTATCGGCACAGCTGGGGAAGGGGGCAATATATTTGTTGTCCAAGAAAAAAACCCAATTGCGGTTTCAGTCCAATATATGGATGTACGCTTCTCCACCAACTTTTTATTGTGTATGAACCAGCGCACAAAGTCCACTGTACCCTCAACGCTGCAGCAGGACTGTTGAAAAGGGGCGACAATTCACATAACAAAACTATGAATGCACTAATGTTAATATATTTTTACATACAACTGAGACGAACCATGTGTGAAAACACAAGGGTGCTGATAAGTCCTTAGCCCGACCAGGAAGGAAACAAGCTTCAATCCCTGCATTTTATGGAAATTGGAGGTGCATAACCACATTCACAACAGCAAACCACCTGTCCCTACCCTAGCCAAATTAATCCAATCCTCTGCCCGTCACACTTTTGACAGGCGCAGTTTGTTTCATTCTTGTTTTCAAGCTTTCGCCATGTTCTAAATGTAACGTGTTCTTTTTTGGGAAATTCCCCGGCGCCTGAGTTCTAATAGCAGACGTTTCGGAACTCACTGTCGGCTCCATCTTCAAAGGCAGGTGAATGAAGTACTTCATTCACCTGCCTATGAAGATGGGACCGACAGTGAGTTCCGAAACGTCGGCTATTAGAACGCCGGGGAATTTCCCAAAAAGGAACACATTATACAGCTTGTTTCCTTCCTGGTCCGGCTAAAGACTTATGAGCACCCCGGCACAATTTCAACATCAGTGTATGTGGTTGGTTTTATTGTATGAATTGATTATTTGGACTGTTGGAAAGACAATTCAGGGGACTGCCGCCAAAATGCTACACTGCGGCCAGTTTCATATTAAAATGCAAAACAACATAGGGACAAACCCTTCCAAATCATAAACCAGGTCTTCCACAGGGACTAAGGCATTATATTATGGGAAAAGCATAGAGGTTTTTCTCTTCTCCCAAGCGCCAGCCCATCTCTAAGCCCCCACACAGTGGGTAACAGGTACTCTTTCCCAGACTGCAAAGCGAAAGGGGCATGAAGCTAACCACTCGCCTGCATCTAATGAAAAGGTTAAGTATTTGTTTAGCTACACCTCCACTACCCTAATGCCCTTATGGAATGGTGCCTAATTATGCACAGGAGCAACTGTAACTAAAAAACCAGAGCAACTGTAACTCATAAACCAGAGCAACTGTAACTCATAAACCAGAGCAACTGTAACTCATAAACCAGAGCAACTTTAACTCATAAACCAGAGCAACTGTAACTTAAACCAGAGCAACCGTAACTTAAACCAGAGCAACTTTAACTCATAAACCAGAGCAACTGTAACTCATAAACCAGAGCAACCGTAACTTAAACCAGAGCAACTTTAACTCATAAACCAGAGCAACTGTCACTCATAAACCAAAGTAACTGTAACTCATAAACCACAGCAACTGTAACTCATAAACCAATCTGTGTGGTATATAACAGCAATTCCCAAACTATAAACCTAAAATTGGAATTCTGTAATGTCAGCCTGTTTCTCAATTCAGGCTTGGATACAGAATAAATCCTTGGGCCGCAGATTTGGAACTGCAATCTAAAGCAACATCAGCCTTTTCCGGACGACACTGCTTTAAATTCCTTCATAATTACTTAAATTAACAAAGCACAAAGTGCCCAAGAACCTTGCACGGATATTACGGATATACAGCCGTCCTAACATTTATCAGGCCATCCATTAATAAAGAAACGCTTCTGAGGGGAGCGATGAGCAGAAGGGGTAGGGTCCAACCCCCCCCCCCCAAACCATGCGCATTTTCGTTTTCCTGTATTATCGACGTGTTGTTCAAAACCTGGAGCAATTTATTTCTACCAGTTGTCGCAAGGGGAACCTAGGGGGTTATGTGGGGGATAGAACTTTCCTACCCCTATCCCCATCCCTTGTCCTTGGAAACGAACGGGAGGCGCCATTGATTTTTGAAAGCGGGTAGAGCTGGAGCGATATGGCCGCGCGCGCGTGGATATATATACATATAAAATGGAGTGGGAAGAAAGAGTATGAGGGGTAAGGTACAAATTTTGCGGCGGAAAATGACGACATCGGAATATTCCATTTACGTTCCACTGCAAATCAAAATAACACGTAATAAATTACATCAATACGGTAACTGGCGGACCGAACTTTTCTTGAATGAATTACTTATGCGCGTCCAATTTTAATTGCTTCTCAAGTTGGCAACAATGCGCGGTCAAGCATAGCTAGCCAGCGAAGCGGCCGGTCGTTCGACCGAGGGGCCAAGCTTCGCTGCCGAAAACCCGTTTGCCTTCGTTTGGAAGCAAGATGATAATGATGCTTGGCTGCCCCTTCGATACCGTGACCCCTCCCGGCCATTCGAAAATCCCTTCTCTTCTTATACATTTCGAACATTACAGACAGTTTTTTAAAACGCGAATAATGTTCCAAATAAATGAAATTTACTTCGCGTGGCATCCAAACTAGGCCTCCTAAAATACTCATTAGCATTAACGTATTTCGGCCATATCACGCGCATTCATAACCTTACGCCCCGACGTCTAAGCAGACTTCCCCCTAGACATCTACACCATCTTCGCTAATTCTTTATTTTAGCCGCTACTGAAGGCATCAATCCTCCGCCAACCCAGTTCTTACGCACAGCGAACACAGGCCGACATGTCTCCATATCTTAGCATATTGACCAGACAACGTACGGTGAAGCGCCCCGGGCCGATTTTCCCAGAGACGAGATACACCACGGTCGAATGGAAAAACACAACTGCTTCATGCTTCGAAGACTCGGGGTTCAAATTACGGCCCGACGATTGGCTAACCTGCGAAACTGTCTCACTGGTTTTTCTCTGTCCCTCCGGGATAGTGTTGCTGCTACTATTTCCACATTTTTCCCAATGTTACTGATCATACCGACCAAGTGAATGTGTCCCTATATATATATATATATACACACACACACACACACCAAATCGGCACGTAAAATGCGTCTTTTCGGGTTCTCACGCCAATGCTGCTTTAGATTCAAGTAAGTGTAGGCGTGTGAGAGCTTCCATTTACTAATCACGAGGTAGGCACTTTCGAGGGCTCGAAATAAGTCCATTTTCAGGGTGAAGCATAAAAGAAAGAAAGCTTGACCGCGAGCGAACAAATTCACTGAATACCAAACTCTTACACTATTTTATCTCTAGGCGGAAAAAAGAGCGAAACCTGAATTAATTGCGACTTATTAATGTAGCATCACGCTATTAAGGCAGAAGGGCGAGTGGAAGTACACCTTAACACATTCTTTTTTTACGTCAGCACTAGATGGTGGCGAGCGTTCTGCTTCCCGATGCCACTGGACCTAAGCTTGTTTAGGCCCGGGAGCAGATGTGCACCACTTGGAGAATACATAAACGCCTCTCTGTGCCGTCCTTCAGCCTCTCACGCACTATACCTAGTAAGCCATGAACTGCATCAACAATATATGTTCTGCCTTTGGTTGGGTGAATGTGTCACTTGTATACTTTACACTAAAATCATTCCAGTAGTCTAAATTAACATATACAAAGCCACTTACAAATTCACATTACTACTAGAGAAAAGCAAGACTGAAGGTTTTGTAACAAGGCTTTCCACATTCTTCATCTATACATTTGCATAAACCGTTCCTCTGACACACAGCAGCAGTATTTCCACACACTTCTCAATCTTTAACATGCACCAGAAGCACAATTCACACACCTGGTGATTACTACAAATTGTAAATAAGTCCATAATCCCCTGCATATGATTGTCACCAGAACTGCTCTGTAACCAATGCAGAGAATTATTTCCAATGTGAGCTGTTGCAATGCCCTGTGAAGGAAAAAGCGTATGTTCTCTCATAACTGGACAATTGTCCAATGTAGCACACCATGTGAAGGGCCTCAGAACACGAATGAGCACATTAAACTCAGCTGCACTGTAGCATGTCACATGCCAACCTCAATGTTCCACAATGGTATGTTGTGATTCTTACAATATAACCAACAAGATGCACTAATTCCTCAAATTTATTTTTGGAATAAAACTCTACATGTTTCGAACAGTTCCTCTGTCCATCATCAGGCATCTTTCACTGTACACACAGCAATGGTATATGTCATACAGGTTTGCCGTGTGTACAATGAAAAAAATTCCTGATGATGGACAGAGGAACTGTCCGAAACATTTAGAGTTTTATTCCACAAATAAAGTTGAGAAATTAGTGCATCTAGTTGGTTTTATTAAAAGAATTTATCACGATGCACGGTCACCTGGACGTCAATGGTATGCCGCGAGTTAACACAGATATTCCACAGACTAAACACCTGTTTTTCAGACATTTCACTTATCCATTAAGGTGACAACAAGCTTTAATGATGCACCCTACAAAGCCAACAGCCCAATATTTCATGTTTCATTGTTTAACAGCCTGCAAAGCACAGATATCTTATATGGAGGCAAATGTAGTAGTTTGTCACATTCCATGTTGTTGAAACAGACATGGCCATCAACGATCATGGAGATGTTGCCAAACCAGCATCAATTGCGCGTATTCTTGGCTAGTGTGTTTCCTGCGTGCTCTCGTCCTGTCTAGAATGAAGCCTGTATCTCAAAACCTCTCCACAAAATTGTAAACTGTCTTCCTGTGCCTGGGAGACACATCTGGGAACTTCCCTCTGAATATATTACACTTTGTGTAGAAACTGCAATAAGCACTTGTCACAACACTTACAATGCTCCATTGGGAACCACACTGTGGATGACACTGTCTGAACACCTAACTTTGCTCCAATAATTCACATGGGCAGGATGCAAAGTAGCTAAGCTTTATGTACACCAACCAAGAGAAATAAACAATGTCCATCAGGTAAAATATTTCTCTGTACATTTACGGGCAGTAACAGAATTTCAAACTCGATTCCAAACCAGGGTCTGGGAGTTTTGTTTGCCTTCTCATCCAACCAATAAACCTAGCCTACCACAGCACCTTTGTAAGACCGGGTGCTTGTAAGCCAGTATAGCAACTGGGCTAATGTCTAGATTACTGAAGAAATCAGGCTTTCATTCCTGAGACAATGGGTATTTCTTTTCACCCAAGCAATCAGACAGGCAATTGGGTCCACCAAGCGTATCAACGTGTATTGGGGATTCTTACCTTGGGGTAAGGAAGCCAAGATGTGAATAATACTCATCTCCATCAGCTGCCAAGGTTACCAGCACATCACTTCCATTCCCTGTGTGCCTTTAGACTGAGGTGTTTGCCTCTCCCACCCTCCACAAACATGCGGAATCATTTAAGCTTGATCCACTAAAAAGACCCTTGTATCCTACCACCTGAAGAAAGTGACCAATTCCAAAATGTGTGATTCGAGAAAAAATGCGATGAACAACGCAAAATCACATCCTCTAAAACTGATGCGAGCAACTTTCTTTGGTGGCGATTTTTAAAGGACAATTTATTGAGAAAGCAAGCTGTCTTGGTGACTAATGCAATTACAGCCAATGTATATGGAATGTGGTAAATGAATCGTGATCCGACACGCCAAACTTCCCATTCAGAAATTTATGGATAGCTGTTGCAACTGTTATTTTCACCCTAAAACCCGCCCCTATCGATGTAATTTCAGCAGCACTTAACTGACATGCTCTTCTAAAATGTTGGTTAATTTTTAACAGATGACAAACCGTTCTTCAGATAATCCTCTCTATCCCCTGCTGTTAGGATGTTTTTTGTTGAATGAAAAATGTCCATTCCATTTACTATAATGGCTTGAAAAATCTACGTTTCTGACCAACAATTACAGAGTAATATTCAATTGGTGCATAAAGTACCCACTATACAACGTATCTTCCCAACTCAATACCTGCGGAACACAAAGCAATGAAAATGGATCCAAAACCAAACGTGACATTACTATGACTCACTGGCCAAAGGCATGACAACAGACTCAAAAGCAAAACTTTCCTTTCAACCGGTTACAAAATTTATTTTCTTAACACTTGACGTAAAGTTCAAAAGAGGAGTATAAGCTCCACTATACAATTTTTTAACCTTGACACTCGCTGGGAAGCACACAGCACCCACTGTACAGAAGGGTGGGTGCAGAAAATCTTGCCTGCACCGGGATTCAATCCCCAAACTGTCCAGCCCATAAGGTAAGTGTTCCGACTACACCACCCGGGCCCCCCTTTCTTGAACACTTAAAAGAGTACTTCCAAAGTCTTAAAAAACACACCTTCTCTCTTAAGATGCAAGAAAATGTTAGAAATTCAGCTTCTTGAAGCGCTGTAATAAAACATCCCTCTCAAGATCACATGCACACCAACCGGTACAAACAACACAACAACTTGTTTTTAAGCTTTCGCCGTCTTCTAAATGTAATTTGTTCCTTTTTGGGTAATTCCCCGGCGTCTGAGTTCTAACTGCCGACGTTTCGGAACTCACTATCGGTTCCATCTTCATAGGCAGGTCAATGAAGTAT
>Ga0123355_10012525_pt1 | contig 13141 bp, 16 predicted proteins | sample TergutEmb28metaG_3_FD_89872 | JGI IMG/M metagenome (GOLD analysis project Ga0123355, IMG submission 89872) | Embiratermes neotenicus P1 segment gut microbial communities from Petit-Saut dam, French Guiana - Emb289 P1 | ecosystem: Host-associated > Arthropoda: Insects > Digestive system > Gut ... | reverse complement strand
TAAGCATGATGTCTTTTTAATTTACCTGAACCAGTTCTTTTAAATCTTTTAGCTGCTCCACGGTGTGATTTCATCTTAGGCATCTTCTTTCACCTCTATGTTATATTTGTACTACATTTTTTACTTCTTTTTCGGTGCCAAAATTAAAAACATTTGACGTCCGTCCATTTTCGGCATTGCTTCAACATCTGCAAGTTCTTCACACTCTTGCGCAAATCGCTTTAGTACAGCATGCCCAAATTTAGTATTAGCAATTTCCCGTCCTCTAAAACGTACGCTTGCTTTTACTTTATCTCCTTTTTCCAAGAACTTTTTCGCATTTTTTAACTTCGTATTGAAATCATGGTCTTCGATGTTAGCAGAAAGTCTAACTTCTTTAAGCGAAACAGTAACTTGCTTCTTGCGTGATTCTCGCTCATGTCGTTGCTTTTCGTATTTGTACTTGCCATAGTCCATAATACGGCACACAACTGGATCTGCATTAGGGGCAACACAAACTAAGTCCATGTTTCTTTCAGCAGCTAAATCCAATGCTTGTTTTCGCTTCATTAGCCCGAGTTGTTCTTTATCTGGTCCAACGACAAGCATCTCATGATCTCGAATCCTGTCATTAATAGGAGTTGTATCCCTTTGTGGTGGTTTTGTATTTCCACGTCTATTTATGGTAGTTCACCTCCATTCAATTTGCATACTATCTCGTCATGAAATCGTTGCAGTATCAGCTCAACTCTTGTAAAATTAAAAGAAAACACGCGCGAAAAAGTCACCCGTGTTAAAAGTCATAATTAAAATGTACGTGCATTTTAGTGACATTGACCTACCGACCTACTTGTCGATCAGGTGAGAATGGGTTTCTTCTTTCCACAATTAATTGTCTGATTCATATATGATAGCATTAAAATACCAAATTGTCAATAGTTTTTATTCTTTATAGAAAAAATGATTAGCCTAAAGCTCACTAATCATCTTTTCAACCAGAGCAACATCTTCTTCTAGCATACCAGATTTATGCCTAGCGATTAGTCTATCTAACATAGCATTTGCTTCTTTACAAGCTCCCTTAACCTCTAGCAATTCAAATAACCAGCGTCGCTGCTCTTTTCTGATTTCTAACTCTGTAGGCATGTAATCACATCCTTATGTTAAAATTATACTTTCAATCAAAGGAAAAGTCAAGGTTCAATTTTGCTCATAAATATCAACTTTACACGTTGTTTTTAGACATTTATCTCCTAGCTTGGAATGGTGTGCCGCTATCGTAGAAATTTTTATGTCTTTCACTTGCGCATCAGGAGCTATTTCTGCGAGTGGAATGGTTGTGAAAGGTCTTTCTAATAGGTATTTGTGAGGTATTGTTAAATAATTTTCTTCGATTTCGATGTCTTCGTATAGTAAAATATCAATATCTATTGTTCTTGGTCCCCAGTGAATCGTTCGTGTCCGTTCTAGGGTGTTCTCGATTTTTTGGCATGCTTCAAGCAGCCCTTGTGGTAGTAAGTTGGTTTCGATTTCCAGAACAATATTATAAAAGTCAGCTTGTTTTTCCAAACCCCAAGCAGCAGTTTCATATACTGAAGAAATTTTTACAACCGTTATATCTAGATGTTCATTTAATAATTTGGTTGCTTGCGTTAAATAGCCTAGCCGATCACCAATATTTGAGCCGAGTGATAAATATGCTGTTCTTTCCATTATTATTCACTTCCAAACGCTGTATATTCACATGAAACAGTTCCTGTAAAACCAGCAATCGGAGGATTAACTTTTGTTACTTTTGTATCTATAGAAATGACTGATTTATACTTTTCAACAACAGTTGTGGAAATCTTCATGGCAATTGTTTCGATTAGATTGTATTGTTTGCCCATCATTATATTATTAACTATTTCATAGATATCTACATAATTAAGTGCATCTTCAACGTTATCAGTCCTAGCCGCTTCTACTACTTTATCCGTCTCAATTCTTACATCAACAATAAATTTCTGCGGTGTTGCTTTCTCTGTTGCTAACACACCATGGCATTCCATAAACTCCATATTATTTAAGTTTAAATAAAACATTATTATCTACTCCCCGTATCTTATTGCTGCTGTGAATATTGTTTTTTCTTCAATGTTACCTGTGATATATAAGCTGTCATTTGATTGATAGCAATTTACCACGACCTCATCACTAAGTTTCGCTTCATTGACATAGTTAAACTGCACATCTTTCCATGCTTTAACACTTGGCAGTGCGGTGTTTAATGCTAAAACATTTGCGATAAGGTCACCATAAATAGCATTATTCATATGCATGTTAATATCTAGCTCGCTAAATTGAACAGTATGCTTATACGAAGTGTTTAGTTCTTTTTCTTTAGGAAGAACAATTTTTCTAGTTTCTATCTCTACACCCTTTTTACCGTAAGGGGCAATCTCAATTGGAAAGGTGTTTGGTCTTTTGATTCTCCGCTCATTTACATTAATTAAAACCCACAAGCTTTCCCATTCAATTAGCTTATTACCTTCTTCGTTACAAATTGCACCGTAACGCTTAAAAGCACTTCGTGTTATTTCTCCTGGCCAAGTCCGAATCACTACTTTTTGCTTTAATACAGGCATTTTGAAAATACGTAATCCAATCCGCTGAATAATAAAAGCTAGATCAATTTTTAATGTTTTTTCAAATCCGATCCCGAGTTCTTCAGCATTATAGAATGCTGCTTCATTAATGTGCCTAAGTAATGCTGAAAGTTTAACATCACCATTTGCATCTAAATCATAAAAACTTATTTTTTCGTCTTTTTGATAAATCATTGATCTCACTTCCTCTTTTTTTCACAGCAAATCCTTCATCACATTAATCGCAATTTTATTTTCTTTGACATCGTGGACACGTACATAGTCTACACCTTGAGTATAAGCATGACATGTGGTTGCAATTGTTCCAACTCCAAGTAAATCGGAGTCATCTGTTTTAGCAAGTCCCCGGATGGTTCTTTTTTTGCTAGCGGCAAGCATAACTGGAAACCCTAATTTTTTGAGTTGGTGGATGTTTTTTATAAGTTCAATGTTTTGCTCCAGTGTTTTGCCAAATCCAATGCCAGGATCAATTATGATATGCTCTTTTTTTACGCCTGCTGATAGGGCTAAATCTATTGATTCTTGTAATTCTACTAACACCTCACGGATGATGTCGTCTAAACCATCATTTTGCATTTCTGGTGTTCGGTTGTGCATTAAAATAACTGGAACATTTGCTTCTGCCATAACTTGTAGCATATTGGGATCTTGCTTTCCTGCCCATACATCATTGATCATCGTTGCGCCTGCTTTGATTGCAGCTTCTGCAACATGTGCTTTATAAGTATCAATTGAAATTGCAATATCTGGGACTTTGCTAAGCCGCGAAATAACAGGAATAACACGTGCTAACTCTTCCTCTATGCTGACAGGTATTGCACCTGGACGGGTTGATTCGCCTCCTATGTCGATAATATCGGCACCATTTTGGATCATTTGGATTGTATGTTCTAATGCCTTGTCCACATTTATGTATTTTCCACCATCAGAGAAGCTGTCAGGTGTTATGTTTAAAATTCCCATTATTTTCATTTTGACTTCCGACCTCCAGAGCCCCGCATATAAAAAAGCGCCCCAATGGCGCCACTTTATCCTTACCCAAGCCATCCTTTATCAGATGGGTCTTGGCGCCATGCAGCAAGTTTTGCAACTGCGTCCTCTTTTATATATCCAATTTCAGCTGCGACTTTGATCAATGTGTCAAAGTTACACAAGGACACATTCTTAACATTTGCATCCTTTAAATTCTGAATTCCTTGTTCAAGCTCATAGGAAAAAATAGACACTATGCCTAACACATCACATCCTAATTCACGTAAAGCCATAACTGCTTCTATAGAAGACTTCCCAGTTGAAATTAAGTCTTCAACAACAACAATTTTTCTTCCTTGTGTTGTTAACCCTTCAACTTGGTTGCCACGACCGTGTTTTTTGGTACTTGATCGTACATATCCCATCGGCAGATCTAATCTATCAGCCATAATGGCTGCATGAGGAATTCCGGCTGTTGCCGTCCCCATTAACATTTCAACTTCTGGATATTCGGTTTTAACAATTTCACATAGCCCAGCTTCGATATCCTTCCGCACTATTGGGTAAGATAAAGTTAAGCGATTATCACAATAAATAGGTGCTTTAATTCCTGATGTCCAAGTAAACGGATCATCAGGACGTAAAATGACTGCATCAATAGCTAGTAAATGTCTTGCGACTTGCTTTCTCATAGGCTTTCAGTATCCTCCTCTAGCTCGAATATTGTTTCATTTTCCACTTCCGGCGTCGAGTCAATTTCCAGATCCATTTCTTGTACCGGTAGTGAAATCGGAGCTGTTCTACCTATTCTTTCAAATGATTTTAGCTTTTTCTTAGATGTGTTACGATGATCCTTATAAGTTATTAAGCACCTATCACCCTCTACAATCATCATATAACACTTCATACTCACTTGAAAATATACTCTCTCACCTGAATCAAGTTCAAAAGTTAAATAGTGGAAACTATTACCATGTGTCATTTCCACCCCTTTGCAGACAGCTGTAGCTTCAACTGTTACAGGGTGTATTAACATATTTATCATGTTTGGCATGTTTACATCATTCTCCTCTGCTTACTTAATTTCAGCATGTACTCTTTGCATGTACTCTTTGATAAACCTCGTAAAGTTCATCACAAAGATAGATAGTCTGTAGTATTATATCATAATTTTCGCAGTTTATCTACCCTTTTAAATGATTTTTCAACAGTTCAAAGTTACAGCCTAGTGTCTAGGATAATCTTTCGATGATCAGTAAGTAACCAGCTTCTTAACCTGCATAAAATATTCCTTACGCCTTGTACAATAAATCTTCCCCAAGGCGCTTGCAAGTCTAATTTCTTATGTTTAAGCGTAAGACTTTATAGGCAGCATTTGCTCAATATTCATGCATCATTCAGAACTGAAATTCGCAAGTTTTCGAGTAATTAGTTTAATTTATGCTTTTATGTACTGCTTTAGACCTGAAAATGCACCCAAAGGGTGTTTTTCCACCACTTCCTGCTTCAAGACGAAAGGTGCATCTTATACTGACCCAGCTTACTTCTTCTTCTCAAGTGCAACGATATAAGGAGCGTTATTCTTATTCAAAAATTCATAGCGCAAGACTTCTGTTTTAGATGGATCAAGCGTCATAATTGCTTCTTCAATTTTATTACGTTCAAGCTTTCCTTCTTCGTGACCCTGATAAATAACCAAAATAATCACACCACCAATCTTAAGTAACGATAACATATCAACCACAGCTTTCCATGTTGTCTCGCCAGTTGTTGTCACAATTTTGTCGCTACCAGGCAGATATCCTAAATTAAAAATTGCTGCCGATATTGCCTGGGAAATATAATTTAAGACATTTTCATGCCCATCTAGTATTAAATCGACATTCTCAATCCCAGCTTCGTTCACTCTGACTTTAGCCTGATTTATAGCTTCCTTTTGAATATCAAAAGCAAAGACACGTCCTTTATTACCAACGAGATGGCTCAAAAATACTGTGTCATTTCCATTGCCGCAAGTTGCGTCAACAACAACGTCACCCTCTGCGACGGATTTTTCAAGTAAATATTTTGTAAATGGAAGAATTCTATCTAGAGGCATTTTTAAAACAGCCTCCCTTGGTACGTGTTTCGCTCAGCTAAGGTTCTATCAATCTGAGTCAGAATTTCCCATTTATTGGTGCTCCATTTCGGCCCGATAAGGTTTTCGCGGAAGCCATCGCCTGTTACTCGATGGATAACAATCTCTGGATTGATTGCCTCTAATTGGCGAACAATAAGATCAATGTACTCATTTCGCTCTAAAAATCGCAATTGTTTATTCTCCTCAAACATTTGCGCCATAACCGTTCCTTCCATTACATGTAAAAGATGTATTTTCAACCCCTGGATATCAAGTTTACCTACTGCCCGTGCAGTAGACATCATCATTTCATCCGATTCATGGGGTAATCCATTAATAATATGAACAATTACATCAATATTATGCGCACGCAGCTTTTCAAGACCAGCTAAAAACGTTTGATAATCATGCCCACGATTGATCAGTTTACCGGTTTTATCATGGATCGTTTGTAGACCTAACTCAACCCATAAATTAGTGCGCTGATTAAGTTCACCAAGATAGTGAGTAACATCATCAGGTAGACAATCTGGGCGTGTCCCAATAGAAAGTCCGACAATATTAGGATCAGCTGCGAGGATAGTTTCATATTTTTCTTTTAAGACTCCAAGGGGTGCATGAGTATTGGTAAACGCTTGAAAATAACCGATGTATTTGGCGGTTGGCCATTTGATATGCATCAAGTTTCGGACTTCATTAAATTGCTTAACTAAATCATCCTTTGGATCACCAGCAAAATCACCACTTCCCTTTGCACCACAAAAAGTACAGCCACCATATGCAACTGTACCGTCGATGTTCGGACAGGTGAAGCCTCCGTTAATCATAACTTTGAAAACTTTCGTTCCGTACTTTTCGCGCAAATGCGAGTTTAATGTGTTGTATCTTTTACCAGTTTTTGGATGGGGGAAGATCATCGTGCATCACCCCCTAATAACTCGCGCGCCAAATGGCATAAATGCTAATTGAGCCAGTTTAAAACATTGCAACCCGAACGGAATACCTATAATTGATAAACATAAGAGTATCCCATTTATAAATGCAGCTACAGCAATCCAAAATCCACCAAAGATTATCCAGACAACATTAAGCAGACATGATCCTGGACCACCCCCACTAACAACTTGCTTTCCAAACGGAAAAAAAGCCATACCTGCAAGTTTAAAACATTGTACACCTATAGGAATTCCTATAATTGTTACACACCATAGTAATCCAATAAAAATCCAAGACATTCCTTGCCAAAATCCTGCAAAGATAAACCAAAGTATATTACCTAAAAACGACATACTAATCACTCCTAATTTCTATCATTATACCATATACGAGAGTCGAAATAAAATAGTTCTACTCTTGTTCATAGAAATTCAAACTCTTCGTCGCTTTCTCATAATCGCGCTATAATCCTTTCTAACTTCTTGTTTTCTCGGATGACTAATTGGCAGTACCTGTCCTGAACTTAGAGTCAATTCCTCATAGCTGATTGATGAAATATGATCATAGTTAACAACATATTTCGCATGAATGTGCAGAAAATCAAACTGTTCCAGCTGCTCTTTATATACGTTTTTTAGCGAACCGTAAAATTCTTCTTCTCCATCTACCAAATGCAAAACAATTTTTTTCTTATTACTTTCCAGATAGATAATATCTTTATTCTGTATTTTGAAGACATCGTGCCCCACTTTATATGTAAAATCTGATTGATGTGGCTGAATCAGTTGTAAATAGGTCGTTAAAACTTCTTCTAGTCTTTCTTCTTTAATTGGTTTGATTAAAAAATTAAAGGGACGCGTATCAAATAAATGCATGGCATATTTCTCATGCCAAGAAATATAGATAATTTGAAAGTTCCGAGTATTATAGTTACTGCGAATCAGCTGACCGATTTCGATTCCATTTCGCTCTTGTTGAGCAAATTCAATATCCAAAAAGATTAGATCATAGTAAACTCCATTACTCATTTTTTGATACAGCTCTTCAGTAGTCGCATAAACGTCAATTGTATAATTCATTTTTAAGTTCTTAAAAATTTTGATTAGTTTACTTTCTAAATCGCCATTAATCTCTATTTCGTCATCACATATCGCAACAATTTGTGTTATCATCAAGTAAGCACCTCATCATTATTTTCGTATAGAATAAAGAAATATTACAACTGAAAACATTTCGTCTGTATGTGTGATTTCCATATATCCATCATATTTATCTAGCATCCGCTGAATATTCTTCAATCCTAACCCATGCCCTTCTTCACTTTTCAAGGTGATCAAATTCCCCTGCTCCATTTTCTTATTCGAATAAGCAACTTCACCGTCAAAGGAATTATCCATCTCAATCAGAAGTGCATCTTTATCAAAGTCAATATTAAGCTTTATAAACCGATGATCTATTTTTTTCACCGCCTCAAGGGCATTATCCAAGAGATTCCCAAGAATTGTCACAACACAGACTATTTCTATATTGAGATTTTGGGGAACGAATAGGTTAAGGTCGAGTTGAATGTCATCTTGCTTGGCATTTCTAAGCTTATAGTTAATAATGCTATCGAAAGCTAGATTTCCCGTTTGACTATAAAGCTCACTTTCCTCAATTTCTCCAAGCAAACTCTTAAGATATTCAGCGCTATCCTTGTTTTTATCTTTTTCGATATATGCTTGTAACGTAGCTAAATGAAGTCTCATATCATGCTTAGTTGAATTCGCTTTAATAACAGATTCTCGCATGAGTTGTGCCTGGGATAAATAGAACTCTTTTTCCTTCTCATATAATACTGACTGAAACTTCGATTCAAGTGATTCTGAGGTGGTCTTATAATGTAAAAGCAGAAGAGAGAGTACAACACCCACAACAATGAATATTAGCAAAACAGTGGATAAATGAGCAGCATCGGTCGTAATATCTATACTCATCTCTCCTCTTGGCTCAAGAAAGAGCATAATTGGAACGATTACAAAAATCACAACGAGACTTGCAAGAGAAGGAATTTTTGAATCAAAAACATTTTTCCTGATACGCACATGCCTCGCGAGGAAAGTCAGTATCACATATAGAGGTAAATCGATTATTAACATTGCAATCACGCCAATCTCGAAAGTGAAAAAGTTATGTATCCCAAAATATATAACCTCAAAAAGAGCTGCAGTACAAACAACGTTCACACGTCTAATCATCAACGATTTATAATTAAATGTCAACAAAAATTTTATAATTAATCTTATCAAGTATGCAAATAAAGAATAACCTTGTGGCTCAACATAATAAGGGTATGCTTCGATAATAAAGGTTGAAGACAGAACCACTGACCCTAGCAATAAACTCCCCCATATAACGTACACCGATGTGTGACGCTTTTCGAAGAAAATATTCATTAATCTTTCGAAGAGAATCAGTGTAATAAGTAGAATAATCGCAATTTCAATTATTTGTATAATCATTAAAATGATCTCCTTCATTTTAGCTATTCTACTATTGTAATGCATTTCTCGTGTGAAAGCAAATTCAAAACCGTCAATCACAGTAATTTTTAAAAAAAGTAAGTTTATTCCATTTATACGGAACTTTGTTCTAAAATTACGCATAAAGCGACTTTTTATGCTAAACTTTTAAGAAATAGCAGCCTCTTAGAACTTTTCAGTGTTGAAAAATTCCAGGGAGTGTAAAATAAATGGAGGTAAAATATTATGAATTCAATATACAAACAAGAAGTGTCAAAACATGAGAAAAAGGATGCAATAATTGCTCTGTGTACTTTTCCGATTGTGGCTATTCTTACTATAGTTCAATGGGTCATCTTACAAACTTTTGAATTAGCAGGATTTGCAGTTTTAATTCTGCAGTTATCACTTGTCGTCTTCAGTACTGGAATGGTATTTACTATTGTTCTCACAAAAAAACAAAAGCTGTCCTCAATTGGTTTGCGCAAAGATAATTTACGACCAGCACTCGGAATGGTGCTTTTGATCATCCTTATTTATTTTGCAATTGACATGCTACCGATGTTAACGTCTGGATGGGAGTTTAGCAACCTTGGAACAATGACTCCCCTCCTACTACTTACATTTGTACTTGCAGCATGGGAGGATATATATTTCGTCGGCTATCTCCAAACCAGACTATATGGTCTGTTCAAAAAAGATGATTCCGCAATATTTGTTGGCGCTGTTTTATTCGCACTTTTACATATACCGGTTGGTTTGTACATGGACTTGGGAGTCATAATTATGATTGTTTACATGGTTACCTTATGTTTTATGCATTTAAAATTCGTATTTATTTTTCGAAGAGGCTTTTCGTTAATCCCAGTATTCATAGCTCATGCTCTAACCAATGCAATAAGTTCCGGCGAATTTTGGAGAGGATTCAACCCCGATTATGATGAACCGATCATGCTGGCTCATTATGTATTATTTTTGATATTAGTGATTTGGGAAATTGTTAGTTGGCGCCACCAAAAGCGTCAGCAGACGGTCTGAATTAATCAAAGCGTTACACTACAATCAAAAACCGAAAAGGGCTATGAGTGAAATGATGTACTATACCGACGAGCGGCTGCATTAAAAAAGAAGTGCCGAAAACTGAGGAAAACCAACCTCAATGTTTTCGACACTTGCTAAGACCTGTTTCACCACAGCCACCATTCTACTCAAACTCAACAAATATTACAACAAACTCATATACCTCTTTAACTCCCAAGTATGAACATGACTTCGATAATCCTCAAATTCCTCATACTTAGCTTCCAGAAAGCGCTTCGAAATATGTTTCCCCAAAGCATTACGCATCAACTCACTTCCAGCAAAATTGTCCAACGCAGTCTGTAACGAGCGCGGCAATGCTTTAATATCCCGCGCCGCCAATTCCGCTTTCGTCAATGTGTAAATATTTTCTTCCACCGAATCTGGCGCAACCAACGCGTTTTTTATCCCATCAAGTCCAGCAGTTATGATTACTGCCATAGCTAGGTATGGATTTGTCGATGGATCAACTGAACGTAACTCCATGCGCGTTCCCATGCCACAATTCGCCGGAATCCTTATCAAAGGAGAACGATTCGACGGACTCCACGCAATAAATACAGGTGCCTCATGCCCGCGTGTTAGCCTTTTGTACGAGTTGACGGTCGGGTTAACAATCGCAGTAAAATCCGGTACGTGGGTCAACAAACCAGCCAAAAATTGGTAAGCTATTTTCGATAATCCCAACTTATCCGTCTCAGTATAAAAAACGTTCGTACCTTCGTGGTCAAATAGGGAAACGTTACAATGCATGCCTGACCCAGCGATTTCCTTAATTGGTTTCGGCATAAATGTAGCATAAAAACCATGCTTTCTTGCAACCGTCTTGACAATTAGTTTAAAAGTCTGGATTTTGTCACATGCAGCGAGAACTTCATCATATTTGAAATTGATTTCATGTTGTCCTGGAGCAGTCTCATGGTGAGCGGCTTCAACCCCCATCCCCAATTTCTCTAACTCAATGACAATATCACGGCGACAATTTTCAGCCATATCAAGGGGAGCGAAATCGAAATAACCGCCATTATCATTTAACTGGGTTGTGGGTAATCCATTTTCATCTAACTTGAATAAGAAAAATTCCGGTTCTGCACCGAGATTCATATGCGAAAATCCCTGAGAATTCATTTGCTTGATGATGCGCCGTAGATTAGAACGTGGGTCTCCTATAAATGGCGCTCCATCTTTGTAAACATCACAAATTAGGCGGGCAATTCTAGCGCCGCCATACACTTCTGGAAAGATTAACCATGTTGATAGATCAGGATATAGATGCATATCGCTCTCTTGAATTCGTGCGAACCCATCAATTGAAGAACCGTCAAACATGATGTTGTTTCCAAGAGCCTTCTCTAGCTGACCTACAGGAATTTCAACATTTTTAATAACACCAAAGAGATCGGTGAACATTAGTCTTACAAAATTTACTGCTTCAGCTTTTGCTGATTCTAAAATTGATTCTTTTGTCCAAACTGCCATTTCCAAATAACTCCTCACACCTTACTCCGTATAATTATCAAAATACCCCTGAATATAAACAATAGGAGTTCCCTTGTCACCCGAACCACTAGTCAAATCGCATAGTGATCCGATTAAATCCGTCAACTGACGCGGTGTTGTTCCCTGTGCCGCCATATTGCCAACTAAATCAGCCTCTTTACTCATAATCCGCTCTTTAATCGCAATCTGCAATGCCTCACCACTCAAGTCTTTAAAATCATTATCAGCCAAATACTTCAACTTCACCTCGTTTGGCGTCCCAATCAACCCGCTTGTAAACGCTGGCGACACGACCGGATCAGCAAGTTCCCAAATATGCCCTTGTGGATCCTTAAATGCACCATCGCCATAAACCATCACTTCAATTGTCTTTCCACTAATTTCTAACAATCTCGCCTGCACATCTTCAACAAAATCTTGGCAGTCACGAGGAAACAACTTCACGGTCTCTTCGTCAGACATGTTAGAACCAAGCAAGCCAAATTGCTCATTAAACCCACTTCCGTCAACAGATTTAGTCAGAACATCAGCAAGTCCAATTACACGTTCTGCGCCATTACCCTGTAAAATACGCTTCGTCCTTTTGTACGAATGAATATCACATACTAAAATGTTTGATGTATAATCTAAAATCGTCTGCGGATGATTGTCAAAAACGATTTCCACCTCACAGCCTTCAGCTTCGATTATTCCTTTATAAAAATCCACGTAATCAACGCCTGTAAACTCATGGGAATTATCACCAAATAACGCACGATATTTCTCAAAACTTAATGTATCCTGATATGGGTTAATTTCAGCCTCATCAATCTGATCAAATGTTAAAAGTCGATTCCCTACTTCATCGCTTGGGTAGCTTAACATTAAAACTATTTTTTTAGCGGAGCGAGCAATCCCTTTTAAAGCTATTGAGAAGCGATTTCTTGAAAGAATCGGAAAGATGACACCGATGGTTTCGCCTCCTAGCTTCGCTTTGACATCAGTTGCAATTGCATTGATACTTGCATAATTTCCCTGCGCACGAGCAACGATTGATTCTGTAATGCCAATTACATCCTTATTCCTTAACTCAAAACCCTCGTTTTTAGCCGCTATAAGCGCACTGTTTACAACAATTTTAACCAAATCATCTCCTTGTCGGATAATTGGGCACCTAAGCCCACGTGCGATCGTTCCTATACTTCTTTTCATACTAAGCACCTCTTTACCGAAATATTCCAATACTCTTATATTATAAAGAAAAACGCCATCTCATTCAATAAGATAACGTTTTTCGCTCTAGACTCTTTTAAGGGCATCTCTATAAACTACTCATTGTATCTGCATGCTTCAAGACTAATGCCAATGAATTGGCAAGTCTTGGATGCCATTCGATACATAAAAACCGTTGCTAGGTTTCGCACCAG
>Ga0123355_10012524_pt1 | contig 13141 bp, 10 predicted proteins | sample TergutEmb28metaG_3_FD_89872 | JGI IMG/M metagenome (GOLD analysis project Ga0123355, IMG submission 89872) | Embiratermes neotenicus P1 segment gut microbial communities from Petit-Saut dam, French Guiana - Emb289 P1 | ecosystem: Host-associated > Arthropoda: Insects > Digestive system > Gut ... | reverse complement strand
GGGAAGCGCGCGGCGGAATCCTGTATCAACCGACGCTCGAACCGTTTTGCCGAGCCGCATTTCTTCTTTAATCCGCTCGAAAATTAGGATATTCGCGTCATTCGCCATACCTATGGAGAGCAGAATTCCCGCAATTCCCGGTAGATTGAGGTTGACACGGAAGAAACCTAAAACTAAGAACATAATTCCTACGAATCCGAGAAGCGCGATACTTGCCATAAGTCCCGGAAGCCTGTACACGATTAGCATAAACAGCATAATCAACAGAAGTCCGATAAGTCCCGCGAGGATACTTAGCGGAAGCGCTTGTTGCCCCAACGACGGGTCAACCGCGTACATTTCAGTTTGAACCAACGGAACGCCGAGACGACCCGCGTTGATTGTGTCTGCAAGGTCTTGCGCATCTGCGCGCGTGAATTGCCCTGTGATGATAAGTCGGCTGTCGTTCAATCGTTGAGATACAGCCGGAGCGGACACGATTTCACCATCAAGGATAATCGCGATTGAGTTACTCATTACCGGAAATTCCGAATTTACAATTGCAACGATTTCAGGGAACACTTCTGTTTCAGTCATCGTCATTGCCATAAACAAGTCTTGGAAATGCGGAACGTGCTGCCCTTGCGGCGCCGCCAATCGCCCTGTCGCGTTTGCGAAAGCCGCTTGTCCTGCCGCTGACAACGTGAACTCAATGTGGATTTCTCGGTGAAGTCCTGCGCCAACGAAGTCGTATCGCACTGTTGCGTTTTCAACGTAAGCACCTGTCATAATCAGTTGTCCGTCACCGCCGACAAATGTGAGCAATCCAAGAGCGCCGAGAGCTTCCGCCGCTTCTGCCGGATTTGTCATTTCGGGAACCTCAACACGAACTTGGTTCGGCGGTTGAATGTCAACCGTTGCCTCGGTGAATCCCATATTGTCCAACCTTCTTCTAAGAACGGTGTACGCCGAATGTAGTTGGTCGGGTGTTGGTGATTCCGCGTCGGCTTGGAATACGATTACCGCTCCGCCAACAAGGTCAAGTCCGCGGCGAATTCCACGGTCTGCTCCGATGTTGCCGGGAAGTTCCCAATCAACACCGAAAAGGTCGCCGCTTATTGCGATTGCGGCGTAGAACACGATGGCAATCACAATTAGGATTGCGATTAGTTTAACGATACTTTGTTTTGCCACTTTTTCTCCTCCTCCTAAGGCTTGATAGATTACGCAATCTCTCAAGCCTTACTCTGTTTTGCTTATGTTAAAATTAATAATTTTCATTGTTATCGCGTTGGCGACACGCTATAAATTTCAATTGGAATTAGCGATATATTTAGTCTGCCGCTGTTGATTACGCCTGCGAGGGCTTGCGCTTCTTCGCGGGTGAATTGCCCTGTTATGATAAGATGTCGTTCGTCTAACCGTTGTGATACCGTTGGCGCGGACACGACATAATCGTCAAGTATAATCGCGATTGAGTTACTCCTTATCGGAAACACCGCGTTTCTAAGTTCAACAGGTTCGGGAAATATGTCGGTTCGTTCCGTTGTCATTTCGGTGAACATTGCCGCAAAGTTTCGAACTTCGTGGCCAAGCGGAGCCGCTAACCGCTCGGTTGCCTCGGCAAATACAGCTTGCCCGTCGTGGGTTAACGTGAATTCAATGTGGATTTCTCGGTGAAATCCTGCGCCTACGAAATCGTATCGCACGCCTGCGCTTTCAACGTATTCGCCTGTCATAATCAGTTGTCCGTCACCGCCGACAAAGGCGAGTAAGCCAACTTCACTGAGGGTTTGCGCCGCTTCGTGCGAGTCGTCCATACCGGGGATTTCGACACGAATTCGGTTCGGCAACTGAATTAGAACAGTTGCGTCGTTAAGCCTCATAGTGTCAAGCCTCGTGCGGAGAATGTCGTGCGCCGAACTCATTTGGTCGGATGTTGGGTTGTCAATTCCCGCCTCGAATACGATTACCGTTCCGCCGTGGCGGGATAAAGGCGAGCCGAACCAAAAATCAAGCGGCGAAAAACAAGCCGTTGAGACTGCGAATATTAATATTATTGATAGAATTGCCACGATTCGCTTTGGCATTTTATTCCCTCATTTACATTTTTTCGTAACATCAAGGTATTATACTATACTTGTCCGCATTCCGTCAAGCATTTTAACCAAATTGTAATGTTTGGGTAATGTTACTTCATCTCCACAATCGTCACGCCGTGTTCGCCTTCGCCGAATTTGCCGAGGCGGTAGGATTTAACTTGCCTGTGCGATTTAAGCATATCGTGAATTCCCGCGCGGAGAACGCCGGTTCCTTTGCCGTGGATTATGCTGACCGTGGAAAGTCGTGTCATTACGCAACCGTCAAGGAATTGGTCGACCTCAAGCAACGCTTCGTCAAGGGAATATCCGCGTAGGTCGAGTTCGTTGAGGGGGCGGTTTGTCGTTCGGGCGGGAATGGAATCCGCGCCTGCGTTTTGCCGCGCAAATTGCGGTGTCGGGGTTGCGGGCGTGGAATCCTCAACTTCCATCAAATTCTCAATTTTCGCGGTAAGTTTCATTATGCCGACTTGGATTACGGCGGACTTTTTCTGTTTATTCACCGACAGAACGTTGCCTGTGATGTCTTGGTCGATAATTAGCACCGTTGTTCCTGTTTTCAGCGTGTTTACATCGATATTGGATTTCGGGCGCGCTTTTTGCGGAGCGGCAGATTTTGCGGTTACGGATTTATGCTTGAGCCCGAGTTCGCGCTTAACTTCTTGCATTGCACGTTGAAGTTCGGCCTTATCATCAAGCGCTTGCGCGGCGCGGAGCTCTGCGATTAGTTCGTCAGTTTCCTCTTTAGCGTTGGCGATAATTTGGGTCGCTTGCTCCTTCGCTTTCGACAAAATCCGCTCCTTTTCCTGCACCAACTTGTCAACCTCGTTTTGGTGCGACTGCTTGAGCCGTTCGATTTCCGCGCGAAGTTGCTCCGCTTCGGCGCGTTCAGCTTCGGAAGTTTGGCGGTTTTGCTCGATATTTTGCAAAACGTCCTCGAATTTCACATCCTCGCCCGAGAGTTTTTCCTTTGCGTTGGCGATTATGTGGTCGGAAAGTCCGAGTTTTTGCGAGATGCTGAACGCGTTGGACTTGCCGGGAACGCCGATTAGCAAGCGATAAGTCGGCGAAAGCGTTTCGACGTTGAATTCGCAGGACGCGTTTTCCACGCGCGGTGTTGTGATTGCGAACATTTTAAGCTCGCTGTAGTGGGTTGTCGCAACCGTTTTCGCGCCGAATTTCTTGATGTAGTCAAGAATTGCGGTTGCTAACGCCGCACCCTCGAGCGGGTCGGTTCCCGCTCCGAGTTCGTCAAAGAGAACGAGAGAGTTTGGTGTGATATTCTCGACAATATCAACGATATTCGTCATATGCGACGAGAAAGTCGAGAGCGATTGCTCGATGCTTTGCTCGTCGCCGATGTCGGCGAAAACGTTGTCGAATATACTCATTTCGCTTGAATCGTGCGCGGGAATGTGCAATCCTGATTGTGTCATTAAACAGAACAATCCGACGGTTTTGAGGACGACGGTTTTGCCGCCTGTGTTCGGACCGGTTACGACAAGCGTGTCGAATTCATCGCCCAAATATACGTTAATCGGCACGACTTTCGCTTTGTCAAGCAGCGGATGTCGGCCGAGTTTGATGTTGATTCTGCCGTCGTCGTTGAGGTTCGGACGAATTGCGTCCATTGAACGCGCGAGTTTCGCTTTCGAGAAAATGAAGTCGATATTGATAATATTCTCGAAATTTGCAGATACTAAATCCGCGATTTCGCCAACGAATGACGATAATTCAAATAAAATTCGCTCGATTTCAGTTTGTTCTTTGATTGACAGTTCGTGCAACTCGTTGTTAGCGTTGACGACTTGTTGCGGCTCGACAAACAGCGTGCTTCCGCTTGATGATACATCGTGGACAATTCCTGTGATTTCCGCGCGGTATTCGGCTTTGACGGGAACGACATAGCGGTTGTTTCGCATTGTCACGATTGCGTCTTGCAGGAATTTTTGATATTTTGCCGACTGAGTTAATGCGGTCAAACTTGAACGAACTTTCGCTTCGGCGGATTTCATTTTTCGGCGAATTTGCGCGAGTTCGGTTGAGGCAGTGTCGGCGATTTCTTCTTCGGATAGAATTGCCGAAGTTATTGCGTCCTCGACGTGTTTGTCGGGAAAAAGGGCGACGAAGTAGCCGGATAACGCACTTGTAGGGGACGGCGTCCTCGACGTCCCTTCGGATTTTATTGGTTCTGTATTTGTGTTGTTGGTTTTGTTTTGAGGGACGTCGAGGACGCCGTCCCCTACAGGGTTGCCACCCAACGCACTCTCCGCATATTTCGCCAACACGCGCGCACACTTTAACACTTTCGCAACATTCAACAACTCCAACGTTGACAGCGCGCCGCCGACTTCGATTCGTTTGAGCGAAGTTGCAACGGGGTTGATTCGCTGAATTTCGGGCGAACCGAATTTGAGCAGGCAAACTAACGCCTCGTCCGTTTCGGCTTGCATTGCCGAAACTTCGGCGAAGTCGGTTAGCGGCGCAACTTGAGCGATTCGCTCACGTGTGATTTCGTTAACCGCGTATTGAGATAGGAGTTCGATTATTTTGTCAAATTCAAGAACTCGCAGGGATTTTTGGTTCATAATTGAGATTCACCTCGGTTTTAATGATTCTTTTGTCAAACGTATGGGCGAACCGTGTTCGCCCGCAAGCATATCGTTATTGTCGAACGGGCGAACACGGTTCGCCCCTACGATAAGAATACCATAAATTCGGGAACCTTGCAAGTATAATCTTCATATATTATATAAATAGTATTGCAAAAATTATGTAGTTATAGTACAATATGCCGAGGGAGGGCGAAAAATTTGGAAATTTATTTGGATAACAGCGCAACCACAATGCCGTATCCTGAGGTGGTTAACGAGGTTCGCGAAGTTATGAGCAAGACTTATGGGAATCCGTCGTCCCTTCATTCAATGGGGATTGAATCATCAAGAGTGATTGAAACGGCGAAAGAACGGATTTCCGCAACGTTGAAATGTCAGCCGAGCGAGATTTATTTCACGTCGGGCGGAACCGAGGCGAATAATCTCGCGTTGCTCGGCGCTTGCCGCGCGAATCGCGGGTCGCACGTTATTACGTCGGCGATTGAACATCCTGCAACGCTTCAAGCGGCGGATTATATTCAAAGCGATGGCTACGAAATTGAGTTGCTTGAAGTTGACGGCGGCGGGATTATGGATTTGGCTCAATTGGAGAATTCGATTAGCGAGGATACTGTGCTTGTCAGCATTATGCACGTGAATAACGAGGTTGGAACGGTGCAGGATTTGGAGCGGATTGGGAGAATTATTAAGACGAAGAATCCAAAGACGGTTTTTCACGTTGACGCGGTTCAATCGTATTGCAAACTGCCTGTTGTTCCGAAGAATTTTCACGCGGATATGGTAAGCCTAAGTTCGCATAAAATTCACGGTCCAATGGGAGTTGGCGCGTTGTATGTTAAGCAAGGAACGAAAATTTCGCCTACCGTTTTCGGCGGCGGACAGCAGAAGAATATTCGTCCGGGAACCGAGAATGTTCCGGGAATTGCGGGATTCGGTCTTGCGGCGCAGATGAAGTATTCAGGAATGGCAGAGAATTCCGCGCGAATGATGGAGTTGCGCGAGCGGTTGCGGAGCGGAATTTTGGCGAACGTTCCCGAGGTTCGGGTGAATACTCCGCAGGAAAATTGCGCGCCGCACGTTTTGAACGTGTCGTTTGACAGGGTTAAATCAGAAGTTTTGCTTCACTCATTAGAGCAGGAGGGAATTTTTGTGTCAAGCGGCTCGGCGTGTTCGAGCCATAAAAAGGATAAGCGGAGTTACGTGCTGCAGTCAATGGCGATTCCGTTTAACTGGATTGACGGCAGTATTCGATTCAGCTTGTCGGAGTTTATCTCGGCAACGGAGATTGATTATACAGTCGAGAAGTTGCGAGAGATTGTGGTAAGGTTGAGAGAGATTTAGGGGCGACTTGCAGTCGCCGCGCGGACACGAAATGCGTGTCCGCACAAACACCCGTCACGCATAAAGCGCGTGCCACCCTCTTTCAAAAGAGGGCTTAAAAGCAAAGGAGATGCACAAATGAAAAAAATTATTTTAGCCAAATATGGCGAACTCGTCCTCAAAGGTCAGAATCGGCGAACGTTTGAGGATAAGTTGATGTCGAATATTCGCGCGAGTTTGAAAGACGTTGGCGAATATCGCTTAAGTTGGGCGCAATCGACGGTGTATGTTGAGCCGAAGTCGGACGATTTCGATATCGACGAAGCATTCGCGCGAGTTCGCCGAGTGTTCGGACTCAGCGCGGTTTGCGTTGCGACCAAATCGGACGAGCACACGCTCGAATCCGCAGGCAAAACGGCGGTTGAATGTGTTCGCGAGATGTTAATGCGCCATCGCACATTTAAGGTTGAAACCAAGCGAGAGGATAAAAATTTTCCGCTCAATTCTATGCAAATCAGCGCGGAGATTGGCGGAATCATTTTGGACGCAATTCCCGAACTTACGGTGGATTTGCACAATCCCGACATCGTCGTTACCGTTGAAATTCGGCGAGAAATTTACGTTCACACGAATCGCCAACCCGGTGCGGGCGGAATGCCGATTGGAACCAACGGCAAGGCGACGTTGCTGCTCTCGGGCGGGATTGACAGCCCTGTTGCAGGATATATGATTGCTAAGCGCGGCGTGGTGATTAACGCGGTGCATTTTTACAGTTATCCGTACACGAGCGAGCGCGCGAAGGACAAGGTTATCTCGCTTGCGAAGCTGATGTCAGGCTATTGCGGACGGATTAACTTGCACGTTGTGCCGTTTACCGATATTCAGTTAGCGATTAACAAACATTGTCCGTCCGAGCTTCTAACGCTGATTATGCGGCGGATTATGATGCGGATTTCCGAGCGGATTGCGCGGATTACAGGAGCGCAAGCGTTGATTACCGGCGAAAGTATCGGGCAAGTTGCAAGCCAGACAATGGAGAGTTTGGTAGTCACCGACGCTGCGGTTGAAATGCCGGTTTTCCGTCCTGTGATTGGAATGGATAAGGAGGAAATCGTGCAGATTTCCAAGCGGATTGGTACATATGAGACGTCAATTTTACCGTACGAGGATTGCTGCACCGTTTTCGTTCCGAAGAAGCCGAAAACTAAGCCGAAGCTTCAGCAACTCGTTGAAGCGGAAGTTGCGTTGGAAAGTGTGGATATTGAGGACATGATTGCTAAAGCGGTTGAGGAAACGGAGATTGTGCGAGTTGGCGAATGATGGTTCAATATTTTTCTTGACATTTTTCACCCTGTGTGGTAATATTGTAGGAATAGTGTAAAATTGAAGTTAAATTAAAGTAAAAAGGAGCGGATTTTGTGAAAAAATTACTTATCGTAATGCTTGCTATGGTTATGGCTTTAACGCTGTTTGTTGGTTGTTTTAATTGCGCGGTTGAACTTACCGAAGAGGAAGTTGAGGAGAGAATTGAGCGATCGATTGCTGAATGGGAAGCTGATGAATGGGTTGACGGCGGACTTATCGCGTTGGTTCAAAACTTTTCACATCCCGCGTTGGACGCGGCTCGAGAAGGATTCGTAGCAGCTTTGGCGGAAGAGGGATTTGTTGAAGGTGTAAATGTTCAGTTCAGAGAATTTAACGCGCAAGGCGACGTTGGAACTCTGGCTTCAATCGCAACGCAAGTTGTTGAAGAAAATCCTTTTTTGATTTTGAGTATCGCGACAGGAACGACTCAAGCTCTCGCGCACGAAACTCAAACTATTCCGATTGTAATTACGGCGGTTACCGACCCGCTGCAAGCGGGAGTAATTTACTCGCTTGAAAGACCGGGCACAAACGTTACGGGAACATCAGACTTGACACCGGTTGACGCTCAGTTTAACTTGATGCTGGAACTTCTTCCCGAAACTCAAACTGTTGGGATTATATATAATGCAGGTGAAGTGAATTCTGTGATTCAAGCGGATATGGCGGCGGAAACGGCGGCGACGCTTGGACTTAACTACATAAGACGAACCGTTACAGGCACGCACGACATCGCGCAAATTGCGGAAGCAACGGTTGGAATGGTTGACGTTATTTATGTTCCGACTTGTAATACAATCGCTGCGGCGTATGCAACGCTTGTTATGGTTGCGGACGAAGCGGGAGTTCCTGTAATTGTCGGCGAGCGAGCGGGCGTTACTGCCGGCGGCGCGCTTGCTACGTCAGGCATTGACTATTATTTGCTTGGCAGACAAGCGGGCGCAATGGCGGCTCAAATAATGCGAGGCGAGGCGATTCCGCCATCAATGCCTATTCAATGGCAAGACCCTGCGAGAACCAGAACTACAATTAATACTGAATCGGCTGAAAGACTTGGAATCACTATTCCGGAGCATATTTTAGAGATTGCTGAATTGGTGGTTACTGAGTAAAGACAACTAATAGAATAATTATTTTATTTGGGCGTGCTGATTATTCGTCAGCACGCCCAAAAAAAGGATTGAATTTATATGAGTTTAAACGTGTTACTGCAAGCGGTGAATCTTGGACTGTTGTGGAGTGTAATGGCGCTTGGGGTTTTCATCACATTCCGAATACTGAATTTTGCCGACCTTACGGTGGAAGGCAGTTTTGTGTTGGGCGCGGCGATTGCGGCGCCTCTTATTGTTGCGGGCGTTCCGCCGATAGTTGCTACGCTGTTAGCGCTTGTGTTCGGAGCGGCGGCCGGATTGATAACCGGGTTTTTGCACACTGTGCTAAAAATTCCGCCATTGCTGTCCGGGATTTTGACAATGACGGGATTATTCTCCATAAACCTGCGAATTATGGGCGTGGCGAACATTTCTCTTGGACGAGGTACAACTACTCTTATGGACCAAGTTTCAGGGTTACTTGGTGGAATTCCCGTGCGTAATGCGTCGATTGTAGTTGGATTTATCGCCGTATTTATCGTAATTATGCTGCTTCGGTTATTTTTTAACACCGAACTTGGTTACGCAATCCGCGCGACGGGCGATAACGAGCCAATGGTTCGCGCGCAAGGCGTAAACACTAACCGAATGAAAGTTATCGGACTTATGGCGGGCAACGCCTGCGTTGCTCTTTCCGGCGCGCTTGTAGCGCAAACGCAAGGTTTCGCCGATGTTAATATGGGTGTTGGAACCATTGTTACCGGACTTGCCGCGCTCATAATCGGTGAAGTAATCTTCCGCGACAAGAACAACTACCGAGTTTTCGTTTCGGTCGTCTTCGGCGCGGTGATTTTCTTCGTAATCCGCGCGTTGGTTCTAAGTATTCCGTGGATGGATGCAAATGATTTTAGGCTATTTACGGCAGCGATGATTGCGTTCGCTTTGGCGTTGCCGATGTTTAGGAGCAAATTTAATATTTGCCTCAAGAAAGCGGTTTTGGGCAAAAACGGAGGTGACGAGTAATGCTGATTTGTAAAGATGTTCAGAAAATATTCGACATTGGTTCGGGAACCGAGAAAAAGGCGCTTCACGGCGTTAGTTTCGAGCTTCGCGAGAACGATTTCGTTACCATTATCGGTGGAAACGGTGCGGGAAAATCGACTATTCTCAACTCTGTTGCAGGTGTGTTTTCGATTGAAGACGGGAGCATTAGTATTAACGGCGACGATGTTACTAAGTTTCCCGAGCATAATCGCGCGAAATATATCGGACGGGTTTTTCAAGACCCGCGAATGGGAACCGTTCCGAATATGAGTATTGAAGAAAACCTCGCAATCGCTTACCGCCGCGGAAAACGGCGGACACTTCGTTGGGGAATCAGCCGTAAGGAACGCGAAATTTTTCACGAGCATTTGAAAACGCTTGGACTTGGATTGGAAGAGCGGCTAAAAACTAAAGTTGGAACATTGTCGGGCGGACAGCGACAAGCGTTAACGCTTTTAATGGCGACGATTCAAAAGCCGTTGATTCTGTTGCTTGACGAACATACCGCCGCGCTTGACCCGAAAACCGCGAAGTCGGTTCTTGAATTGACAGACCGAGTTGTTCAAGAAAATAAGCTCACAACAATGATGGTTACGCATAATATGAAAGATGCGCTCAAGTGTGGAAATCGGCTGATGATGATGCACGAGGGCAACTTGATTTTGGACGTTGCGGGCAAAGAGAAAGCGGGATTAACTGTACCCGACTTGCTGAAAATGTTCGAACGCGCAAGCGGCGAGGCAATGGCAAACGATAGGATGTTGTTGAGTTGATGGAAAACTTGACTACTTGTTGCTTCACAGGTCATCGGCAGTTTTATGGGAAATCGCAACACGAGATTCGGCTCGCCGTGACTCGCGCGGTTGAAGATTTGATTAAGCTCGGCGTTACGACGTTTAAGGCAGGCGGCGCGCTTGGGTTTGACACGATTTGCGCGCAGGTTGTGATTTCGCTTAGGGAAAAACATCCCGACATTCGGTTGCACTTGATTTTGCCGTGCAAGCGGCAGACGCGGAACTGGAATCCGCACGATAAGAAGGTTTACAAGGAAATTTTCGATAATGCGGACGAAGCAGAATATCTGTTCGAGCATTATTTCGATGGTTGTATGCAGTTGCGCAACCGCGCGTTGGTTGACGGCTCGGATTGCTGTATCGCGTATCTTTGCCGGCATTACGGCGGAACGTATTATACCGTGAATTACGCGCGGGAGAAGGGTTTGGAGGTTGTGTTGATAAAGTGAAAATTTTCGCGGCACTTTTAATTTTATCGGTTGTGTTTACGTTTGTATTCGCGAACTGCGCAACGGCTCCGCAATATTTTGATGCGGAATACGATTTTTCGTATGTATACACAGAGGAACCCGAGTTGCCTGAACCTGAACACGAGTATGAACGGATTGCTTACCTCACTTTTGACGACGGTCCAACAGCGGCACTTACGCCACAAGTGTTGGATATATTATTGGAGCATAACATTCGCGCGACTTTTTTCGTGTTGCCGAATTCGGGAGTTGACCACCTCTTCGAGCGAATAATTGCGGAAGGTCACGCGCTTGGGAATCATTCGTACACACACGATTTCTCGCGACTTTACGCCAATGACGGCGGAGTATTTTTTCGAAATGATACCATTCGAATGCACGAATTTCTATACAATAACTTTGGATATGAAACTAACCTTTATCGGTTTCCCGGCGGTTCAATGAGTTGGAGCCGCACGGCGGTTGACTTGCGGCGGAGCATTTTGGAAGAGTTGGGTTACGTATATTTTGATTGGCACGTGTCGTCCGCGGATACTGACACATCACCTGCAGGGCGTGACCCGAACGTGTTGGCAGGGAACATTCTGAACAACACCGGCGGACGAGAGCAACTTGTCGTTCTAATGCACGACACTTGGAATCAAGCTGTTGTGGAGGCTTTGCCGATGATTATTAACGGACTTCGGGAGCAGGGTTACGGATTTGATACATTGAGAAATTTTTAGTAGGGGCGAACTGTGTTCGCCCGCGGGCGGCCAATGACCGCCCCTACAAAAAACCTCCCGCAAGCGGTGCTTGCGGGAGGTTTTGGTATATATAATTATTTACCGTCTTGTGTAAGTGGTGGTTGAGCCGGAGCGAGTCAAAGTAAGTTCGTCGCCGTCAAGAATGTAATCCCAACGTTCCGGAGCGATACAAGTGTTACCGCAAGCGTCCGGTGTCCAGCAAATGTGTAGCACACCGTCATACGTCGACCAACGAATATCTTCGCCTCGCCGCATTCCGAAGCCGCCTGCCTCAAATTCGTAATACAACGCGCCGTTCCAGTCCCAATCACCAATCAAATCAGGATTCCCGCCTTGCATATCGGTAAGCAAACCCTCAAGACATCCGAAACAACCGAAACAGCCTACAAAAACTAAACTTACCAATAACACTACCGCCAACAATCCCGCTATTTTTACGTTTTTCATATGTAATCTCTCCTTTTACTTATTCCGCAAAAACGGCGGAACTTCCAAATCATCGTCGTCAAACTGCGAAAACAGCTTGTCCACCGCGATTTGCTTGGAATTGCTGTTATCAGCATTCGACTTGTTGCCGACAACGCTCGCAACACCGCCGCTCGCTCGGTTATCTCCAAAAAGCGAGGGCAACGAACTTACGCTCGGCGCGTCAACGTCATCAAATCCCGTCGCGATTACCGTAACGTGAACTTCGTCGCCGATTGACTCGTCAATTACCGCGCCGAATATAATGTTAGCTTCAGGGTCAGCGGCTTCGCGAACCATTTCCGCCGCTTCGTTAATTTCAAATATTCCGAGATCCATTCCGCCGGTAACGTTAAGCAAAACGCCTTTTGCGCCATCGATTGTGGTTTCCAAAAGAGGCGACTGAATCGCCTTTTTGGTCGCGTCAACCGCGCGGTTTTCGCCGCCGGCTTTGCCTGTTCCCATATGCGCGTAGCCCGTTTCTTTCATAATCGTTTTAACGTCAGCGAAGTCGAGTGAAATCAATCCCGCAACCGAAATCAAGTCGGAAATCCCTTGAACGCCTTTGCGGAGCACATCGTCCGCCATTATGAACGCGTCTTTCACCGAAGTTCGACTTTCCGCAACTTGCAGAAGCCGTTGGTTCGGGATTACAACCAACGTATCAACCGCAGATTTGAGCATTGACACACCTAACTCGGCGTTGCGTGAACGAACTTTGCCCTCAAATTCGAACGGTTTAGTAACAATTCCAACCGTCAAGATTCCCATTTCTTTGGCGATTGACGCCACAACGGGAGCAGCTCCCGTTCCTGTTCCTCCGCCCATTCCGGCGGTCACGAAAACCATATCCGCGCCTTTTATGGATTGGATAAGTTCGTCACGGCTTTCCTCCGCGGCTTTCAAGCCGACTTCGGGATTCGCTCCCGCGCCAAGTCCGCGAGTAAGTTTCTCGCCAATTTGGATTTTTTGCGCCGCGCGAGATAACCCTAAGTCCTGCCTGTCAGTATTTATTACAATAAACTCAACCCCGCGAAGCCCTGCCTCAATCATTCGGTTGACCGCGTTGTTCCCCGCGCCGCCAACTCCGATTACCTTTATCTGCGCGGGAGTGGTAACATCAGTATCAAATTCAAACACAAGATATTCTCCT
>Ga0123355_10012523_pt1 | contig 13142 bp, 10 predicted proteins | sample TergutEmb28metaG_3_FD_89872 | JGI IMG/M metagenome (GOLD analysis project Ga0123355, IMG submission 89872) | Embiratermes neotenicus P1 segment gut microbial communities from Petit-Saut dam, French Guiana - Emb289 P1 | ecosystem: Host-associated > Arthropoda: Insects > Digestive system > Gut ... | reverse complement strand
TCGGAATAAGTCCTATTGGACAATGGTTTACACATTCTGAGCAACGAATACAATTTTCTTCAGGTGGAATATATGCTTCACCCTCAGTAAGGAATAACACTCCGCCTGTAGTTTTTACGACTGGAACATTTAAATCAAAGATTGCTGTTCCCATCATAGGTCCGCCGACTACGACTTTTGCAGGATTTTCTTTAAATCCACCCGCCATCTTAACGAGGTCGTTTAGTTTAGTACCTATACGGACTTTGTAGTTGCCTGGATTTGTTATTGCACCGCCTGCTATTGTAACAACTTTACGCATAAGAGGACGTCCTCTAAATATAGCTCGATGAATTGCAATAACAGTGTCAACGTTGTTTACGATGCATCCCGCATCTGCTGGAAGTCCTCCTGATGGAACTTCTCTTTTTGTAACCGCGTTAATAAGCTGTTTTTCTGCTCCCTGCGGATACTTCGTTTCAACAACGGCAACTTCAATACCATCAACACCTGCACATGCTTTTTGCAATGCTGCAATTGCTTCTGGTTTGTTGTTTTCAATAGCTATCATGGCTTTAGCGCCTTCAACTATTTTAAGGATAACTCGAATTCCATCAACAAGTTGTTCAGACTCTTCGATCATAAGTCTGTTGTCTGTTGTCAAGTACGGTTCGCATTCGCAACCATTGATGATAATCGTATCAACTACCTTGTCAGGTGGTGGCGAAAGCTTAACGTGCGTTGGGAAACCTGCTCCTCCGAGTCCTACGACTCCTGCCTCTTTAATAATTTTTAAGATTTCTTCCTTTGACAGGCTCTCGAAATCTTGGTTGGGGTTCATGTTATCACATTCTAAAAATTCACCATCATTTTCAACAACGATAGAATTCACCATTGCACCACCGATAGTCAGTTGTGCCGAAATTTCTTTTACTGTACCTGATACACTGCTGTGAATAGGTGCGCAAACAAATGCATCATTGTCACCTATTTTGTCGCCTATTCGCACTTTATCGCCTACGTTCACAATTGGCTGATTTGGTGCTCCTAAGTGCATTGTAAGTGGAAAAATCATTTCATTTTCATTTAGACTAAGCTGATTGATTATAGGTACATGTTCTGTAAATTTTGATTCGGTCGGATGAATTCCACGCTTGAATGTAAATGCCATAATATCCCCTCCTTTCTCATTTTTTTTGTATATTATATTTCTGTGATAAGGGCGTTATACCAATCTCTGGCTAAAAACACTTTGTTTGATAGTGCTAAAAATTAACGTCAATATGATATGTTTTTAGTCGGAGACTAGTACTTTGATGCAAACTCGGAAAAACCGCTTTTACACCACTCTAAATTCTATCAAAATAAAAGTATATTTACAACTACTAAATTATAATAATTCGGTATTGTTTGCGAAAAAATGCATATAAATCGAGTTGCACTCGCCAATTTATGTGTTTATTGTATCAATTTATGCTTCGATTTTGTTTTTTTGTGTATTTATAATACTGTATACCGTATACTTTTAATATGCTTACCTCTAATTTGTTGAGTTTGCATAAAACACATGTTATACTTAAGTGTTACATATCTGAAAAAAATAGTATAAGGAGGCTTATCATGATACAAGACCCTTTCAAAATATCTCTTGAGAAAAATCCTGACATAAAGATCATGGCGATCCCTGGGCATTTTACTACAAGTAACGCTCACATCAACCATTATCTTGACGTTAGCGAACTAAAATGTAACGTTGCCATCGCTCAAGATGTAGCAAGAGAGCTTGCAATACCTTATATTTCAAGCACAATGATTGATACCATTGTTTGTATGGAAGGAACTGCCGTAATAGGAAGTTTTCTCGCACAAGAGCTTTCGCGTCATGGCACATCGGTAATGAATACAGACATGAATATACATGTTGTAACTCCGATGAGCAATACAAGCGGGAAGCTGATTTTCCAAGACAATGTTAGAGAGTGGGTAGCTCGCAAAAATGTTTTGGTTCTCGTTTCCTCAGTATCGAGCGGACACACTGTCAACAGTGCCATCGAATGTATCTCATACTATGGCGGAGAGATCGTCGGCATTTCGAGTTTGTTTTTGGTCTTACCAAATAACCTTGGCTGGGAAATTCAATCTTTGTTTACATCAGATGATGTTTCTGGCTTTAGGATATATAAGACCAGCTCTTGCGAAATGTGTAAAGCAGGCACAAAACTTGATGCCATCGTAAATAGCGAAGGGTATTCAGTAATTTAAAAAGAATTGTTTATTAGTTTATTGTTTTGTTAGTTAGTAAAAAGGAGATTGTTAATTTGGGCGTAAATTATTTTGTTGAATCTATGGGATTTGCAAGCCTTGTTGCGGAACCGCAACGTTTAATTATGATTGGGCTTGCTGTGCTACTTTTATATCTTGCTATAGCAAAAAAGGTCGAACCACTTTTGCTCCTTCCTCTAGCGTTTGGTATATTTCTAGCAAATATGCCTCTTGCAGGTCTTTCTGCATCTTCTGAGGATTTGGAAGGCTTTGGACTTTTGGCACTTATGTACCTCGGAATAGCACACGTTGTTTTTCCACCACTCATATTCATGTGTATAGGCAGCATGACCGACTTTGGTCCACTTCTAGGAAATCCAAAAACCGCATTTATAGGGCTTGGAGGTCAGCTTGGTCTTTTTACTGCTCTGTTCGCATCGGTTTGGCTTAGTCGTATAGTTCCAGGAATCGATTTTGATTGGGCGGAAGGTGCTGCTATCAGTATCATTGGTAGTGCTGATGGTCCGACATCAGTTTGGCTTGCAAGTCAGCTTGCACCACCACTTCTTCCGGCTATTGCTATTGCCGCGTATTCGTATCTGGCACTTGTTCCATTAATACAGCCACCAATCGTGAGACTTCTTACGACAGACAAGGAGAGAGTTATCGTAATGCCACCTCCTAAAAATGTTACAAGAAAGCAAAAGGTTATTTTCCCTGTAGCTGCTACGTTTGTTGCTCTTTTGATTGCACCTGCAGCAGGGGCTCTTATCGGAATAATGATGCTTGGAAACCTTATAAGAGAAAGTGGCGTAGTAGAAAGATACGTTAGAACACTTAACAATGACCTTATGAATATGCTTACTATTGTAATTGCACTTGCAATAGGTGCCTCTGCATCAGCAGAAACATTCTTAAGACTTGAAACTATTTTGATAATCGTACTTGGACTATTCTCGTTTGCATCTGGCACTGTCGGTGGAGTTTTAATTGCAAAGCTACTTTGTTATTTGACAGGTGGCAAGATAAATCCACTTATCGGAAATTCAGGAGTATCAGCTATGCCGATGTCTGCACGCGTTTCACAGAAACTCGGACAAGAATACAATCCACACAACCACCTGCTAATGCACGCAATGGGACCAATAGTTGCAAGTACCATGGGTTCTGCAATTATCGCAGGAATCTTCACAGCCCTATTCGGAGCATAGATTTTAGCAGACAACATTATATAGTAACAATCAGATTGCGGATCAAGCTCGCAATGACTGAGAAACAAAACAGCGGAAGTTAATCCCGCTGTTTTTATTATATACATAATTGAATTTATTATGTGGCACATAGCGTTTGCTTACTTAATCGCTTCGGAACTGTTAATAGTATGATTGCGTAGCAATCATTTCTTATCCGAACCCGATTGCGGAAGTGAATGTTATGTGCCACATTTTATTTATTTATGTAGGTTCCAAGATGGAAGAAAATAACCTGTCGATTATTTCTCGCCATAATGCACATGCAACAATTCATGTACCTTCCCTTTAAGCAAATCATCATATAGCGGCGGCAGTAGTGGATTTTCTTCCGAACGTTTTACTCTGCACGCTCTATCTGAATCATAAAGACCTTTACTACGAGGTTCCACTGTTTCATCAAACAGAAGCGACTGACCTCCACCGTTTACGCAGCCTCCTGGACACGCCATTACTTCTATGAAGTCGAAGTGCTCACCGTCTTTTACTCTTTCGAGCAAATCATTGGCATTTTTTAATCCGCTTACTACACCGATTCTAACTTCTCTTTCGCCAACCATAATAGTTGTTTCTTTAAAGCCTTCCATTCCTCTTACACCATCAAGTGCAAGCATACGAAGACCTGCTAAAGTCTTATCTGTAGAAAGACGACGTAAAACTGCTTCTGTAACTCCGCCTGTAACCCCAAATATTACTCCTGCACCAGTTCTTACACCGAAAGGCATATCAACTGTTTCTGGCTCAAGTTCCTCAAAGACAATTCCTGCCTCTCTTATCATCTGGCTAAGTTCTTGTGTCGTTAGGACGTAATCCACGTTTGGAGTACCGTCTGTCATAAATTCATCTCGCGCCGCTTCAGCTTTTTTCGCAGTACAAGGCATTATCGCAACGTGTTTTGCTTGTCTCTCATCATCTTTGTGATATTCTTTAAGTATGCTTCCCATAATTTGCATAGGCGAACGACATGTCGAGATATTTTTAAGCATATCAGGGTGATTTTTTTCGCAGTACACAACCCAAGCAGGGCAACAAGATGTTAGAAGCGGTAAATTTTCATTTTTTTCGATACGCCCTAGTAATTCTTCGGATTCTTCCAAAACTGTGATGTCTGCACCTGTAGCTGTGTCATACACTTCTTCAAATCCAAGACGTCTTAATGCCGCAACAAGTTTACCCATCGAATCAACACCGCTAGGAAGTCCAAGCCTTTCCCCAATAGCAGTACGAACTGCCGGAGCGATTTGAGCAGTCATCTTAATCTTTGCATTGTCTAAGTCTTTCCAAACTTTTTCAGTGTGGTTTCTGACTACAAACGCACCTGTAGGACAAACCGCAACGCATTGACCGCATCCTACACAGTTTGATTCTGCAAGAGGTTCTTCAAACGCTGTACTTATCCTCATTTTTGAACCACGGAACGCAAAATCTATCGCACCTATATTTTGTATCTCATCACACGCACGTACGCAATCTCCGCAAAGTATACATTTACTTTGGTCTTTAACTACACTTACTGATGACTTATCTATATCCGGTGTTTCTGCGGTGTTAGCAAAACGTACCTTTTCCATATGAAAATTTGCCGCAAGTGCTTGAAGTTTACATTCGCCACTGTCATCACAAACAGTACAATCTCTGCAGTGATTAGAAAGCAAAAGTTCAAGTATCATTTTTCTGTATTTACGCAATCTCTGAGTATTGGTTTTAACAACCATACCATCCCACGGCTGTGCAGAACACGCCGCATCAAGATTTCCTCGCTCATCTTCTACCATACACATACGGCACGCTCCATAAATCGAAAGCCCCGAATGGTAACAGAACGTTGGAAGCTGGATGCCTGCCTTACGGATAAGCTCAAGCAAGTTTTTTTCTTCCTTTATCTCTACGGGTATACCGTCAATCTTTACGATTTTCTTTGTACTCATTACTTGCCCTCCTTAATCGCATCGAACGGACAAACAGGGATACAAGCTTCACACTTGATGCACTTTTCGCCGTCAATTACGAATGGTTCTTTAACTTTTCCGGTAATTGCCTCGACCGGACAAACTTTCACACACTTAGTACAGCCTTTACATAGCTCTGCTTCTATAAATATAGTTTTTAGCTGTTGGCAATTTCCTGTCGGACATCTTTTATCAAAGACATGTGCTTCGTATTCATCTCTGAAATTCTTTATCGTACTTACAACAGGGAACGCCGCACTTTTTCCAAGACCGCAAAGCGATGTTTCTGTGATAGTTTCTGCAAGTTCAAGAAGCATTTCAAGATCGCCTTCTTTACCTTGTCCACATATGATACGCTCCAGAATTTCAAGCATACGCTTAGTTCCTTCACGACATGGAACACACTTTCCACACGATTCGTTTTGCGTAAAATTCATAAAGAATCTTGCAACTTCTACCATGCAAGTATTGTCGTCCATTACAACAAGTCCACCAGAGCCGACCATTGCCCCTACTTTCTTAAGAGAGTCAAAGTCAAGTGGCATGTCAAGGTGTTCTGTCGTAAGACATCCGCCTGATGGTCCTCCGATTTGTACTGCTTTAAAGCCAGCACCGTCACGCATACCGCCACCGATATCAAAGATGATTTCACGCAATGTCGCTCCCATAGGCACTTCGATAAGTCCTGTGTTTTCGATATTTCCTGTAAGTGCAAATGCTTTCGTTCCAGGGCTTGTTTCTGGACCAATTTTCTTAAACCATTCTGCACCTCTTGTAATAATATTAGGTACATTCGCAAAAGTTTCAACATTGTTTAATACAGTCGGCTTTCCAAATAGACCCTGCTCAACTGTACGCGGGGGCTTCGTACGAGGCATACCGCGTTTTCCCTCTATTGAGGCTGTCATAGCACTACCTTCACCGCAAACGAACGCACCCGCTCCACGATTTATATGTATGTTAAAGCAAAACTCACTTCCAAGAATGTTATTTCCTAAAAGACCATATTCTTTTGCTTGTTCAATCGCCGTTTGCAAACGATTTACAGCCATAGGATATTCTGCCCTAACATATATATATCCTTCTGAAGCTCCACATGCAACTCCTGCAATAATCATTCCTTCTAGCACGTTATGTGGGTCACCCTCCATGATACTTCTATCCATGAACGCCCCTGGGTCACCTTCATCTCCATTACAAACTACATATTTTTGCTTCTCTGTTTGTCTTTTAACTTGACTCCATTTTTTGCCCGCGAGGAATCCACCGCCTCCACGTCCACGAAGTCCAGAATCAACTATCGCTTTGACAATATCATCTGCTCTCATATTAAATAGAACTTTTTCTAGTGCAGAGTAACCTCCAACAGCGATATAGTCTTTAATAGAATTTGCATTTACTAGCCCGCAATTTTCAAGAACTACACGAGTTTGCTTTCTATAAAAAGGAAGGTCATCTTGCATCCTAAAAACTTCTCCATCCTTTTGGAAGGAAAGTCTTTCTATATGTTTTCCACCTATTATAGTTTCTTTTACTATCTCCTCGCAGTCGTCTTCCTTTACTTTTATATATAAGTATCCTTGCGGCTCAATTCTAACTAAAACGCCCATCTCGCAAAATCCATGACAACCACACTCTTTAAGTGCTACGCCATCAGTTGGTGCTCCTATGTCAAGCTCTACTAAGCACGGTAATCCCTGCTCTGCCAAAACTTTTTTAAACTTGTCAACAATTTCAAACGCCCCACCTGCAATGCATCCTGTTCCTGCACATACAAGTATTTTTTTCTTTTCTGCTTTATATGCAGTTTGACACTCAGTACGCAGGTCAATCAGCTCTTGTCTACTATTAAGCATTTTCCGCTTCCTCCTTCTTTAAGTTTACCAGTAGCTCCGATGCGGAATCTGGCGTTACGGCAGCATAAACTTTTTCATTTACCGTAACTACAGGTGCAAGTCCACATGCACCCAAGCAAGAAACCGTTTCAACCGTAAAAAGCAAATCCTCGGTAGTATGCTCATCTCCAGAAAGTCCAAGGTCACGTTTAAAACGCTCAAGTATCGGAATAGATTTACGAACATGACATGCCGTCCCGTCGCAAACTTTTATAACGTACTTGCCCTTTGGCTCTAGAGAGAAGTTTTCATAAAAAGTCGCAAGCGAATATATCCTTGCTCTACTTATTTTTAGACGTTCTGAAATTCGTCCAAATACTTCTTTCGGTAGATACCTATATTCTTCTTGAACTTCTTGAAGAATAGTGATAATTGCAGTCGCATCTCCTCCATGCCTATCAATTATCTCATCAACCATGGTCATATCGAATACATCATTCATAATATTCAGTTTCCTTTCTATTCTTTTCCATTCACTGATTTCTACAAGTATAGTGTTATTTTTTTCACAAGTCAAGTGTTTTTAGCATTATAATTTGTTTTTTTGAGGTTTTTTGTATTCATGTTCGTACATAGAAACAAACGCCGTTTCTAATGGCGTTTGCATGGTTCTGACCGATGCTATTTGTCTAATGTTAGCGATATTTGTTGTATGTCGAGCTGGTCTAACGCTTCATCTTCGTGAATTATATTTTCTATGTCTTCTATGTCTGGTAATTCTTTTAAATCTTTAAATCCAAAGTGCCTCAAAAACGAAACTGTAGTGCCATATAAAATCGGTCTTCCTATCGCATTTGAACGCCCAACTTCGTCAATAAGTTCTTTTTTCATGAGCCCTTCGATTACTCTTTCACACTTGATGCCTCTTATCGCTTCTATTTCACCTCTTGTAACAGGCTGTTTGTACGCTATAATTGCCAAAACTTCCAGTGCTGATTGAGAAAGCCTTTTTTGCTTTATAGGCGTACACAATCTCTCTACATATTCGACGTTTTCGGCTTTGCTGGTGAACTGAAAGCTTCCGTCTATCTCTCGTATCATTATACCTCTGCCTTCTTGCTCGTACTCTTCTTGGAGTTCTTTAAAATAATCATACGCTTCTTTCTTGTTGATATTAAAAATTTCAGCCGCAAGCTTCACGTCAAGTGGGTCACCCCACACGAACATCATTGATTCAAACGCTGATTTAATTGTTTTTTTGCTCGCCATATTCGCCTCCATCTGTTGTATTTTTTAAGTTGCTGATTTTGATTTCACCAAACGGTACTTTCTGCTTTAGCCTGATTGCATTTTGCCTCGCCATTTCTAATATTGTGCTAAACGTTACTGCTATTTCGTACTTGTCTTTTTCTGATTGTAAAAGGTCTGTAAAGCTTACTGTTGCACTATTGTTAAGAGCAAACACCTTTTGAATAAACTCTATCTTTTCTTCTGTCGTTAGCTTCGTTTTTTCAGGCTTTGTGTAAGTCTTTCTTACTTCTTCTACTCTCTTTTTCTTTTGTAGGAACTGGTTAAATGCCGCGATAAACGGCTTTATTTCAAGGCTCAAATATATATCAGGTTCATTTGTATATTGTGATATATCTTCTTGCGGTTTTTCAAAACTTCGCAACGCTTGCGACTGGGCTTGCTCCAAAAGCTCTGCTGCATTTTTAAAGCGTTTGTATTCTAGTAGTCGAGAAACCAGTTCGCTTCTTGGGTCTTCAAGCTCCATGTTACCATCTTCATCCATTTTGACTCGTGGCAACAACATCTTTGACTTTATTTCGATAAGTGCTGCTGCAAGAACTAAAAATTCAGAAGCAACTGCGATGTCTAGCGATTTTGCTGTTTCTATGTACTCCAAATACTGGCTTGTAATCTCTGCCACTTGGATATCATAAATATTCATCTGTGCGTTTTCTATTAGATATACAAGAAGGTCAAACGGTCCTTCAAAGACATCTAGTTTTACTTTATATCGCATTTTTGTCTCCCATCTTTAGCCATCCCCAAGTTTTCCGTCTTTAGGTGTTTCGTGACTATTGACATTATAATACAAAAGCCCCGACACTGCCACAAAAGCTCCTATCCACTGGAAAAGTATCGGTATTTCTTGAAAGAATATTATACCATAAAATACAGCAATTACAGCTTGAATTGATGTAAATACAGAAATATACAGGGAAGAAACGTATCCCATGCACCAATTATACATCGCATGTGCTAACACTTGACAAATAATTGTCAATCCTATCATTAACAGATAATCTTCAGTTCTATAGCCTATAAACGGAGTTCCTGTTACGACCATCGCAATAGCAAAGAACACAAAGCACGAAGTAAATACGATGAAAATGTAGTTTAATGTTGCCATCTTTGACCGCATAATCTGCCCTATGAAAAAGTAAGCACCAAATAAAATTCCCGATATAAGAGCTATCGAATCACCAAAAATATGACTACCATAAAGCGTTTGGTTTGCGAGTGCTGTAATAGCCCCTCCGGACAGAGCCACCAAAATTCCTACTATAGCCTTTGCTTTTACCTTTTTCTTTAATATGAAAAACGTTGCAACTAAAACCGCAAGTGGATGCAGTGAAAACAAAACAGCCGCACTTGCTATCGTCGTAGTTTTTATCGCTGTAAACCAAGTGACGAAGTGGCAAAACAAGATGAACCCTGATAATATGCAAAGCAAGAGTTCCTTTGTAGTTGTTCCTTTGTAATGCTTGTATCCACCTAGTAAAATAGGAATTCCAAAAATAAGTGCAGAAAGCCCAAGCCTATAGAAACCTATCGCAATCGGACTTGCTTCGATTAGCCTTATAAAGACAACTGACGCCGCCCCTGACATGACAGGGATAGCGACAAGTTTTTTTGCATTTCTTTGGAAGATGTTCATTTTCTATTTACCTTATACTTATTTATTTTCCTAAAATAGCTTTTAGCCCTGCCTCGTACGGTGGGTATACTATGCCTTTTTCGGTTATTACTGCTGTTATGTATTTTGCCTCTGTTACGTCAAACGACGGATTGTAAGTTTTAATACCTGCTGGAGCCATTTCTTTTTCGTACCACATTTTATATATTTCTTCGCCTGCCCTAAGCTCGATAGGTATATCTTCGCCTGTTCTTGTCTCTATGTCAATAGTCGATGTCGGAACATACATATAAAACGGTATGCCGTATTCTTTTGCCAATATCGCAACGCCTGATGTGCCTATCTTGTTTGCACCGTCACCGTTTGCCGCCATGCGGTCACAGCCCACAACGACTGCATCTATCCATCCGTTTTTCATGACAATTGATGCCATGTTATCACAAATCAAGCTAACGTCAACTCCTGCTTTAGAAAGCTCCCACGCAGTAAGCCTTGCCCCTTGAAGTAGTGGTCTTGTTTCATCAGCAAATACTTTGAAGTTATAACCTCGCTCGTGTCCAAGATATATAGGAGAAAGGCATGTGCCATACTTTGCTGTAGCAATCGTTCCTGCATTGCAATGCGTTAAAATTCCCATGTTTGGCTTTAAAAGCGAAAGCCCATACTCTCCCATCGCAAAGCACGCCGCTTCATCTTCAAGCCTTATCTTCTCAGCTTCGTTAAATAACGCTGCTTTGATTTCATCTATACCTTTTTCTTTGTTTTGAGACAATACGTCTTCCATCCTCGAAAGTGCCCACGACAAATTTACCGCTGTCGGTCTTGCACTGTTTAAGTATTCTTTTACTTTTATAAATTTCTCCCTGAAAAACTGAAAATCCTTTGCCTCGATATCTTTTACAGCAACATATATACCGTAAGCAGCAGCAACACCTATCGCAGGTGCACCCCTAACCTTAAGCTTATATATAGCTTCCCACATGTCCTCTTTTGTCTGAATCTCGATATATCGCTCTTCTCTCGGCAAAAGCGTCTGATCAAGCAAGAATAGCTTTCCTTCTTTAAATTTTATTGATGCAATGTCAAATACGTCCATCATGTCTCCTGAAAAATTAGAATGACATCATTATACCATATGTATACGCAAAGAAGCTACCATTTTAGGCAGCTTCTTTACATGTGCTAAGTGTGTAAAAGTGTATATAAATGGAAATTTTAAGGTTGTTAGACTAAATTAATTTCTTCCAACAAACAATCCGCTTATATGAACGCCAATAAGACGCTTGTTCATTATATAGGCACTGTTTTTTTTAATCAATCCCCTTACACGCAAACTGCACTAAATCTCACCCAAATTACAAATACCGATATATTGATTGCATTTTGACTGTAAGTTTACTTATTAATGGCTTCATATCTTCTATTTTCATGGATATTATTGACAAGAACGATTAGAATGATTAAAGTGGTAGTAGAATATACTAGAAAATGAAAGTGAAGATGTTGACGTATAAGGAGAAATTTTATGAATGATTTTGAACTTCGCATAAGTCCTTTGAAAACATACAAGGCACCTGATATTCCGACGTTTGAAGACAAAAATCCAACACTCCTAAATAAATTGCCTTCAAGGTGGCAGAAAAATGCAAAGGTTATCGCTTGTATAGGGCTTACTGGAACAGTTGCTTTATCTGGATGTACAAACAATAATATAACTCCAGTCACAGAAACTCATCCAAGTAATATTGAGCATGATTTTGCCAATACGCAAGGTAGCTATCATGGATATAGCCAACCTGAATTATCCGTTCGACTTCACACCGGTGGCGGAGGGGCTTCTTTTTATGTCGTGCATTTAACCGAACAAGAAGCTTTTGGTATTCTTCGTGCACGACTTGAAGCAGCAGGGCTTAACTTTAATGCAAGACCACCAGGATACACTCTTGAACATTGGTGGGATGAAATAGATCTTGATTTGTTTGACGAGCAAAAAAATGTCGCCATTACTCATTTTGGCTGGGAAGAAAGTAATCGCCCATTCTCTGCATGGGGTCAAGAGTTTACTATGCAAGTTGAAGAAGCATTTACTGAAATAACAAACAACATCATTGTAGGTGCATTTTACACTCCGGGAATAGTAAGCTGGGAAAACTGGGATAGTCCAAGAAGAAGACCATCAAGGCAAGAAGTAGCCGAAGCAAGTCCGGTTCTTACAAGGCAAGTTATCAATCAGGCCGATGCGTTTATTGCTCGTCTACAATCACAAGGAGTGTTAGAGCGATTTCCGAATGTCAACGTTACTATAAATGGAACATCTGCTAGTTTTGGTTCATACCCTATTGTAATAAATAATCTTAAAATGGTTCCAGCACTTGAAGCATTTGAATTGTTGGGGATGGTTGTTAATTCTTTTGATAATGGGTCGCGACAAATTACAGCAAGAAAGAATGATGTTTTGATTTCTGTCCAAATTAGCTCTTGGAATGATTTGCCAAGTATGACTATTAATGATGAATGGGTTGGCCCTGATATTCCATTGATAATGCATAATAACGAAGTGCTGATACCTCTTCAATTCGTTGCTGAAGCAATCGGTGCAACTATAGATTGGGATGAAAATACACAAACTATTAGAATAATTACGAATTAGGAGTTTATAACATTGCAATTGACACTACACGTTACGGATCAATGTAACTTAAGCTGTAGCTACTGTTTCGTACCTCGTGGACCTAAGCAGATGTCTCGTGAGGTTGCTTTTGCGGCGGTAAAGCTTAGCATGGAAGATAATAATACATCTGGGTTGCTCTTTTATGGTGGCGAGCCACTGTTGGAAAGGCAGCTTATATATGATGTTGTTAATCATGCAGACACTATCGGAAAAGATGCAGGTCACACATTCTATTATAAAATGACAACCAATGGTACGCTTTTAGATGAGGAG
>Ga0123355_10012522_pt1 | contig 13142 bp, 14 predicted proteins | sample TergutEmb28metaG_3_FD_89872 | JGI IMG/M metagenome (GOLD analysis project Ga0123355, IMG submission 89872) | Embiratermes neotenicus P1 segment gut microbial communities from Petit-Saut dam, French Guiana - Emb289 P1 | ecosystem: Host-associated > Arthropoda: Insects > Digestive system > Gut ... | reverse complement strand
TAAGTTGTCCACCGCACTGAGGAGAAAAACTAGTAGGCCTACGATTACAAAGAAGATGAATAATAGCAAAAGCAGGCAGAATGTGCGCAAAATCATCTGCACCGGCTGGGCAAGGGTGTCGTCTACCAGGTATTCGACCGCGGGTAAAATCTCGTAGGAATTTGTGGGCGTTCCCGCCGTTGTGCCCTCGGGGATCATGCGAGCAGCCCAGCGCGGTACCGCGCTCAGCCAATTGCCCGCGCCGACCAGCCCCTGCTCAAGCTGCTCTGATACCCGGCGGGTTATGGCCTGGTGGATGATATCCCGCACCAGCGTGTCGTAGATGAAGGAAGCCAGCGGAACGCTTAACAGCACCGCGCCCACTGCTGCGACTATCCCCGCGACAAATCCCAGCACTGTTTGCAAAAAACCTCTGCGCGCGCAAATCATTACCGCTACAATCAGGATTATCAGCGCGGCGATATCCCATATAATCCATGCGTGCTCCTGCAAGAGAGCGCCTCCTCGTGAAAAAGTTTTAGTCTCCCGGCGATCCGCCTCGGGTGGGTTGATTGACAGGTCTGGTGCTCAACACCCGGATTTCTTCTTCGGTGAAATAGTACAGGGTGTTTCCCGCTAGGAGTATGCGCAAAATCCCGCCTTGCTCCACTTTTTCGATGTGGGACATTGTGTGATCGTACCGGCCTATTCCTTGAGCTGTTAACACGTACACACCCGCGCTGCCCACCTGCATATCGCGCACCATGCTCCCCGGCTCAGTGCGGCCCAGTTCCTCTCCCCTTGTGTTGAACAGGATAACCGTTTGGGTGCGGTATTCCGAGTTTTCGTTTAACAGCAAGATATGCTCACTGTTCATCCGGGTAAGGACTAGTCTTCCGGCACTGATATCGTATGAATTTATCACTCTGCCATTGGCCGAATTTATTACTCTCAGGCCGCCGTCGGTAATTACGGCTATGTGGGCATCGTTTAGATACTCAAGCCCCAGAATCAGCTCGCCAGTTAGTTCAAGCTGGGCTTTTACGCTGCTTGTAGAGAAGTCGAAGAGAGAAATTGTCGTGCGCAGCTGCCCGCCCTGGGCGCCTATGCTGGCCGCCGCCATCTCCGTGCCGCGCGGGTTTAGGGCTACCATTGCAACAAGCTCACTTGTATCCCACCGGACATGCTGCTCGAACTGTTCGGTAAATACCGTCACCTGTGACGCAAACTGCCATGTCGAGCTTACCAGCGCGTAGTTGCCGCGCTCGCCAAGGGCAGCGACCCGGATCGGGTTATCGTGTTCGCCATCCAGCATCATCCGGTTTTGAAAATAGATGTTAAAGCCAGTCCCGCCGAAAGTGTATGTAAGCATCCGATTTCCGCTGGTCAGCATAACGGTGGAGTCGCTCATATGCTGGACGCCAAGCAGCTCCCTGCCGTTTCTGTTGTAGACGTGCAGATTGGTGTTGTTTAGCACTACGATGTCGTTGCCCAGCGGCTGTACGTCGCGCAGTATGCCTCCGGGCGCCCGTATCGGAAATCGGGATCCGCCAAAACCCTGGATGAAGTTGTTGACGACCGTGGGGAACTGCTGGTTGACGAGCAGATTGTTGAGGGACAGCACAGCAAACAGCGCGACTACAACAGCGACGAGAATAAACAGCCGCCGCAGAAGAATATTTCGTTGCCGCCGTTTACGCAGCTTTTGAAAATCCGTTGCCTTAGCCATAGTTTCACCTTTGGTATAATCGCCGGAAATACTTGGCCTCTCACCATCTCTGATTTTCGCTCCCCCTATCTTATTTAAATTCTCCGTAAAAGGTATCGTTTAGATAAAGCCCGCAAGCCGGGGCGGTTTTTCCCGCGCGGGCACGGTCTTTCCCGGCTATGATTGACGGTATGCAGCCGGGGTGTAGCCTGCCTGTCCCTACCGCCAGCAAAGTCCCCACCATGATGCGCACCATTTTGTACAGAAACCCATCCCCGCTAACTGTGAAGATTAAGAGTTCCCCTTGCCGCCGGACTTCAAAAAACTCGATGGTGCGCACGGTGTCTTCAATATCCGACCCCTTGGCCATAAAGGCGGCGAAGTCACGCGTCCCCACAAAATTTTGCGCTTGTTTATGCAGGAGATTTTCGTCCAAAGGAAAGCCGAAGCGGTAGCACAAGTTTGACAGGAACGGATCTTTCACACGGGAGTTTAGCAGCTTGTAAACGTACTCCTTGCCGGTTGCGCTGTAGCGGGCGTGAAAATCGGCGGGCACTTCCCGGCATGTGGTTGCGGCGATATCATCGGGCAAAACTGCGTTAAGGGCACGCACCAGATTGTTGCAGGATATGGTGCTTTCTGTCTTCAGGGAAAGGCTGTACTTGTTGGCGTGGACTCCAGAATCTGTCCTTGAGCAGCCTTTTACCGGCGGGCGATGCCCCAATATCCGTTCGAGGGCGTTTTGAAACACTTCGCAGACACTCGTTGCATTGGCCTGCACCTGAAAGCCGTGATAGTTCGTTCCCACAAATCGCAGGGTCAGAAGCAGGTTGCGCTCATGCGGTTGGAGCGCGTTCATAGCAGGACTCCCGCCGCGGCCAGGGCCGGTTCCATGGTATTGAGCGCAATCACAGCCCCTAAACAGATCGCGGTGAAGACGGCGGCGCCAAAATCCACGGTGGAGAGCTTGAAGACGCGCATTCGCGTGCGGCCCTCCCCGCCGTGGTAGCAGCGGCACTCCATGGCCAACGCCAAATCTTCTGCCCGGCGGAATGCGGAGACAAACAGTGGTATCAGAATAGGCAGCATGGCCCGCACCCGCGCAATGAGATTGCCCGATTCAAAATCCGCGCCCCGTGCTTTCTGCGCTGATATTATCTTCTCGGTCTCCTCGATGAGGGTGGGGATAAAGCGCAGGCTGATAGTCATCATCATGGCAATTTCGTGGACGGGCGCGCCTATCTTTTTGAGTGGTGAGAACAGCAGCTCGATACCGTCGGTAAGCGCTATGGGGGAGGTTGTGTATGTGAGCAGCGCGCTGCCCGCTATCAGGCAGAGGATGCGCACGCACATTTGCACGGCCATACGGACGCCCTCGTAGGTGACGGTTATGATCCACCACTGAAAAATCGGCTCGCCGCTCACAAATAGCATGTTGAAGACGGCGGTTATGATTATAATCGGGATGATGGGCTTGGTGCTCTTTGCGATCAGCCGCAGGGAGATGCGCGACAGGGGGTAGGTTATGAGCACAAAGATCGCCCCCACCGCCATGGCCAGGAAGTTTCGCGCCACAAAGAGCATGGTTATATACACGAAGACCAGGACCAGCTTCATTCGCGGATCCATGCGGTGGACTGGAGAGTTGCCCGGGAAATGTTGCCCGATGGTTATGTCGCCTATCTTCATTTTCTCGCCCCCTCTTTTTGCCCCAGAAGGGTGAGTATCTGTTCTTTGGCCGAGCGCACCGTGTAGGTTTCGGGGCTGATATTCATGCCCGCTTGTGATAGACGCATACATATCTTTGTCACCTGCGGGACACTCAGGCCCATCTGCTCAAGCTGTGCGGCCTTTGAAAAGACCGCCTTCACCTCATCGTACAAAAACACGCGGGAGCGGTTGAGAACCAGTACCTTGCCGGCATACCGGGCTATGTCCTCCATGCTGTGGGATACCAGCAGCACCGTGTTCGCCTTGTGCTGGTGGTACTCTTTTATCTCGCCCAAAATTCTGTCCCTGCCACGCGGGTCCAGCCCGGCGGTGGGCTCGTCCAGAATCAGGACGTCCGGCTCCATTGCGATAACTCCCGCGATGGCCGCCCGGCGCTTTTGGCCGCCGCTCAGCTCAAAAGGCGATTTTTGCAAAAGCTCTTCTCCAAGTTCGACAAAGGCGGCGGCCTGCCTTACCCGCTTGTCCACCTCGTCTTCGCCCAGACCCATGTTTTTGGGGCCGAACGCGATATCCTTGTAAAGCGTTTCCTCAAATAGCTGGTACTCCGGGTACTGGAAGACCAGCCCAACTTTGAAGCGGACTTTGCGAATTTCCTTGGGCTTTTCCCAGACGTCCTGGCCGTCGACCAGGATTTTTCCCGATGTGGGGCGCAAAAGGCCGTTAAAATGCTGGATAAGAGTGCTTTTGCCTGAGCCAGTGTGGCCGATTACCCCGACAAATTCGCCCTTTTCTATTTCAACGCTCACCTCTTCTATCGCGGCTTGCTCGAACACTGTGCCGCGGGCGTAGATGTGGCTTAGGTTTTCCGTTTTGATTATGGCGGGCAAGGTTATTCCTCCTGGCGGTTAGATGACGCGCAAGTCCGGGTATGGCTATTCTTCCTCGTCGAAAAAACCGGCGAGAAGTTCCTTGGACTTCTCGTGGGCGCCGTATGGCACGAAAAAATTATATGTCGTCTGAATTTCACCCATTATAACGGCGGCGGCAATTGGCTGTGTGCTTCGCCGCAGACATGGGATACCGTTTCCTTTGAGCATCTCCTCAAGCCCGCCCGACCATAGCGCGTGCTTGGTCGTAAGGTATACCGGATCGTTTACTTTTGGTGCGCGCAGCTTCTTGTTGTTGCACTGCGGGCATTTTTCCTGCTCCTCGGTCAACAGCATACATCTCTCGCAATAAAGCATGGCAAATCCTTTCCGTGTAAAATGTTAGAACGTGTTAAAGCGTACCGGCAGTTTCTTCGTAGACAATCATGACCGAAAGGCCACCGCTTGACGCCGCGTATTCAATCTGCAAAACCTTTATGCCGTCAGCAGCTAAAAATTCGTTGACTTTCTTTTCTATCCCTTTTTCGGTTATAGCGCTAAACACCTTGATTTTAATGTTGCTTCCCCCGCTTCCGCTTTATTTTTTGAGCAATTCGAGCAGGGCGGCAGCGCACTGCTCCTCGCTGATTATGTTCTCGGGCAGGTTTACGCCCGCCCTTCTGAGTTCGTGGCAGAGCCGGGTGGATTGTGGCGCGTCCAGCCCCGCTTTTGTGAGCAAGCTCACATGGGAAAACACTTCTTCGGGGGCGGCGTCCAGCAGAATTTTACCCTCATCTATAACGACGACGCGCTCGGCCTGCGCGGCTTCGTCCATAAAGTGGGTGATGAGTATAACCGTCACCCCGTATTCCCTGTTCAATGACTTGAGGGTGGCCATTACCTCCCTGCGGCCACGCGGGTCGAGCATGGCGGTGGGCTCGTCCAAAACAATGCAGTCGGGACGCATCGCTATCACCCCCGCTATGGCCACGCGCTGTTTTTGTCCGCCGGAGAGACGGTGCGGGGCGTGGCGGCTGTAGTCTGTCATATCCACCGCAGCCAGAGATTCGTCCACTCTGATGCGGATTTGATCGGTTGGCACGCCCAAATTTTCCAGCGCAAAGGCCACATCTTCTTCGACCGTTGTGGCAACGATTTGATTGTCCGGGTTTTGGAAGACCATTCCTACCCGGCGGCGGACCTCTAAAAGTTTATCCTCTTGCCGGGTGTCGATACCATCCACCATAACTGTTCCGCTCACCGGCAAAAGTATGGCGTTGATGTGCTTGGCCAACGTGGATTTGCCCGAGCCGTTGTGCCCAAGCACCACCACAAACTCCCCGCGGCCAACCTTTAAGTTTATATTGTCGAGCACCGGTTTTCCCGGCGCGGCGCCTTCCTGTGATGGGTAGCGAAAACTTACGCCTTCGCAGCTTATTAGTTCCACGGGCAATCCTCCGGATTAAAATGTTGACAGATTGTCATTTACACCCAGCCAGACAGCCGAGCCGCCGCAGGGCAACATCCCGCCGGTTGCGGTGACGGGCAATCCCAGCTCGTAGCCATGCACCCTTCCACCCAGCCGTGGGCAGATGAGCAGTTCCAGCATGTACTTCATCACCGATGGGCTGAGCCCGGCAGTGTAGCTGTTTAAAAGAAAGAAGCGGGAGTCGCGGTCGAGCAGGCCGGCAGTCTGGCCGATCAGGTCATACAGGCTGTCTTCCAGCTTCCAGACCTCGCCGCCCGGACCGCGGCCGTAAGAGGGCGGGTCCATGATTATGCCGTCGTACCTTTTGCCCCGGCGCAGCTCGCGGGCTGCGAATTTGCGGCAATCTTCGACTATCCAGCGGATAGGCTTTTCCTTTAGCCCGCTGGCCTCGGCGTTTTGCCGAGCCCAGGAAACCATCCCCTTGGAGGCGTCAACATGGCAGACTTGAGCCCCTCTGGCGGCACAGGCCAAGGTGGCTCCGCCGGTATATGCAAAGAGATTGAGCACGCTCATCTCGCCGTCGGTTTTGCTGATCAGGGCGTCAAGCATATCCCAGTTGGCGGCCTGTTCGGGGAAGAGGCCTGTGTGCTTAAACCCGGTGGGGCGCACGATAAATTGTAGCTCCCGGTAGGATATCTTCCACTGTTCGGGTACCGGCTTGTGCATCTGCCAGCTGCCCCCACCCGAAGCCGAGCGGTGATAGGTGGCGTGTGCGCTCTGCCAGCTGGCGCTTTTTGCCCTTGGCGAGTTCCAGATAGCTTGCGGGTCGGGCCGGATGAGTGTGATCTCCCCCCAGCGCTCCAATTTTTGGCCGCCGGTGGCGTCCAGCAACTCAAAATCCTTCCAGCATTTTGTGGTCTTCATTGTGAGAGAGCCTTTCCTTTAACTGCTCGGCCACACTGTCGGCCAGGGCTGTGATTTCGCTTCTTTCCCTGCCTTCGATCATCACGCGGATCAGCGGCTCGGTACCCGACGCCCGCACCAGTATCCGCCCTTCGTTTCCCAGCTGCGCTTTGGCGTCCTCGATGATCTGCTTTGCGCCGGAGTCAACATCCAGCGCGGATTTCATTACCGCATCGGCCTGTATGTTTACTATCACCTGCGGGTAAACCTGCATAACCCCGGCCAGTTCGCTGAGTTTTTTGCCGCTGTTTTTGAGGATTGATAACAGGGTGATTGCGGTGAGCTGGCCGTCCCCGGTGCCTATGTGGTCGGACAAGATTAGATGCCCGCTTTGCTCCCCACCCAAATTATAGCCCCGCCGGAGCATAGCTTCCAGCACATACCTGTCCCCCACCTTTGTGGCGACAAGGTTGAAATTATTTTGCCGGGCAAAATTAATCAAACCCAAATTGCTCATAACGGTGGCTACAATTGTATCCTGCTTTAACACACCGCGCTCCCGCATATGCCCGGCCATAATTGCCATGATCTGGTCGCCGTCCACCACTTTGCCGGTCTCGTCAACGGCCAGGCAGCGGTCGGCGTCGCCATCAAATGCGATTCCCACGTCGTAGCCACCCTGCTGGACAGTATCAATAAGCCCCTGCATATGGGTAGAGCCGCAATCTCTGTTTATGTTCACGCCGTTTGGCTGGTTGTTTAGCAGCCGCACGTCCGCACTGAGGCGGGAAAACAGCTCGTCCGCCGTGGCACAGGCGCTTCCGTTTGAGCAATCCACCGCTACCTTCAATCCGGAAAGGTCGCCCTCCACTGATTCTGTCAGGCGCTGAATATAAAGCTGCGCCAATTTTTCCGCTCTGTTTATCTTGCCCAGCTCCCAACCCCAGCGGATGGTGTAGGGCTTGGCTTTGTCCAGCACAATGCTTTCGATTTCGAATTCATCGGCGTCAGACAGCTTGTGCCCTTTGGGGCCGAATATCTTGATGCCGTTGAACTCGTAGGAGTTGTGCGAAGCGCTGAGCATGATCCCGGCGTCGGCGTGGTAGCCTGAAATCAGGCAGGACACCGCCGGAGTGGGCAGCACTCCCCCCAAAACGACGTCGGCGCCCACCGACGTTATCCCCGCGGATATGGCGGCTTCGAGCATATCGGAGGATATGCGGGTGTCTTTCCCGATCAGGATAACCGGTTTTCGGCCAATGCGCTCGGCTATAACCATAGCGGCAGCGCGGCCGACGTTCATTGCAAGTTTGCAGCTCAGCTCGGTGTTGGCTATGCCACGGATACCGTCAGTACCAAAGATTCTGCCCATCTGCTTTCGCCTCCGATCTAGTAGTTATTGTATTTTTCATCTATATGCCTGTAAATTGGGGCTCTATGCTTTAAGGGTCGCCTATCGAGAGCTGCTCGGGCATGGTGGCTGGCGGCGTTATCCCCAGATGCTCGTATGCCAGCGCGGTGACCACCCTGCCTCTGGGAGTTTTGCTGACAAAGCCGATCTGCATAAGGTAGGGTTCGCACATATCCTCAAGTGTGATGGCTTCTTCGCCTACCGCAGCCGCCAGTGTTTCCAGCCCCACCGGGCCACCTGCGTAATTTCTTATTATGGTGGATATCACCCGCCGGTCGATGGCGTCAAGGCCCAGCTTATCCACTTCCAGCCGGTCAAGAGCGGCAGATGCGACTTCCTTGGTGATCTCGCCGTCCCCCAGCACCTGCGCGAAATCGCGCACCCGCTTGAGCAGCCGGTTAGCTATACGCGGGGTTCCACGGCTTCGCCTTGCAAGCTCTTGTGCGCCTTCAGGGTCGCATGGGATATCCAAAATTTTCGCGGAGCGGGTGATTATTGTCGCCAGCTCCTGCGGCGAGTAGAGCTCCAGGCGCATGACCACGCCGAAGCGGTCTCGCAGCGGGGCGGTAATTTGCCCCGCCCTTGTGGTCGCGCCGACAAGGGTAAACCTGGGTAGATCCAGCCTGATAGAGCGTGCGCTGGGGCCTTTTCCGATTATGATGTCCAGCGCGTAATCTTCCATGGCCGGGTAGAGTATCTCTTCAACGCTGCGGGAAAGGCGGTGGATTTCGTCGATAAAGAGCACATCGCGCTCCCCTAAATTGGTGAGCAAAGCGGCTAAATCGCCCGGCTTTTCTATGGCCGGACCGGAGGTTATGCGCAGATTGACTTCCAGAGTGTTCGCTATAATTCCGGCGAGGGTGGTCTTGCCAAGGCCGGGCGGGCCGTACAGCAGCACGTGGTCGAGACTGTCCCCCCTACGGATGGCCGCCTCGATGAATACCGAGAGGTTCTCTTTAACCTTCTTCTGGCCGATGTATTCGGCCATTGTTTTGGGGCGCAGGGAAAGTTCCTGCTCATCGTCCGGCAGAACGTCCGGACTAATCATGCGGTTTTCGAAATCCAGTTCTATGTCAAGGCCGGGCAATCCGCCGTTTTCCATATCCCGCATGACGCTCCTCCCTATTATAATTTATGGCTCAGCGCTTTTTCGCCAGCTTTTTGAGCGCCTGCTTGATGATTTGATCTACCGGGGTTTCTTCCGGCGTTCCGGAAATCGCCTTGACGGCGTCGGTTTGGCTGTAGCCAAGCACCACCAGCGCGCTGACCGCCTCCTGTATGTTGCCGGCGCTTTGGGCGGTTTGGCCTATCAGTGCGGCTTCCGGTGTTGAGAAAGAGCCGCCGCCGACTTTATCTCGCAGCTCCAAAATAATGCGTTCGGCCAGTTTTTTGCCCACGCCGGGCGTGACGGTAAGCGGCTTGTGATCCCCAGCCGCTACGCTCAGAGAAAAACTTTCCGGCGTCATGGACGAGAGAATGGCCAAAGCAATTCTGGCCCCCACCCCCGATACCCCCACAAGCATTTTAAAGCAGTCCAGCTCCTGCTTGTCGGCAAATCCGAAGAGGTCGAGCGCTTCGTTGCGCACCTGCATGTAAGTGTAAACCAGCACGGTATCTCCCAACCGGCCAACTCTGGAAAGGGTGGACAACGTGGTTCTGCAAAGGTAGGCCACCCCGCCGCAATCCACCGCCATATGGCCGTCGCCGGTGTAGGTTAAGGTTCCTTTGAGGGAGTACAGCATTTGCAAGGCTCCTTCTAAAAATGTCTAATTTCTGGCAGCTAAGGGCGATGATGCGCTGTGGGCATGGCAGATGGCCACGGCCAAGGCGTCGGCGACGTCGTCGGGCTTGGGCAGCTCGGAGAGGTTTAGCAGCATCTTTATCATCTGCATTACCTGTTCTTTTTCGGCTTTGCCGTAACCCGCCACCGCCTGCTTTACTTCATTGGGGGCATACTGCCCAAGGCTCAACCCGTTGCGGCGGGCGCAGAGAAGGATTACTCCCCTCGCCTGCGCGACGTCAATGCCGGTGGTAACGTTTTTGCCAAAGTAGAGCTTTTCAAGCCCCATCCCCTGGGGCCGGTACTTATTCAGCAAAAGATCAAGATCGTTGTATATAATTTCAAGGCGGCTTTCAAACGGCAGGTTGGGCGGCGTTGTGATCGCGCCGTAATCCACAGCCTTAAAGGCGCTGCCTGCGTAGTCAAGGATTCCCCAGCCGACTATGGCGTAACCGGGGTCGATCCCGATAATTCTATGGGTTTTCATGGCAAGCTCCGTTTTATAGTAAGTTGCTGTCAACCATCAACTAAATATTATACCACAAACAGCCTCGAGGGACAAGCAAGGCAACGGCAGTTATTTGGGCATAATTTACTGTCCTTATTGTAACATTGTCAACTGTCAACTGTCCACTGTCAATTGTCTCGCCCTTGACTTTATCGCGGCAAAGCGGTAGACTAAACCTTTAGAAAATCACGGAAATCGAACGGAGGATTTATTATGGAAAACAACCTGAAATCTATGGAGAAAATTGTGGCCCTTTGCAAGGGCAGAGGATATGTATACTCGGGCTCCGAGATTTACGGGGGCCTTGCCAACACCTGGGATTACGGGCCTTTGGGTACCGAGCTTAAAAGCAATGTGAAGAAGCTCTGGTGGAAGAAGTTCGTGCAGGAGAACCCTTACAACGTAGGGCTGGACAGCGCCATTTTGATGAACCCGCAGGTTTGGGTAGCATCGGGGCATGTGGGCGGATTTTCCGACCCGTTGATGGATTGCAAAGGCTGTAAAGTACGGCACAGGGCGGACAATCTCATTGAGGAACTGACCGGCCAGAATCCCAGCGGCTGGAGCAATGAGGCAATGCGGGATTTCATCCGGGAGAAAGAGATTAAGTGCCCGGCCTGCGGTTCCGGGGACTTTACCGATATCCGCAAGTTTAACCTGATGTTCAAAACGTTTCAGGGCGTTACCGAAGACGCGAGAAACGAAATCTATATGCGCCCAGAGACAGCCCAGGGCATTTTTGTCAACTTTGCGAATGTGCAACGGACTACCCGGCGCAAGCTCCCGTTTGGGGTTGCGCAGATCGGCAAGAGCTTCCGCAACGAGATAACTCCGGGCAACTTTATCTTCCGCACCCGGGAATTTGAGCAGCTGGAGATCGAGTTCTTCTGCAAACCTGGCACCAACCTCGAATGGTTCAACTACTGGAAAGACTTCATGAAAAACTGGCTGCTAGATATGGGAATCAGGCAGGAGAGTTTGCGTATCCGCGACCACGAGGCGGCTGAGCTATCCCATTATTCGAACGCGACTTCCGATTTTGAATTCCTCTTCCCATTCGGGTGGGGTGAGCTTTGGGGGCTGGCCGACCGCACCGATTTTGACTTGAAAGCCCACATGGAGCATTCGGGCAAAAATCTTGAATACTTCGACCAGGACAGCAACGAGCGCTATATCCCCCATGTGGTTGAGCCTTCGCTCGGCGTTGACCGCATGGCTCTAGCCCTTCTTTGTGATGCATATGATGAAGAAGAAATCGGCGATGGCGAAAAAAGCGATGTACGCGTGGTTCTGCGCTTACACCCGGCGGTGGCGCCGTATAAGGCCTGCGTGTTGCCGCTCTCCAAAAAGCTGGGCGAGGGCGCGACCAAAGTTTATCACGCGCTGCAAAAGCATTTTATGATGGATTACGACGACACTGGCTCGATCGGCAAGCGCTACCGCAGGCAGGACGAGATTGGCACCCCGCTCTGTGTGACTTACGATTTTGAGTCGGAGCAGGACGGCTGCGTCACCGTGCGGGATCGTGACACCATGCAGCAGGAGCGCATACCCATCGACCGGCTGGAGAGCTATATTTCCGAGAGGGTTGCGTTTTAGCAAGCTCTCGTTTGCCGAAGGAGGATAATGGCATGAAACGTTTGGCGTTTGTCCTTGCGATTGTTTTGTTGTTTGCCGCTTGTGGTGGTTCGCAGGTGGTTGAGGCGCCGGAAAGCCCGCAGGAAGATTATTCGGTTAGCTATGGCGTTGATGAGGTTGAAATTCCGGAGCCGGTGGCTGAAGCGCCGCAAGAGATGCGGCCGCACCATTATGGGGAATTTGATAGGGTGACAGATCGAATATCAGCAATGAGCGAGGCAGGTATTGCTAGTACTAATGGTATTATAGAATTCGGAACAACACTTTCGCAATTGCAACCTCGGACAGCGAATATCGTGAGGGGGCGAATGGGAGACGATGCCAGAATAGAGTTGTTTTTCTGCGACATTCTTCCAATTGAAATACCTCGTTGGGGGCGAAACTTTGTATCGTTTGAAGTGTTGGAAGTAATTCAAGGCGATCTTGCTATTGGCGAAATAATTACTATTATGGAATCGTATTATATTTATGATAGAGTCTTAATTACGCGAAACTATATGCCGTCAATTCCCCATCAGGAATATATCTTGTTACTTAGCAACCAAGTCTGTGATCTTATTGGTGAAGGAGAAGCTGTCGGTGCATTTTGGGTGGATAACGATGTGCTAGGTCGCCATCCCGTTCTTAACGGTAGCGCGGACGAGCAAGACTTCAGCGCACCGATATTTGGTTTGGGAGTAAATGCAAATGTTGAAAGATACGCGCGCATGTGGGAAGAAGTTATGAATGCTTTCGTGAATTAATTCGCTTACCGCGATGCAAAAGCCTGTACTTAAGCGTACAGGCTTTTTTGTGCGCAGTCATGCGGCCAGCTTTGCGAGTATCTCCTCCACCGATGTGCCAGGCGTGCGGTTGTTGCGCCGCAGCTTCCACAGGCAGTCCGGCTCGCCCACCCGCAGGTGGTTCATGCCTGAAGCGCATGAGAGCGTGGCTTTAAATCCCATTTTGAGAAGCACCTCGTCCGCGCTGCTGCAATGGCTGCCGAAGGGATAGGTAAAGCAGACCGGGCGGGGCGCGCCCATTTCCTCAATGCGCGATTGAAGGGTTTCCAAATCAGATATAAGCATATTTTCGTAAGCGGTGAAGTCCTCGCCCTGCTTCATCTTACAGCCTTTGCGGCCGTTTTCGGTTTTGTGCAGATCCTGCGTGTGGTTGGCCAGCTCCACCCGTCCAGCAGCCACCATCTCGGCGATTTGCGGCCAGGTCAGGTGCCCTTAGCGCTCGTCGGTTTCGTCGGGATGCCGGGTCC
>Ga0123355_10012521_pt1 | contig 13142 bp, 10 predicted proteins | sample TergutEmb28metaG_3_FD_89872 | JGI IMG/M metagenome (GOLD analysis project Ga0123355, IMG submission 89872) | Embiratermes neotenicus P1 segment gut microbial communities from Petit-Saut dam, French Guiana - Emb289 P1 | ecosystem: Host-associated > Arthropoda: Insects > Digestive system > Gut ... | reverse complement strand
GTTAAAAGACTCTCCTTCCCCCTTTTTTAGGGTTGTTGGGTTTGTTGTGGGTAAAATTTAAAATTAAAAAAAGGAAAAAAAAGGAAAAAGGGGGGGGTTTTTTTTTTTTTTTTTTTTTTTTTTGGGGGGGGGGGGGGGAGGGCTGGTGATAGAGTTTTGAATTAACTGGTATATGACGCAAAGTATTAAACAACGCATTGTAAACACGGGAGTAAAAGAAGAACAAGTTAATAATATGCACAAAATGTTGTAACGTGTGAGATGTCGCTACCACATTAGAATTGCAATGGTGTGATGCTTGGTTCCCCCCCCCCGAATAGACTTCTGTAACGGTTCAGCCTGAATATAGCTGTGGTATAAAAGCGGAAACATGCGTCGATTTGTTATTAGGATTTGTTATTAACCATTTAAAACCGAAGCGCAAACCGCTTTATTTAAAGACCCAGTCCCTACCGCGCTGTAAACACTTTTCATCTCGGTTATAAAAACCAATCAGTTTATGCTGTAAGCAGCACAAGTCGCTGTTTGTTCTCAGATAAATACAAAACATATAAATACAGTGTGGGCGGAGCGTACAATTGTTGGATGTCATTCTTGTCGGTGCATCACGTAACAAGTACGCTCTAAAAGGTTGAAGGAAAGGAATTTGTTTACTAATGAACAAAAAAGCGTCGACCGTGTCGGGAAATTTACCGTGGCCTAACAGCTGGCACACATCAGTCGTTGGTGTGAAGATACAATAACCGCCTGTTGCCTTTCATTAACTCCTTAACTGCAGTATCGACGTACACACGACACTCTTGACCTTGTATATGATAAATTATGTTCTTTTGTTTCGCTCATTGTCATATTCTGCTTCAGTATCACCAAGTGGTGGTGGTCGGCGCGTTGCGCAAAATTGCGAAGAACGACTATTAAGCATCATCATGCCCATCAGCATGGAGTATCTCGAGTCTCGCTGTATGGATTTTGCCGAATTTTGTGAGTGTTTTTTAAAAAAAAAAAATCTGTCGAGTAAATTCATCGTTTCATCAGAATACGACAAGAATAACGGGTACTTCACATGCCAACCTATGTACATTTATGATATATCTCGCTGAATTCTTCTCATAATGCGAAATGTTTCAGACAAAAGTTGTAGAGAAAATCAAAACATACATTTTGAATTCTGTAACTTTCTTCCGAAAATCGTGCCGTTTATGAGATATGTGGAAAAATTCTGTAGAGCCGGGCGGACCACAGATGTCAGTATAATACGGCGCATGCGCATTGCATGCTGGATACCTAGGGCTACAAAACACGCACTCAGAATGTGTAATACTTGTTTCCTTATGCACGGCAGCAGTGGTTGCACGAACGCACGTCACTGTTAAGTTACGGGTACATTGCCTCTCTTGTTACTTCATACATTGTTTGTTGATCGATCATGGGACACAACCGATTTGATATTGATATATTTGTAACTGCAATTGGGTTGACACCCGGTGGCAGTAGTACAGTACACGTTTACACTCAAACAATGCACAGAACAACGCCATGAAACAAAACACCCAGAACGGAACATACATAATAATAAGAATACATAAACACAACAGTGAGAATACACAACAATAAGAGTACATAATTTACAAAATTAAACAGGGTACAAAACATACAACCATATATACGAGGTTTGTTCAAATAGTATCCGGATTGGAATTGTAGTGGTTGTTCACAGGGTGGGATGTGCTTGAAACCAGTCTTGACATGTTCGTACAGTACATGTCTTAACAACTCATGACACAAGTTGCAAGTGGCTGCGTTTGTTCAGTTGGCTGTTGTAGGTCGCGGAAGTAATACGTGCGTTTATGTCATAGTGATTTTTACGATGTGTGAAAGTACCGAACAACGCAGTTGCATCAAGTTTTGTTTTAAAATCGGAAAAACCGCAACGGAAACGTATCAGTTATTGCATCAAGCATACGGTGAAGATGCAATGGGTCGTACACAAGTGTTTGACTGGTTCCGTCGATTTAAAGTTGGTAGAACCTCCGTTGAAAGCGACCTCCGCTCGGGACGACCGTCAACATCGAGAAACGAGGAAATGATTGCCAAAGTTAGAACAATCGTTCGCAATAACAGGAGACTGACAGTACTAGAGATAACGGATGACTGCAGGATCTCCGTGGGCTCATGCGATGCAATTTTAACCGACGATCTGCACATGAAACATGTGTGAGCGAAGTTTGTGTCGCGTTTGCTAACAGATGACCAACGTGAGCAACGTCAGACAATCGCCCGTGATTTGTTTGTACGTTCAAAGTGAAGACGTGCAGTTTCTTAAGAACATTGTGACAGGCGACGAGTCCTGGGTCTACGGGTACGACCCGGAGACAAAACAACAATCGTCACAGTTGAAGGGTCCCACGTCTTCGCGACCAAAGAAGGGGCGCCAGGTGCGAAGCAAAACAAAGGTCATGTTACTGGCGTTTTTTGATTCTGAGGGTATCGTACACCACGAGTACGCCCCCGACGGACAAACAATTAACAAGGAATTCTACGTGGAGGTCTTGCGACGTTTGCGTGAACCATTTCGCCGAAAACGACCGGAAAAATGGCGGGATGGCGACTGGATCCTGCACCACGACAATGCGCCCGCACACACTTCACATCTTGTGCAGCAGCCGCCGTACTCATCAGATCTCGCACCGTGTGACTTTTTCCTATTCCCAAGGCTTAACGTTCTGAAAGGACACCGATTTGAGGCAACGGAGAACAACGAAATTCGACGAAGGCACTTAGGCATTCCGAAAGAGGAGTTCGCAAAATGTTTCCAACAGTGGCAGAAACGTTGGGCGAAGTGTGTAGCTGCGGAAGGGAACTGTGTTGAAGACAATTAGGGCTAAACCCCCGTAAGCCTTATCTACTTCATGTACTGTGGTCAGTCCGGATACTTTTTGAACAAACCTCGTACAATGATACAAAAATAGAACCAAAAAAATGTGATAAACGAAACAGCCATATAAGCAGCAAACTTCGTACGATATATATATATATATATATATATATATATATACATACATACATACATATACATACATACATATATCTTCTTATAATATTAGACACCCTGTTACTAAGACCTTCACTACACTTCACCCAACTACAATTCACTACCCTCTCATTTGGCTTAACCTCATTTAAATTTCCTATCGCTCCATTTCACCTCACGTCATGTTCATTTCAAGTGTTGTCAAGAAATAGTAGAGGGAAACATTCGCCCTGAGAGGGTGTGCCGAATATGTACTCCCACCAAGTTACTGCAGTTACTCGAAATATCACACATTCTGCTACTTTTCTTTTTAAAGAATGTAATTACACTACCTGTTAACAGGCGGTTAATTACACTTAAGCCGCAGTGTAGTTGAGGTGTTCTCAGTTCTGGGATGTTACGAGGCTTACCGACGTTTCGGTTCCATCGTCAAGGTTCGAGCAGCTCGTCCGTTGAAGATGGGACCGACGGTACGTTGTCCCGACATTCCGGTAACCAGCTACCAACCTGTGCTGTTTAACGACCCAAAATAGCGAAGACCTCTATCATTGACGTTTTTGAGTCCAAACACTATCATGAAAGAATTTAAATAATTGTGTAAGGTGTGCACAGCGTAGCCCCCCCCCCCCCCCAATCGTTGCTTGGTTTAACGACGTCACATGCCGTACACACGTTACTCCTGAACCTTCTCGCTTTACTTTTCCTGTAGTCTTCGTCTAGGCCAAGTGCTTTTCTATGATTTCCACTTGCTGACATCCACCTGTGCTTTGAAAGTTTTCCCCATCGCCCTTTGTTCACGCTGTTGTTGAGGGTGCCTCGTGGGAGGGTGTAGTAAGGGTTGTTTTCATGACACACACCGACGTTGGTATTCAGAATGGAAGGGGAACGCGGATCGATACGGGGATGAAAGCGCAAGGGAAAATAGACTATGTAGGAAAACTTATGGGAAGGCAGGGGGATAAATTAGTTAAAAACTGGTAAGTTAATTTGGGCGATTGCTGTGTTTTGCTTTGTTATACTCTAGGAGACCCGTGGTGTACCACCAGGTTTAACATTCAGTAATTCTGCTTTCTGCCCACGCAGTGTATTTACGTGTTTTATATGGATCTGAGAAGAAACAGCGATTATTTCCCTATACGGCATTAACTGACTGGTTTTTATAACAGAGATTTAACCCTTTAAAGCTCAGTGGCTAACCATCAGGTTTAATATTCAGAAATTCTACGTTCCGCCAGCACAGTGCATTTCTGTGTTTTGCGTGGATCTGAGAACAGACAGCGATTATTTCCCTGTACAGCATTAACTGACTGGTTTTTATAACAGATTTAACCCTTTAAAACCCAGTGGTCTCTATATGTATCACCAGGTTTAACATTCACAAATTCTACGTTCTGCCCACACAGTGTATGTGTTTTGTATGGATCTAAGAACAAACAGCGATTGTTTCCCTATGCGACATTAACTGACTGGTTTTTATAACCGAGACGGAGTGTGTTTACTGCGCGGTACGGACTGGGTCTTTAAATGCAGTTAAGTTAAATTCTACGTTCCTAGGTTAATTTTTCTGTTTTCAAATGACTGCGGCGTATGAAACAGGTGGTATTCTGGTTCTTCCGAGGCAACTGTTTTAGAACTTTGGATACTTGGATGGACCAGAGTATCACTAGTGCCACAGATATATGGGAGGGTGCAGGGTTTTGTGGTTGTCGGTTACAAACTGTGAACGCTTCGCAGTCTCCTTTACCGAAATAAAGAGAAGTGCACAGTCCATACGACAGTGTATACCAATTTTCGGTGTTTTCCTGCAGCGTGTTTCCGTTGAGAAGAGCCCGTCTTTAGGCAGATTGTCATCACATCAGAAGTGACAGTGAACAAGCTCTGTTCGATAACACGCTACATAGACGGTGTAAGGGAAACAACATTTGGCTTGACAAACATTTTAACTGACAAGTTTAATTCCCATTATTTTACATATCGTTCACTGAATGCCATAGTGACACAATCCAAAAAATTGCCCATTTGGAGTTAATACTTACAATTAAGCTAAAAAAAAATTAACAGCTCCTCCAACATTAATGGCATCTAGCGTGCTCTGTTTCAGGTAACAAGTGTGCCGGTAATGTCACATGTACATCCTATAGGTTTGAGCTAAATCGTAGTACTTACTCCAAGTGGCAGTTTTTTAGTTGTGCAAGTATTGCATTCAGTGAGCGATATAGCGCAGAAACGTCCAGAGCGGGTCTGGGGCCCACCCAGCCTCCTGTTAAATGGGTACCAGCTATATTTCCCGGAACGTTAAGAATGGATGGAGCTGTATCTCTGCTCCCCCTATATGTCTTACATAGCGTGGACAGGGACAAGTTTGTCCTTTACTTTATTATTATTATTATTATTATTGTGGGCCGGGTAGCTCAGTCGGTATGGCGACTGACTACGGGTTGGACGGTTCGGGATCGAATCCCGGTGGGGACGAGATTTCCCGCCCGTCCACCCGGCCCTGGGGCCCACCCCGCCTCCTGTAAAATGGGTACCGGGTATTTCCCGTGGGTAAAGTGCGGCCGTTGCTTGCTGCTGACCACTCACCCCCTTCTAGTGCCGCGGTCATGGAAGAGTACAGCTATACCTGTACCCACCCTCTTGGCCAGACCGGGCCTATAACGCGATCACTACCTTTACCTTTATTATTATTATTATTATTACTATTATTCCGTTATGGGTTGCAAAACTCAGCATTTGTCAAAATTTTATGGAACCCTCGAGAACGAAGCACATGTTGCGAAATCTTTCGGGTACGGTAAACTAAAGTAATGACTGGCGAGAGGTGAATTTGTAACAACTTTGTTATGTGCGTGCGTTAGGAATGCAGTGTTTGCCAAGTGGCCCCGTGGGGGGTTAGGACAGTTGGCGAGATACGAAATAATGATGCAGCAGTCGGCATGGAAAGGAGACTGGATGTCGGGTAGCACAGCAGTTGAGCACACTGAACGAAGGGCCGTTGTACACCCGTGCAAGAAGACCATTTCCCTGTACAGTAACTCCCCGACGTACCTAATACTCGACTTAAGTAAATACGACTTTTGCGGAAATTTTTGCCGGCCGGTGCAAACTATAAAACAGTCGTGGAATCTTATTTTGCATCCCGCATCATATTACATAACAAGGGAATTTTAATTAAGTCATGTATTATTTTTACATTATATTATATTCTTTTTGGTATTGGCATGTCTTTATTATTATTATTATTATTATTATTATTATTTTACATTTCGAAGCACAATTTTCTAATTTTTCCTGCGCATGAGATAGAAAAAAAAATAGAACTGAATTGAATTTAGGGAAATTCCCGACTTACGTAAAATCCGAAATGTGTACAGTTGGGCGGAACGCAGCCCGTACTGTAAGTCTGGGAGTGGCTGCAGTTTGTGTACTGGTTGGGAAACTGCTGTTTCTGTGTCACATTTCCTGAATTTTGTTAGCTGCAGGTCGTTAAGGAACTTGGGCTTCTGAACCGTCAGTTTAGCTACGTGGTGTAATGGATATACTGATGAAATAAGCCCAGGAGGTGTAGTAACATAAGCTACAGGGTAATCCGGATCCGTTTTCCCTCTAGTTGGTTTGTTTAAAGACGATGTTGTTATTTCTTGTACTTGAGCAGGGGAACGGATAACGCCTCCTGCATTAAATTTCTGTCATATAGAACAGCGCTGCAAATTGGAGTTTAAAATGCTAATATCTGCAGTGCACAGTCGTGCGTCGCTTAACGACGGGGATACGTTCGGAGAAATGCGTCCTTAGGGGATTTCGTCGTGCGAACGTCATAGAGTTTACTTACACAAACCTAGATATTACAGTATAGCCTACTACACACCTAGGCTATATGGTATAGCCTATTGCTCCTAGGCTACAAACCTGTACAGCATGTTAATGTACTGAATACTGTAGGCAATTGTAACACAGTGTTATTATATTATATATATTGTATTATATTATATTATAATCTTACGGGACCACCGTCTTATATGCGATCCGTCGACCGAAACGTCGTTACGCGGCGCATTCCTGTATAATGTTGAAATCGTTTCCATGGAAACGCAACCTTGCCTTCTGTTTATCGTTGAGCTGTGTCATTGCCAACAATATGACAACACAATCGGTTCTTTATGTAAAGTGCACGATATTTTTTGTCCTCTTTATCAATATCTGGATTTTTATCTACAGATTTTCATTAAAAGAACACCGTTACCAAATTTCATGGAAATCCTTCTAGCGCGAACCGCGCTGATATGTGCGCGCAGACGGACATGACGAAGCTAGTAGGCTCCTTTCACGACTATACACACGCGCCTAAAACGTTGGGTCATGACATAAATGTGCCTGTGACATAAATATGTTCGTAACTGTAATGATAGTGACTAAACATGTGGCAGAAACGGTGGCGCGTTTGTTATATACCTTTAAATGTTATTACTTCTTCAGAGTGACGTTTTGTTGAGGAATGTATTTATATTTATTAGCGTATCTTTAATGTGCGATGCTAGTGAGTGGACTTGTGTGGAAATCGAAGACGAAATCCGTCGCCTTTAGGAGAAGTTCCTTGAAGTGTATTTTCCGTTCCTACGTAAGTATAATTAAAAGTAATAAAGGTAAAGGTAAAGTGATCCCGTTACAGGCACGGTGTGGCCCAGAGGGTGGGTAGAGGTATAGCAACTCAAAATGCACCCAATGTAGCTGTATATAAATACACAATGATGTATCAGACACAACAAAACTTTATTATGTTTATTATTGCATTAGGGCAACATGTTTTGATTCTTATAGAATCACCTTCAGGCCCTTCTGAGATACAGATCCTTACTTAGCAATGTTTAAAATGCGCTGTGGGATCCCAAACGCTTACATTCTTGATATAACTATGTATCAAATGCATGTGTCGTTACGTTCTTATTACACAATCAGGATACTTATTTCAAAAACGTTAACCGGTACATGCACATGTATTTTATACGTAGTTATATCAAGAATATAAGCGTTTGGGATCCCACAGCGCATTTTGAACATTGCTAAGTCAGGATCTGTATCTTAGAAGGGCCTGAAGATGATTCTATGAGAATCGAAACATGTTGCCCTAATACAATAATAAACGTAATAAAGTTCTGTTGTGTTTGACTGATACATCACTGTATATTTATATATGTGTTAAACACTTCGGGATGGCAAACATTAAAAGAAACATGTAGCTGTATTTTAAATCTCGCAAATTGTACAAGGTCATAGTAATCTTTATGTAGCAACTAAAATATAAACATTTACAGACAAAAAAAGAGGAATTTGGTGTGCGTGTGTACAAGAATCGGGTTAGGTAATTTGTACGCTTTCGTCGCGTCCTAGCAACAGCGCTATAATCGAGCGTTGGCTTTTTATTAGATTTGTGGAAATTAGCTGCGGCTTTCCCCGCTCTTGTAGCTTGGCGCTGTATTGCGTTTTCACCGAATGGATTTACACCGTACTGTACCAGATGCGCCGGTTTGTGGTCGTCCCAGGCGATGAGTTTTTCCCAGAATTGCGCGACGTTATGGGCAATGACATCGATTGGACATGAACCTATGCACGTAACGATACAATTAACGTCTTTCCCATGTGTTTCTTCCTAGAAGATACATTTTAGAGCCTTTTTTACGTTTCAGAATAACAACTTGTGTGGCGCCTACTTCCGTATGCCCGTGACCCGTTTTCGGCGACTGAAACGTTCGGCGCATTTTCATGAAATTCGATGACCGAGTTATTTACAAAGAGCTGTCGAGTGTGACTTGGTGAAAATTGACTCATTGCCAGTCAAACGTTACTGGTACTTAGGGGCGTAGATTAATTTCTGCACTTACTTTCCATATTCCTGTGACATATTTCTGTGAAATTCGATATTGGAAATCTGCACTCAATGCCGTCGAGCGTCTGCGAGTTTCGTGAAAATCGGTGCGGCTTAATTTACTCCTCACTCGTGGGGTAGTAAACGAAATTTTGCCCCATTTTCTACATTTTCGTTGGATTTAAAAAAAAATGAATACAGGAGAGGTGCATAAAAATTTGTTGGGTTGTTTGAATTTTGTGAAAATCGGCGCAGTGAGCGCCACAGTTTGCTGTGGCGTAAGTGAATTTGTATCCGTACTTTCCACAGCTGCTCTCCGGTTTGAGTGTGTAACAGATGTGCACGTAAAGCTGTTCAGTCTTTGTGCAAATTGCATGAAAATCGGCGCATTGAAGGCTTTTCTTCTCTTCTGGACGTGGATAAAAGTACGTTGACACGTGTACCGTGAAGCGATATGAAAGAAAGTACCTCATTGGCGAAGTCTGTATGACGTCACAGAGTGCCCCATTCGATATATATTTCGTTGACACTTTTCAGTTTTATTTCTGAGGTGCATGTGGACAGTATTAGCACACCTACATCCAAAATTCCATGGTTTTGAGCAGAGCTCTGAGAAACGAATTATCCTTGAAGTTTTCAAATACGTTCGGGATTTGATCGACTTAGATACTGTAATATTTCACCATTTGTATCTTGAAGTAAGATTGATTTATTGGTTGTATCAGTTTTGGTGGGAGGTGCTTTGGTATTAATGAGTTTTCTGATTCCTTCTGTTGTTTGTTTGCCATAATGAGGTTTCTTACTTTGTTTGCTGTAATTTTTGGCGGGAGGGTTGGCTGTGAAACATAAATTTCGCCCTAGAACAGACCACGAAAGACCAAAGGGGAAGTGGAGGTATAGCTCTCCTATTTCTTTAACCTCGGCGCTTGGTGGAGTGTGGTGACCAACGCCACGCCCTGGCCGCTTACCCCCAGGAATGACCCGGTGCCCATTTTATAGGAGGCTGGGTAGGCCCCAGGGCCGCTCCGGAAGGGTGTGGGAAATCTCGTTCTTATTGGGACTCGATCCCTGGACCGTCCAGCCCGTAGCGAGTCGCTATACCGGCTGAGCTATCCCGGCCCACTGGCCGTGAAATGATAGGCTTTAGCATTTTTACAGTGTGTGTTGTGTGTATTGATACGGCGTTTCTCAGTTTCCGGTTTTGTTCATTCTCCCAGAAAGACTTAAATCTCGAAGTTGAAATCCAACCCCCTCCTCCCCACGTATAGCACGACCAGTCACGTTATGCGCCACTAAATTTGGAACACTAATTTTTTGCTGCCCCGATATAGAATGTTGGTTCGATTTCGCAGCCTGTGTGTCGGACGTGGCTCTCGTAAAACTCAGCAAATAAATTCCGGAGAGATGCGCAAATCGTGTCGTCGCTCACCACTCTGGAATCTCCTTCGTGCGTTACGTAATGTCGCCGAAGGTCATGAAAGCCAAAAAGGATGTGACACATGCTGTGGGGTCGACGAGACATTGCAATTATGCGTGGGGTCTGAGGAGACATTGCAAGTATGCGTGGGGTATGAGGAGAAATTGCAAGTATGCGTGGGGTCTGAGGAAACATTGCAATTATGCGTGGGGTCTGAGGAGACATTGCAATTATGCGTGGGGTCTGAGGAGACATTGCAAGTATGCGTGGGGTCTGAGGAAATATTGCAATTATGCGTGGGGTCTGACGAGACATTGCAGTTATGCTTGGGGTCTGAGGAGACATTGCAAGTATGCGTGTGATCTGCGGAGACATTGCAATTATGCGTGGGGTCTGAGGAGACATTGCAAATATGCGTGGGGTCTGAGAAGACATTGCAGTTATGCGTGGGGTCTAAGGAGACTGCAATTATGCGTGGGTCTGAGGAGACATTGGAAGTATGCGTGGGGTCTGAGGAGACATTGCAATTATGCGTGGGGTCTGAGGAGACATTGCAATTATGCGTGGGGTCTGAGGAGACATTGCAGTTATGCGTGGGGTCTGCTGAGACATTGCAATTATGCGTGGGGTCTGAGGAGACGTTGCAATTTTGCGTGGGGTCTGAGGAGACATTGCAATTATGCGTGGGGTCTGAGGAGACATTGCAATTATGCGTGGGGTATTCGGAGACGTTGCTATTATGCGTGGGGTCTGAGGAGACATTGCAATTATGCGTGGGGTCTGGTGAGACATTGCAGTTATGCGTGGGGTCTGAGGAGACGTTGCAATTTTGCGTGGGGTCTGAGGAGACATTGCAATTATGCGTGGAGTCTGAGGTGACGTTGCAAGTATGCGTGGGGTCTGAGGAGACATTGCAAGTACGCGTGGGGTCGGAGGAGACATTGCAAGTATGCGTGGGGTCTGAGGAGACATTGCAATTATGCGTGGGGTCTGAGGAGACGTTACAAGTATGCGTGGGGTCTGAGGAAACATTGCAATTATGCTTGGGGTCACAGGAGACATTACAATTATGCGTGGGTTCTGATGAGCCATTGCATTTATGCGTGGGGTCCTCTGAGACATTGCATTTATGGGTGGGGTCTGAGGAGACGTTGCAAGTATGCGTGGGGTCTTCCTTCATAAGTCGTGCGGAGCCGTCAGTTGGTCAAGAGATTCCCCACCGCCTCTATGAAATCCAAAATTTCATTTCCCAGTTAAGCACTGGACCCTGTCTTGAGCCAGTTTATTCCACTCCCCCTGTCTCACCATATTTTAATATCCTTTATGGTGTCGGTGCTGTACATCTACATTTCCGGAGTGACATTTCGTATATGTTTCTGACGTGTCCTAGTGCGTGCTGCATGTACCCCTTATCTCTTCTCCGATTTGATGACCCCATTACTGGTAGTTGAACAGTTTTTAGTTTTTAGAAGCTCGAATCACGGTAGGAGCAGACAGATGTTTCTCGTCTCGAAAACGTCCAGGCGGGCTTCGGGGCCCATCCAGCCTCAATTGGTACTGGAGTTAAAGCGGCCGGGACGTGAAGTTAACCACTCACCTCCATCTTATTGCCGAGGTTAAGACTGAGTGCAATTATACCTCTGCTCTGCCTGTATTCGTCATGTCCTGGACAGAGAAAACGTCGTCTTTACCTCCGTCACTTGATCTTTCTCAGGTTCAGTTGTGCTGTGTAAAGGAATGGTTCTGGTAAGGAAGTTTCCCCCTTTCCCAGTTGCGGTTGGACTTGACGCATACTGAAGAGAATAACGGCTTTGTGCGTTGTGATTTCTGTTCATAGTGTATATGTATCTGCGATTGATACGAAAACAGTGAGGTGTACAATGTGGCGTGTGTCGAAATCTGAACAATGCGTGCAGCAAATGAGAGGCTCTTATGTTTCGCCCTTATGCTTGTTCTTGTAGTATTTTCGTGATACTAAAATTAACGTGTAGACGCTTTATTTTCTTCCATGAAAATTGCATTCAGGAACCGGGATAGCGTGTTCAGACACTAGGCTATGGGCTGGACGATCCGGGGTGCCTATCTCGGGAGGGTCTTGAGATTTTTCTGTCCTCAGAAGTTCCCAGACTGACTCGGGGGCCCAGACAGTCTCCTGTGCAGTGAGTACCGGGACACTTCGTTGTGCGTAAAGAGGCCGGGGCGTAAATTTAACCGCTCACCTCCATCTAGTGCCGATGTTAAGAATGAGTGGAGATATGCCTCTACTTCCCCTGTGTCTTCGTGGCCTCTGTGGGAAAATTGTCCTCAGTGTTTATGGTGGCTTCGGTGATGAATTGCGAATTGGTCTGGAATGGGGCCTGTCTAGTCTATTGGGAGTTTAGATTATACAGCTCTGAGTTCATACGCTAGAGGGAGCAGCAGCAATCTCATTACAGCGCAAACATCAGCCCCGCAGTGTCAACAAGAGGCATGCTTGAGACTTTAAAGTTAATTACTGACCGCTATGAGACAGGGGTGAGAAAATTTTCCACTAAGCGCCCCATTCGTCAGTTTTTTGGCATTTGTAAGACCGACTGGAATGACGCATTGTGGCTTTACGAACCAAGAAATTAGGTGAACGTGAGAACCACCCGCACGTCGCGGTGCACCGCTCGTCACTCGAAAAGATACATTTAAATCTTGACCTCTTGTTCACCGGACTTCATCAAGATTTTCTGGTTTTGAAGAATGCTTTTGAAATATGCGACGACATCTCCCTCACCCCCCCCCCCCCCGTTTCTCCCAATCTCCCTCCCACTCTCCCTCCCCCCACCCCCTTACCACACACCATT
>Ga0123355_10012520_pt1 | contig 13143 bp, 13 predicted proteins | sample TergutEmb28metaG_3_FD_89872 | JGI IMG/M metagenome (GOLD analysis project Ga0123355, IMG submission 89872) | Embiratermes neotenicus P1 segment gut microbial communities from Petit-Saut dam, French Guiana - Emb289 P1 | ecosystem: Host-associated > Arthropoda: Insects > Digestive system > Gut ... | reverse complement strand
TATTCCATCCCGGGGAAAAACCTTGTGCCGCCGGCCGTGCGGATCTCGGAAGACTTCGCCTTTCACGAGCCTGCAGCCGTCTCGTCGGCCGAACCAGCACGGCCGTTGACTCCTGCTTCGGGTCGGCCACCACCCGGAGGAGCAGTCTCGCCCTGGCTCCTCAGACGGTGACAAAGCAGAACTCTGGCTGACGCGCGGGAGGCTGCTGGTGCTAGATCAATCGGTCTCTCTGCCGGGTCAGGTGCGCTTTAGCGAGGCTCACCCGTCCCGCCGCGGGTGAAGGCGGGACCGCGGTCACAAAGCTATCCAGGGGTGAGTATCTGCCGCTGACCCGCGCGAAGGACCACCGAGAGGGCTATGGGACCGACCATGCTCACAGGAAGGGGACGCCGTTCAACCCTACTTGTTGCCCCAGAACAGCCGACAGGCGACCGGGAAGGCGTAGGTGCCGTCGCCCGTGCGGAACTCGGCCGTTTCCTGGTCCAGTTCGCTCTTGACGATCTCCAGTTCGCTGGCGGCGAGACTGTCGCGCGCTCGTCCGAACGGGACCGGCGCGAAGATCACCGCGGCTGCCGAGGGCGTCTTGAGATGGAAGGGGAACATCTCGGTGTGCAGGGTGGAGATGCCCGCCTCGCGCAGCAGCCGCTCGCGCAGCCCGGGGCTCGCGAGCTGGGTCAGGTAGTCGAAGTCGGGCAGCAGCTCAGCCGGGACGTGGCGCCGCAGCACCCGATCGGCGTGGCTGACGAGGGTGTTCAGCTCGATCGTGTCCCAGGCGGCGACGCTGAACGGCGAGCCGTCCTTGAGTACGCGGGCCAGCTCCTTGGTCGATCCGGTGAGGTCGCCTTCCTGCAGAAACGAGAATTGTGAGATCGCCGCGTCGACTGAGGAGTCCGGCAGCGTCAGCGCGTCCAGCGACATCACCTTGAAGTCGGCGTTGGCGATCCCGTGAGCGGCTGCGAGCGCCCGGGCGGTGTCGATCACCCGCACGGCCTGGTCGACCCCCAGCACCCGGGCCGCTGGGTTCTGGCGGGCCGCCTCGAAGGCCGGCACGCCGACGCCACAGCCGAGATCGAGGATCAGCCCGTCCGCCTGCGCCGGGAGGTTCCCGAGCAGCGCGCGAGTCGCCGGGAGGATCGGTGGAAGCTCCGATGCCTGGGGGCGGTCAGCGCCCCTGTTCCAGTCGACCTCCTCCGCGCGCCGCCGGGTCGGAACGCTGGCCTGTCCCGTCGCGTGCCGTGTCATGTTTCTGCCTCCTTGGGATGTAGTGTCCTTCACATCGACTGTTTCCCGGGCTCGTCAGATGAAGCAGTGGCCCTGTTGGATGTCCTCGATCACGCCGGGGTAGTTGTGGGCTTCCAGCCCAGGAGACCCTGGATAATGGTGCTGGAGGCGGGCATGTCCTGCGATGTAGACGGCGGGCCAGCGGCAGGGGCGGACGGTTAAAGCTCACCGATGCCGCGGATCTCAATCCGGCGCGGAGTCCACGGATCACGCCGGCTCCCCAGTCGAGCGGTGCTTGATTGACACCTACTTCCTATCCATGTTTCAACACCTCGGCGCCTAACTCACAATCGTCTGCTTCACGCCGCTGACTAGCCCATGGCAGGAGCAGGTTTCCTCGCATTACTCCTGGAGATCGGCATTGGCTTGGATGACGGGTGGACCACCAGACGCCCGGCGCTTACCCAACGGTCGCTTCGATGAATGAGAACGGGGTGGGACTCGGGACAATCCGGTCGATGGTGCAGCCGGCGGCGGCGAGCAGGCGCTCGTATTCGTCGGCGGTGCGCTCGCGCCCGGTCACCATCGCCAGCATCGTCAGATCGACCGCTTTGGCGAGGTGCGGGGCGTCGCCGGGTGTGATCACGGATTCGACTAGCACCAGGCGTGCGCCGGGAGCGGCGGCGTTGGTGATGGTTTGCAGGATCCGCCTGCAGGACTCGTCGTCCCAGTCGTGGAGGATGTAGGAGAGGATGTATACGTCGGCGGTTGGCACGGACTCGAAGAAGTCTCCGGATTGGATCTCGACCCGGTTCGCGAGTCGGTGGTCGGCCAGCACTGTGCGGGCTGCGGGCACGATCTCGGGGCGGTCGAAGACGATCCCGCGGCGGTCGGGCTCGTGTTCCAGCAGCTCACAGAGCATCGAGCCGTCGGCGCCGCCGATATCCGCGACAACATTTCCTTCTGGGAGCGAGTAGCCGTCAAACATCCCGGCTCGCAGGCCGTTCGTGATATTGGCCATCGCGCGGGTCAGGAGCTCGGCCGTGGCAGGCGAGCCGGCGGTCCAGTCCAGAAACGGCTGACCGTAGTAGTGGGTCGCGGCGCTTTCCCCGGTCCTCGCGGTGTGCAGGAGCTCGCCGAACGGCGCGTAGTGCGTCTCCATCCAGAACAGCGCGATGTCACGCACCGAGCCGGGGTGGGCCTCGGCGAGGGTCAGCCCCAGCGCAGTCGCACCAACTTTGTTGGCGTCGGTGCGGAATAGGCCTAACGGCGCCAGGGTGCGGATAATGCGGCCGAGCGCGTCTGCGTTGGCGCCGGTTGCCGCGGCTAGATCCTCGATCGCCCGCGGACCGTCGACGAGCGCGTCGGACACGCCGAGCTTGGCCACAACATACAGCGCCTGCGAAAATTGGAAGGCCCCGAGCATCTGCACCATCTGCATCGGCTCGGTCGGGTTCTCCGTTGTAACAGTCATTCCGCTCGACATCTGGAGCTACTTTCTGGTTGGAGTGGTGTCAGGGGACGGCTTGTGAGGCCACGAACAGTCGCTCGGGATCGGCATGACGGATCCCGCTGAGCCGGGTCGTGCGCTGCGTGCGGAACGGTCGTCTCGAGCGAGCTGTGGCGCTCCGCGAACTCGTGAACCGGTGCTCACGACCGCCGGGCGCTCTGTCTCTGGGTGGCACGCGACTAGAGTCGCCCGCCGTGGGGTTAGCCCGCATCGCATGGGTTTGGATAATCCGACGGTCAGGCGTGCCAGGTCGGTGACGCTAGATCGCTGTCCGCCCTCGGTCAGATCGCTATCCCGGTTAGTCGGATGGGCAGCGCCGAGATCTGGCCGTCGGGGCGGTGCGCTGAATCCGTCAATGAAGCGCTGTAGCGCCTAGTCGCTCTGCTGCCGGGCTGAGTTGGTCTGGTCTAGGACGGCGGTCATTTGCGATCGCTTCTTCTGGTGAGGGCTCGTCTTGCGAGGCTCTTCACCGAGCGCTACTGGGGGCCGCTCGCCGCCGCGCTGCGCATCGGCGCCCACCGGGTACCGACGTGCGTCGCGGGTGTCGCCAAGCGGGCCCCGGCGGGCGCCGCTGCCCGGCGAGCACCGTTGCGCTCCGACGCCGTCCCCCTCTCCGTGGATGAGCCCGCCGGCGATCCACGCCATCGCCATCGTCGGCGCGGCGGTGTTGCCTGACGGCATTCCCGGAAAGACGGAGGCGTCGACCACGCGCAAACCGGTCGTGCCCCGGACCCGGAGGCGGTCGTCGAGGACCGCGTCCTGGTCGGGGCCCATCGCGCAGGTTCCGACTGGGTGCGATGCGGTGAACCCATGCTCGAGTCCGTAGGCGGTGATCGCCGCGTCCTCGTCGAGCGTGGCGGTGGGCTCACGCTCGCGCTCGACGAGCCCGGCGAACGGATCGCTTGTCGCGACCGTTCGCATGCGCCGAACGGCCGCGACGAGGACCGCTCGGTCATGGTCGGTGCTGAGATGCCGCAGCGCGAGCCGTGGCGGATCGTCGAGCCCTGGACCGCGAACGTGGATCGAGCCGGCGCTCGACGGGAACGTCGGAAAGACCCCTAGCGCGGCGCCCGAGTCGCGATCGGGCACCTGGCGCCCCGTCTTCGGATCGATCCCCGAGACCGACACCGGCCCCGCGAACGCCTGCACGTCGGGGTGCTCAGTCGCAGGATCGGATCTGAACATCGCCATCACGGTGACGCCTGCGTGCGCGACGACGCCCTGCCCGGTCGCCAGGAACTGCGCGCCCGCTCGCGCGAGCCGGACCGGCGAGCGCAGCTCGTGGTTGAACCCGATGCGACCCTTGAGCCGGTATTGGAGGAGGATGCCGTGGTGCTCGCGCAGGTTCTCCCCGACGCCAGGGCGCGCCACGTGGACGGGGATCCGCGCCCCGCGGAGCACCTCGGGGTCTCCGATCCCGCTGCGCTCGAGGAGCAGCGGGCTCTCGAGCGACCCCGCGCACACCAGGACCTCGCGACGCGCGGTAAACGTGATCGGGACCCCGGCCCTGACCGCCTCGACGCCGCTCGCGCGCGTCCCCGTGAAGGTGATGCGCGCCGCCTGGGTGCCGGTGAGCACGGTCACGTTGGCGCGACGAGCGGCGGGGCGCAGGAACGCGCGCGCGGCGCTCACCCGCAGGCCCCGCCTCGCGTTGTGAGGCGAATAGCCGGCGCGCTCGCCGCCCGAACCGTTGACGTCGTCGGTGAGCGCGATGCCCTGTGCGTCAAGCGACGCGAGGATCGCGTCGCTCACGGGGTCATGGGGTCGCGTGAGGCTCACGGCCACCGGGCCCTCCCCGCCCCGGACCACGCCGCTGCCGAGCTCGTGATTCTCGATCGCCTGGAACGCCTCGACGAACCGCTGCCAGTTCCACCCACGGTTGCCCGCCCGCTCCAGGGCGTCGTAGGCCGGCGACCAGCCGCGATTCCACAACGTGCCGTTGACCGTCGTCGACCCGCCGAGCACCCAGCCACGCGGCCACGTCTCTACGCGGCCGCCCTCGTCGGGCTCGGTGGCGTACTGGCGGGAGTACCGGGGGTCGGTCGAGGTGATGGTGTAGGTCATCGGGACGAGGTGAACCGGACTGCGATCCGATCCGCCCGCCTCGATCACGAGCACCGTGCACCGCGGGTCGGCGCTCAACCGTTCGGCCAGGACCGAGCCGGCGGCGCCACTCCCGACTATGACGTAGTCGAACACAGTCGTGCGTGGCATCGCCGGGCGGCTGATCAACGACCCCATCACACTGACACCACAGGCAGCGCACTGACCTGGCTCAACCCGCGCTCGACGGTCAACGACACGCCGTTTATGTATCTCCCGTCCGCGGCGACCAGGAACACGATCGCCGCGGCGACCACGGCGGTGGCTCCCTCGATCGCCGTTCCGACTGGTTTAGTTGTGGGCATGATGTGGTCTCCGTTTGTTGCCTGGTGGGTCAGGGACGGGTGCTCTCGGTGATTCGAGGTCGCTACACCTCGTCGCCGACCAACCTAGCCACGATGCGCTCAGCTTTGAACCCCTCAACTGCGGGGACCTGCCCGACCCGAGAGCGCACTTCACCGAGGCCTCGCCGGGGAGGGACTGCGCCCATCGGTCTCTTGACTTTGACGAAGGGTCGGCGGCGGCGTCGGTAGGCCGCGGCGGTCGCCGGGGCTGTGGCGATCGCCTACGCCCGCTCTGTGGCGGCGGCGACGCTCGCCGGAACCCGGTCGGCGTCGGTGCGCAGCGTGGGGGCGAGCGGCCCGCGGTAGCGCTCGGTGAAGAGCTTGGAGGTGAGCTCTCCGCCTGAGGTCACTCCGACCTTCTCGAAGATCGTCTTGAGATAGTCGCGGACGGTGTGGCGCGAGAGAAACAAGCTGAATGCGATCTCGTCGGTGCTCAGCCCTTGCGCGACGAGCTGCGCGATCTGCACCTCGCGCTCGGTGAGCCGGTAGGCCTTGACGACGATCGGGGCGACCTCGGTGGCCTTGGCCGGCTCAATCACGATCGCCACGTGGCCGGAGCCCTCGAGCCGGGAGGCATGCGCCGTCAGCCAGGCCCCGCCGGGCGTGCGCAGCCGGGCCTGCCGGGAGGGCGCGTCGTCCCTGCTGAGCGTGGTGAGCGGCATCAGCAGCAGCTCGGGATGCATCCCGACGAACGTCGCGAAATCTCCGTGGCCCACGGCGAGATCCGCCAGCCAAGCGCGGGCCTCGGCGGTGGCGCTGACGACCGTCCCGTCCGCGTCGACGACGACCACCCCCGGCCCACGCGCCAGGTCGGTGTGGACCGGCTCCGCCAGCAGCGCGTGGCGCAGAGCCGCCCCGGCCAGCGGTGCCGCCGCCGTCAGGAAATCCCGATCGGCATCGCTAAACGGCCGATCGCCGGTGTGGCGGTTGAGTTGCAGGTCGCCCCACGTGTGTCCGCCGGCGGGGAGCGTCGCGCGCAGCTCATCGCCGAGATCGGCAATCGCGTTGCCCAGGCGGTACCGGGCGCTGCGACTGAGTTTGCCACCGGTAGCCTCGCGCAGATCGGCCACCGGCTGCCCCGTGGTTAGATCCGCGAACTTGTTGTAGTCCGGGACGAGGAGCTCGTGGCGCCACCCCGGGGCGAGCGCTCGCTCGTCGAAGTTGTAGGTCGCCGTGCCGATGCACAGGCCGGTATTCGGGTCGGTCGCGCCGAGAAAGAACGCGTGGGTGTCGATCGCGCCCACGACGCACGCCACGATCTCCTCGACGACCTCCTGGGGCGAGGAGTCCGTTGACTCCAATTGCTCGATCTCCACGAGCGCGGCGGCCGCGCGGGCTCGCTGAGATCCGAAGGCCATCGAACTTAACGATAGCCCGCGGATCTGGCCCCGCCACCCGGAAAGATGGGGGTACGGCAGTCGCTCGGGACGCCCGAGCACGCGACCACTTCAATCGAGTTCGGCGGCGCGAATCGACCGCCACCCCCAACACGTCAAGATCGAGGCCTGCGACAGCCAACACGACCAACGTGCCGGACCAACCTCAGACCGCCGCCTTCACGAAGCTCGGGCGGTCTTAGCTTAGGTCGGGCATCTGCGTGGGTCCGTAGCTTCCGCTTCGCGTCAGCGAGGCTTCGAAGCAGCGGCCCGCCGCAGACTTCCGAGGCGGCGGCAGACCAGCAGCGAGCGGGGGTCCCGGGACGCGGCTGGGGTTGGTGCCAGGTAACGGGGGTGGTGTCGTCATTACGATTGGCTGGATGGGCCGATGGGAACCGAACGCAGGGGAGCGGCTTGAGCGTGCCGCGCTTGCCCTGTTCACCGAGCGGGGCTATGAGGCCACGACCGTCGCTGACATCGCTGAGCGTGCGGGGCTGAGCAGAGCCACGTTCTTCCGGTATTTCGCCGACAAGCGCGAGGTGCTGTTCGGTGCCCCGGACATGCTGGCGGAGCGCTTCTCAGACGCGATCCTGTCCGCCCCGCCGGCGGCGATGGCCATCGACTGCATCGCGGCGGCGCTGGAATCCGCCGCCCCCGGCTTCACAGCGGACCGACGCGACCTTGCCGCACAGCGGGATGTGGTGATCGCGGCCAGCAGCGAGCTGCGCGAGCGCAGCCTGCTCAAGGAGGCGAGCCTCGTCTCGTTTATGACCGAGGCTCTGTGCGCACGCGGCGTGGACGACCTGACCGCGCGGCTGGCCGCCGAACTGGGAGTTCTCGCGTTCAACACCGCCCGGTCACGCTGGGTATCGCCCGGGAACCGGCAGCCGTTTACCGAGCTTGCCCACGCCGCGCTGCGTGACCTGCAGGCCCGTGGGGCGGCTCTCGGCGCGGGTGCCGAGGTAAGCGCCTGACCCTGCCCCGTCGTCTTTCAGGCAGGCCGGCGGGGCAGGGGGTGTGGGGCGGCGGCTATCAGGCGGCGGCCGCGGTCGCCGGGTTGTTCGCCCGCTGCAGCAGGGGGCGGAGCGTCTCGGCGAAGGCCTCTGGGTCGACCATGTGGAGGACGTGGTTGCCCGGGAACTCGACGAGTTCGGTGCGGATGCGCTTGGCGGCCGCCTGCACGGTGCGGGCGGTGAACACCGGCTTGCCCGGTCCGAAATGGTTAAGGCTGTCGTGCCCGGCGGCGAGCATCAGCGGGACCTGCAACGCGGTCAGCCGGGCGTAGTCGGGGCGGTAGTAGGTGATCACCTGCATGTCGTCGGTCACGAAGTCCCCGAGTCTTCTGAGCTGCTCCGCGCTCAGCGCGGCCGGTGAGTCGGGAAGCAGCTGGGGGAGTCCGCAGAGGTTGATGTGCTCGGCGAACGCCTCGAACACCTCGCCCTCCGTGACCCGCGTTGCGAGGCGGTCGTAGAAATCGAACATCTCCCCGCGGTCGGAGAGCCCGGAGACGACCGGGGCCTCGTGCGAGATCGCGAGGCTGACAACCTCGGGGAAGGCAGCGGCCAGTTCGAGGACGATCGTGGCGCCGCTGCTGCTCCCGAATACCGCCGCCGATGCGAAGCCGTTGGCGGTGATCACGGCCGCCGCGTCCTGCGCCTGCTGCAGCACGTTGAACTGCCGCTTGGGTCCTTCCAGCTTGCTGCGGCCGACGCCGCGGCGGTCGAAGGTCAGCACGGTGTAGTCGCCGGCGAGGAGGTCCGCCACAGGTGAGAAGTGGGCGGCCTCGCCCTGGCCGCCGGAGACCAGCAGCACGGCCGGGCCGTCCCCACGGCGTTCGTAGTAGATCGATGCTCCGTCGACGCGCACGATCCCTTGGGTGATGCCTGGTTCCATCGTAGCTCCTTGTCTGCCAAGTGATGAGACTGTATCTTATACTGTCGTAATCTACAGTACTCCGTCTCATCACTTGGACTCTGGCCCGGGCGCGCCGCGGCGCGACGAGATCGGGGCCCGCCGAGGTGTCGGCGCGACGCTGACACGTCCCAACCAAAGGAGAACCGAAATGGCAGTCGTAATGACGGCGTGGGCGCCATCGCGCAACGAATACGAAGAAATGCACGAACTGGTCGGCGGGACAGCGCCCGGCTTGATCGTTCACACCGCGTCAGCGGTCGACGGGAAGGTGCGAATCGTGGACGTGTGGGAATCAAGGCAGCACATCGACGAGTTCGTTCAGAGCAAGATCATCCCGGCACTCGAGAAGCTAGGCCGCGAGATGGATGATCCACCGGAGCGGACCGAAACGTTCTCGATCGATCGCGGCTGACGCCAACGGGATCGACCTGCCAGCAGAGGTACTAGACCGCATCGACGAGATCGTCCCCCCAGGCGTCACGATCAACGTCACCGACAACATGTGGGAAGTCGGCACAGCGGCACTGACCGCCACATCCCGGCGCCGATAGAGCAACCACGGCCGGACCGGCCACGCACCGGTCCGGCCGAGTCATTCCCGCTCAGACGGTCCAACGAAGGCCACCGACCGCATACCACACACTCGCTTTCACGAAGTTTCGACAGCTAGGGCCAGCAACCTCGCTAGCGCCTGGCCGGGCAAGTCCATCTCGGCAAGGGTCGCGGCCGACGCCGCGGCACCGCGCCGATACCGGTCATCGGACAGCAGCAAGTCAACCGCATCGGGGACGCCTTTGGGCCCGTCGAGGACGATACCCGCGCCGAGCTCGGCGGCGCGCTTGGTGATCCATCGCTGGCTGGGGAACCGGGGCATGCTGACGAACGGCACGCTGGTGGCCAGCACGGCCAGGATGGTGCCCATGCCGCCGGCGCAGACGACCGCGTCAGCGAGTGGGAGCACGCGAGCGAGTGGCACGAATCCGATGTCGTGAGCCCGGCCGTCGGATTGCGGGGGCAGGGGTGCGGGCCGGTCCGGCATGGAGGTCACCAGCACGTTGACCTCCAGGTCCGCGAGACCCTCCAGTGTTTCGCGGAGCAGCGGGACGTCGTCGAGCATCGTTCCGAGGGTCACCAGAACGGTGGGCCTGGCGGGCTTGCGGAAGGGCGGCGGCCCCCAGCTGGTCCCGCGGTCAAAGGGCGAAGGACGGACCGCGATCCGGTCGGCCGGCGGCTCCCAGTCTTCCGCCTGCAACGCGACGGGGCAGACGTCGAGGTAGGCGATCCGTTCGGCACGGTGCAGGCCGCGGGCCTCACCGAACTGGCGCGCGGCGGCTGCGGTCGCGGCGGCGTACTCCCGGGGGAGCTCTGTGCCTAGCGAGTGCCGCGCCCACGGCACGCCAAGCTGGGCGGCTACCAGCGGACCGACCTCGTCCGCGGCATCGCAGACCAGCAACTCAGGTTGGAAGGCCGCCGCAGCAGCGCTCGCCGGCTGAAGTGTCGCCGCCACCCGGGTACCGACGAAGAACTCCGCGACGTCCTCCGGCGTTCTCATCGCGCCACGAGCCGCTCCGGTCCGAGCGGAATGCGCCGCGGACAACTGCTCGAAAGTCGGCCCCGCGGCCAGCACCGCCACCGGGTCCACCAGCTCGCGCAACGAGCCGCTGGTCAGCAGTGACACCTCGTGCCCCGCGGACAACGCGGCATGAGCTATCGGCATCATCGGTAGTACATGGCCATGCGCCGGCACCGCGGAAAACAGGATTCGCATGTTCGTCCCTGTGCGCTGATCCGAATGGCCGCCTAGCTCCGAGCCGGAAAGTCCTGGGCGGCCATCACGAGCCGAATGAACGTTCATTCTGCCACTGTAGCATCACACCCGAGGGTCTCCGGAATGCCATCAACGAACCAGCGCCAGCGCGACCGCCGCGAACAGATCCTCGCTGCCGCACGCGCGCTGTTCACGGTCCGCGGCTATGCCGCGACATCGATGGCAGACATCATCGAAGCATCCGGCCTGGCGACAGGCAGCTTTTACCGGTATTTCGAATCAAAGGAGGCCGTCTGGACGGCGGTCTGCTACGAGGCCCTCGCCGCGGCGACCCAAGAGCCGGCCGCCGAGCCGGGCGAGAACGGGCCAGCCCTCGTCGACCGGCTCCTGGACGCCGCGACCGACGTCGCGCACAGCCAGCTCACGACCCAAATCATGGGCGCCGCAATCGCATCGCCGACCCTGCAGGAGATGATCGCCGCCGGCGATCAGCAACTCCGCCGTCGCCTCGCTCAGGCAATCGCGCGCACCGACACGCCAACGGCAGAAGAGATGGCGCGCGCCGAGATCGTGATCTACGCCCTCGCCGGCCTCCGCGAGCGACTAGCAGTCGGCATCGCCGTCGACCTCCCGGCCATCCGAGCGTCCCTCCGGGAACTAATCGCATAGACACTCACGACACGGCCGGCCCCCCGCAGGGTGAGGCGTGGATAGCGGCAGGGGCGCAAGCAACACTGCTGCATCCACGAACTTTCGACGCTCTCAGCCGAGGCAACGGATGCCTCCGCGACTTCCGCTTCGCTCCGGTGAAGGCTCGAAGGAGCAGCGGAGCCGACACTTGTGTTGCGGCGACGAACCAGCAGCGACGGGCGGGATCAGGCACGCGGTACGGGTGCGCCGCAGGTCCGGCTGACGCTGTGCTCCCTTAGCTGCCCCTGAGTGCTGCCGGCGGTTCGCCGGCTGTCAGCAGGCTGCCGAGGATCCGGTGAAACGGCGCCGGGTCGACGTCGAAGCCAGCTGCGACGAGGTTCGCGTAGCCGATGAGGCCCGCGAGCGCGACCTCGGCCAGTTCGGCATCGGACGGACCGTCCGCTGGCTGGCCGGTTCCGTTCGCCTCGTCCCGCGCGTCGCGGATGAGGGTCGCGAGGTAGTCGGCCAGGGCGATGTGTCGGTCGCGCACGACTTCCGCGAGCATGGGCCGTACCGCGGCGTCGCCCCAGATTTGGGCGACGAGCCGTGCGTGCGCCGTGCCGTCGGGCGCGGACACGTACGCCAGCAGCCGGCCCAGCAGGTCGCGCGGGGACTCGGCGCCGGGGAACTCGCCGCTCAAGGTTCCGTCGCGGCCTTCGGCGACCGCCGCGATCACTTCGTCCTTGCTGTCGAAGTACCGGTAGATCCCGCCCATCGACACGCCTGCGGCTGCCACCAGGTCAGCCATCGAGGAGTAGACAAGGCCCTTTTGGGAGAACAGTTCACGGGCGGCGTCGATGATCTGCGCGCGGCGCGCGTCCCGGTACTCCGGGCTGACTTTCGCCATCCTCGCCACTCCTCGGGGGATCGCGAGATCCCGTTTCGACGTTCACACCCGCACAGAGCCCAGCGCGGGATAGCAGTTCGCCGAGTATCGCACCCGGAGCTGGCATCGAGCCAATCGCGACCGCTGCGGCCTGGGCTGCATGACGGTATCCGGGGTCCGTCAGGACGTTACGCACCGCCGGGCCCGCAGCAGCCGAATCCTTGATTGCGATTCCCGCTCCCGCGGCGGCGACCCGCCCGGCGTTCCTGGGTTGGTCGGCCAGGACCGGCCGCATCACCGAGGGAAGCCCGGCGGCGAGCGTCGCCAGGACGGTCCCGAAGCCTGCGGTGCCCACGACCGCGTCCACCTTGGGCAGCAGCCGCGCCAGCGCGACGAACCCGACATTGTGGACCCGCGGACCTTGCGGCCCGGTGCCGGCTGGCGCCGTCACGACCGCGTGGCATCCGGCGCCGACGACGGAGACGGCCAGGTCGGCCAGCAGTCCCGGGTCCTGCACGGACGTGCCGGCGGTGACCAGCACCCGCGGCCCTTCGCTTGGCAGCTCTCGCAGCCCTTGCGTCGTAGCATTGGCGCGGTCGCCCGAGTGCGCGACGGGGCGCACCGTGATCCGGTCGGCAGGCGGCGGCGGGTCTCCAGCCGTGCGGAGCACGTCGGGCAGCGGGTCGAGCCAGGCGAACCGCTGCCTGCGGTGCAGGCCGCGAGCGTCGTGCTGGGCGGCGGACCGGTCGATCATCGCGTCGATCAGCGCCGGTGGCAGCGGCGCGGATACCGCGAATGACGCCCACGGCAGGCCCAGCGCGGCGGCGACCATCGGCCCGGTGAAGTCGAGCGCATCGCAGACCAGCAAATCGGGTGCGTACCCGCGGGCGTGGTTCAGTGCCGCATCGAAGCCCAGATCGACCCGAACCCCGGCGAACAGCTCGACGGCGGCCGCGCCGGGGTTCCGGCCGTCCCCGGCTCCGGTGCGCCGCTCAGTCTCCGCGAGCGCAGTTGCGCTGTCGGTCCCGGCCGGCAGCAGGGCCCGGGCGTCCAGGTAGCCAGCCATATTCGCGGCAGAGACGAAGGCGACCTCATGGCCTGCATCGGAGGCCGCATCGGCCAGCGGCACGAGCGGAAGCAGGTGCCCCGCCGCGCCGACGGCACTGAACAGGAACCTCACGCGGTCAGCTCCACAAGCACTCCTCGCATTGGACCTCGCCTCGCAAATGCACCGATCCGATTATAGCGAGCGAGCGTTCGCTCATATACACTCTGGGTTAGACCTGACAAAGACTGTGGCCTGCGCGCCCGACTTCGTTGACCTGAAGCGGCGCGAGCCCTCCCTCACACACCCCAGACCCGAACGGTCCCAATCGGAAAGAGAAACGATC
>Ga0123355_10012519_pt1 | contig 13144 bp, 9 predicted proteins | sample TergutEmb28metaG_3_FD_89872 | JGI IMG/M metagenome (GOLD analysis project Ga0123355, IMG submission 89872) | Embiratermes neotenicus P1 segment gut microbial communities from Petit-Saut dam, French Guiana - Emb289 P1 | ecosystem: Host-associated > Arthropoda: Insects > Digestive system > Gut ... | reverse complement strand
TCATTCCTGCAAATATGTACAGAAGTTGAGCAGTAGACTTATATGTCATAAGGGGACTTCTTTCCTGTTGCTTAACCTTTTGGCGCCAGAATTATTTTTTTAAATTTTAGCACACTCTGTATATAAAATGTGAATAAAACAGGAACCAAATACGTTAGACTTATGAAACAAACTGCATTTTGAAGAGGAAAAAACGGAGAGTATATACCATGTTTAAAATATTCAGTACCGATATGCATTGAATAAATATATAAAATGCAACGTTTAGAGGTTAGCGGTGCGGTACAACCACTATAGTCATCATTAGGCGTCAAAGGGTTAAAGCTTAAAAGATGAGGCATGTTTTGAAATTCCTTCTGGAGACACAGAGTTGTTAACTGAACGGAAGCTGATTTTAATGATGATAAGAAGTACTTGCTGATGGTGTCTTACTAACTTGCTTGAAGAACTGGTCAAGAGAAAGTTGAATAGTAGCCTTTTTCTTCACTTGATATAGGGGTGTGTAGCAAGATGTGTCCATATCAATGGTTCCATCTACTTGCAAACTTTTCTCTGCATTCAGATCACATTATCATTCATTCCATAGAGCAGAAAGTGGCAGTTAAGGGAAGGTTAACTGGTCACTGTAGAATATGGTTCCTCAGTAGGGAACTTGCTTGTCGCCCTTCTGGCACCTAGAATTTGGAGGTAGCTCCTGGATTTTTGGAACATTTCTGGACCCCTGATCTAATTTTTGGCACTTGAGTATACACATTTGTAACTTGGAGTAATATTCTGAAAGGTTCATTTTGTTACTTCTATAGTATTGCTGTAATTTTATTATCATTCACATACAAGGCAACTTGCCTTTAAAGTTTTATGTGAGCCCCATGCTTGAATTACTTTCTGTAAATTATCAGATGTTACATTCTGTTTAATTCCTATCCATTGCCATGAAACTTGACTTCATCATGCTTGATTTCACATCCTTGTATTTTTTTCAACAATTCTGTAGCTTAGAAACTGCTTCTGACTTTTTTTTAAATGCTATATCTGTATAGCCCTCAACACATTCCTTGTTATTTCTGTCTTTAGAAGCCCATTAACACATTTTTTACAGTGCTAGAAGTTAGCAATAGCCTGTCATTTACCCTTGAAACAATCCCCTTCTGTGACAGAAGTTGGTATTTTCATGAATATTTACATGCTGAAAAAGCTTTAAATCAAGGAAGTTTTCCTTGTTATTTATTTACTAGAATGGTTTTAACTATCAACCGCGTGAAAAAGACGTGTTTTAGAAATATTGGACCAAGAAGTTTAAATGCTTGACAGTGGATATGTTATGTCCTGCTGATAACTCTCTTTAATCTCTGTTCTGCTAAAATTTTATCTGCTGTAGATTTTATGTTTATTTGGGAGTACAGAGTCAGGATTAAGATATATTTGTATGATAACGTATTTCTAAAATCATTCATTCTTTGATTGAAGTTGGTTTAAACTGCTTGTATTTGGTTAGAAACACGTAGAATGAATTGTTGATTTCATCACTTCAGAAATCATTTTGATTTATGTTACAATAGAATCCAGAAGGAATATATATATATATATATACACACACACACAATGGGGTATGTTAGAATGAACATAATTGGTTCTAGAACCTCGTTTGTTATAGCACCTGTTCCTTCTGGCGTGCATTGAAAATGTATTTAGGGGCAATCTGTTCCCGGCCCACAGCCTAGAGCAAAGTTACCGTCCAACTCAACCATTTAAACAGGAAAAATATAATACAAAATTTAAGTGTAAAAACAGTATAAAATTAGTTTATTCAACTTTTATATACTGTAGATAACTGAACTAAACTGGTAACTGAACCTTTCAAATGATAACAAAGATGATGACTGACACTCTAATCAAAGCGGGAATGCATGACACGTTATGCACACGCGCATGCTATGTCAGCCGATAGTATTCCTCCGCATTCATAGTAGCATCTGTGTTTGTTGTAGCATCCCGATTTTATTGATAAAAACTGTTTGTTGTAGCATACCCCACTGTGTGTGTGTGTATATATATATATATATATACTGTGTTATATGGCTGTATGGCTGACAGTATTTGTAGAATAAGATTTTCAGTTATTGATAGCAGTGCACTTACAACATGCAGAATTTTAATGTGTGAGTGACATTACCCTCCAGTATCCACATAGATGTTACCCTGCATTTTGAGTATAATGCAGTGATCAATAGTCGAAACATACAGAGTATTCTAATGACTAGATTTCTAGAAATATTTTTAGTCACATTGTTTTTCATCTGCATAATATTCCAGCTATTCAAAATGAATACTGTGAAAGTTTTTCCTAATTGAAAGAACAGTGTGCTTGGCTTTCTTTATAGTGGGACCTCATTGCATTTGTGTGATTACATAATTACAGTTCCTGCTACATATTGTTGGAGCCTGGACATGGATGGTACTGGCAGAAATTACTTGTTACAGTAGCATATTTCTCATGGAGCGATTTTCTGTCATTGGAAGGTTTACACTAAGTTGTAGTGTGTAAAAAACTATGTTTAGTGTTTTTAAGAAGTAGATTGTAAATATATGTAGGCCTTATTATGTCTACTGTGTAAAGGATTCATTGGTCTGGCATAGGGGAGAAGATAAGTACAGTGTACTCTTGATTACCAATGCACAAATTACTCATTTTGTGGATCATCTCTCTGCAGTTTGTAACCTTCTCATTACCAGGCCCCAACTTGAGAATGCATCCAAGATTGCCAAGCTGTATTTTCTTTAGTACTGCCAAAAGAAAGACAAAGAGGAACAGAGTAAAAAATACAGAAATAATGAGTGTATAGTTACAATATGACCCTTCTCTTCATTGACGCTTCGCTGCAATGTTGGGTCATTGGTGCTTTGACCATATGGTAATGATGTTTCAGATGTGAGAAAATTTCCATCTGCCATGACGAGAGGTCTCAACTGTTCTCAGAAATAAAGAAACATTACATGTTAAATATCTTGTATTAAAAATTTTTAAGTGTGTTGGCATATAGTCGTGAAAAGTGCCTATTAACGTCATGTCTGTATGTATCAGCTTGGCTTCTGCTGAAAGGAATTTTGTGAAATTTGATACTGGAGACGTTGATTAAATCTGTTAAGAAAATCCTGCTTTGGTTAAAATCAGACAAAAATGCCAGGCACTTTACCTGAAGACCTCAGTGCATTTAATATTGTTGATAGGTGTACATTGCATTTTCATTAGTATTTTCTACATTGTTCAACAACAATTGTAATGAGTACATGTTATTGTGTTTCCATGGTGACACATTCAGTGTTAATGGTTACATTATATGTACACAGCATTTGCTTTTTTATTGCTGTTTGTGTGTCTTTTCCCTTTGATGAACACAAATAATCAAGAGTAACTGTACATACAGCCATTAATCTTATTCATAATGTGTAAATCATTAACGACTTCTTATGTCACAAAGAATAGGTCCGTATTTGCAGATGGAATTTTGAAAATGTAAGTATTTTAACAAGAAATGCCCAATATAAAATGTTATATAAGTGCATATGATACAGTAAATCTTTATATAATGGACCTATTTAATATTGGTGTACTGAGCGTGGCAATAAGAAGTGACAGTGTTGTATTCTGACTCAAATAACAGCCTGCTGGAACCATGTGATTCCAGTAGAGATGTGAATATCATAAAAACAAATTCATTGTAAGGAACCTCTGCACTTCAGGCTTTATTTCATGTGATATGCAATAGGTATAGTATTTCATTGGCTGTTGCATGTGAAATTCATAAGGCTGGCAGAATAGCATGACATGAGTAGAAAACATGAGTGAAAAGATTTGTCATTTTGCATTGACTTTTGTAAAGTAGTGTAGATAGTGAATGAATTAATCTGTTGTTACTGGGGGATGGAATAATGGTATTTAAACAGAAATTGCATCTTTATTCTGCATACATTTTTTGGACGTTGGAATTGAGAGAGAGGTACTTCTGATTCATATTCGGGATCCATAAATTGGCTGTCTTAATGGAGGATTTCTGTGGTTTTCCACTTTTCACCCAAGGCATGTGGCAGAATAGTACTGCATATTAGATGACAACTATTTCATTCCTCAACTTTGCTATCTATTAATCACAATTCTGACCAGCTGACAGTCTATAGTCAGAGCTGCTGGCTATCCTTAAATAAATTGTCAGTGAAAACCAGCTGCATATGTTAAGTGCTGTAACCTTACTTTTGGGGACAGTAATGTTGAAGTACATATTAGGGAAATATTTTAAGAGTACATGAAGAGGATTTATGTGACCCATGGCTTTGTCCAGTGGCAAGTTTCATTGTTACAAATAATGGATTTATTACCATACAGTTAACCTCTCTAGCTATACTCTTTTCACTCCAATATTGTGTGATATCCATCTCCATTTTCTAGAGTGTGTGTTTTATAGGGTTGATGGATGAAACGTCTGCAGTCACTTCTGTTTTCCCACATGCTGTTCTTTGATTTTTAACCAGCTGTCTCATCTCTTGATATTATCAGCTGATATCATTATTCCATAATGGTTTTGTGTTACTGATGAGTGTGTAGCCTTAAGCTGAGATTTTATAAATTACAGTAAAGTTCCTGGAATACTCTGATTAGTTGCACAGCTCCAGGATAGGAACAGTAACAAAAAAATTACCTGTAAGAACTTAGGTCGGTTAGGTTCTGTTTGATAATCCGAAATATTCGATAATTAAGCACCTGTCCAGCTACGTGTGAGTTGGATTAACAGAATGCTCCTGTACTTTTTGAATGATATCATATGAACATGAGCCAAGAAAGAAAGAAAGGAAAGATATAAATTGACCTGTTAATGTTACATTTACTTCATAGTTTTGTAGCTCTTCATGGGATAGTGCTGTGCTGATCATATCCCATTCCTTACTCTCAGTTTCTTCTGATCACATCTCATTCTTTACTCTCAGTTTCAGCCTAACTCAGTGTTTAAAAATAAAATTACATAAAATTCAGTAACACTTGTCGGCAGAAATACCATAGACGGTGGATTCACATCAAGTATAGTTAGATGGTAGTTTTAAAAAAGATTGCGGTTTCCTATAAGTAAGTTTACCACACTGTAAGTAATATTGCATCTTTGATGTTTGTAATTGTCATGACAACTGTTCACTTTTCTGAAAGATTGAAGACAACAAAATACAGGTGTGTCATAAAAACTCAATTTGAATCCAAGATGTGTGGAGATAATTAAATGTAACATAGAAATCTGCAATCAGGGCATATATAAGTTGCAGTTAAGTTAGATTAATTATTAAAAACATATATTAAAATGAAATTTCATTTAAACAGTCAGTTGTTACTGCATATTAAACACAATGCCCCTTCACTACACAGACCAGCTGGTTAGTTCTGTGCATTGAAATGATCAGTTTCCTTTGAGAATTATATGAAACACAAATATTCATACACTATGTATGTAAAATGTGAAGTATTTTAATATTGAACCCAGTGGTACGTATTGTAACCACGTGACAAAGGGTTATATACAAAATATAGGTATTTAAATTATGTTGAAGGTTAATAGTTCACCACCCTACCTTCCACATGGAGAGATCACTGAGGAAAGGTTTAATAACTTTGTTCAAATGTTAACATATTATATTAGTTTCTTGTATTGCAGACATAATATTTGCAGTAATTGAAGAATAAAAGACCAACTTGATGTCACTTGCTATTTTATTTCACTTCTTATGTGCTCAAAATGTTTCAGACATTAATATATCCATCATCAGGAGCTTGCGACTGTGTGCTTCAGCCTGCAACACGGGCACTACTCAAACCCAGCCGCACCAAATCACCAACACACAATGAACCGAGAACAAAACAACCGATGTAATTCAACACACAGTCGCAAGCTCCTGATGGTGGATATATTAATGTCTGAAACATGTTGAGCACATAAGAAGTGAAATAAAATAGCAAATGACATCAAATCGGTCTTTTATTCTTCAACTATTACAATGATGCACAGTCCAATAAACATAAGATTTACAATATTTGCAGCTGTGTTGGTTGCATCCTTTATAAACAACTCAGATTTACAGTGTCTTCGTTGTCCACTCCCCCTTTCACTGATTTACCCAGATGCGCTGTAAGTTGGTGCCTGGATGGATTTCAACTTTAAATGTGTGAGAAGCCAGCCTTTTTCTTCTTCCAGATATTTTAGACATTGGTATATTTTGCTTGGAATAAAGTCTGATTGTGCATTTATGTTGTAAAGGCTAAGAGGATAATTTACTTGTAAAATTATGTGGGCTTGCATTCATTCAAGCTGATACTACTGCAGTGCTACAATCCATAAAAGTCCAGTGTTTATGTGGACTCCATTTACTTGAGTGCAGGACAGTGATTATTCCAAGACTGATTGGCTGTGGGAATTGTAACACATTTAATTGCTCAAATTTCCCTAAAACTCATGTCACCTCTAAATACTTTTGCACTAATAAGGAAACAATTTTTGACCTTTTTTAAGCTTGTAAGAAATTGTTATGCAATCAAGAACAAGAAGTGTCCTGATAAAAACTATCTTCTGTATGTAGTGTTTATAAGTGCATTAGATGTATTGTATATGGTTTTCTTATGTGTAATAATAAAAGTAATAAACCTTAAATTACAGAATGGTTATGACATCAGTGGAGGAAATAATGAAGTTAAAGAAAATGGTCCTATTTTACATATACTGACACCGTTCATACAGGTTTGTGTGAAGTTACTGATAATAGATTTGAGTTGCACTGTGTTGATATGTTCCATCAGGTTCACAGAACTGTTGAGAGTGTATTCCCTGTGTGAACATCAGTATGCTTGTTACCATTATAACAATACTGGCACAACCTTGGAATATTAGGTGACTTTGGTTAGTCTGTAGGCCTTCAAAATTATGTAGTATGGCCAAAATTTGGGTGGCTTCATGTTGGGTAAAAACATTATTCTTTCTGGTACACATTTTGTTTCTTCAAGCCTTGCCAAGGAGTTACAGACCTATTCACAGAGTCGTTACATATGTAGTTATATATATATATATGTGTGTGTGTGTGTTTTATATACATTCATTCATTAGTATTCAGCCTAGAAGGCCGGGCTGGGCAGGAACCAGAGCCCAGTCGTGACCGGTATGGCTCTGGCACACGAGTGAAAATGTTTGGTGAACATGAGTTAGTGCTAGATCCTGTGAGGATTCTGAATTATAAGTTGAAGTACTTGCAGAAAATAGGTAAACCTCAAATATGTGCCACTGAGATAGAAGCCCGAGTCTGGTACGTAATTCACGTACGGTATGGATTTGCAGTCAGTAGTTAAACTTATGGCACACTGTGAAGGAATATTTTGTAACCAATTAAAGGACTGGCATACTATAAATGCAATATATTGAATAGAGATGGCCCCAGACTTCAGGAAAGGACATGCCAAGCTGAAGCCAGGAATGGCCAGTTATGAAACCATTGTGACATGATACATAAGTAATCTGACTTATTTTTTGGAACTGTGCTAAATCTAACATAACAGAGAATGAAGGTCAGGGGAATGTTCTTAAAGGGAGACTGAATGTAACCAGAACATATTTGTAGTGCTTCTGCAGTGGGTATAAATGTATGCATAGTGCCATTGCCACAGGAGGTTTCCAATTCCACCACACATGGATCACCTGGATGTAAAATGGCCCAAAAGGCATTTGCAATGTGTAATTTGAAGGTGCAACATTTACAGATTGGTTCAAGTCAGTAATGCCTCCAGAGCCAAAAAAATAGCAACATGGGAGGGGGGAGGCTTGTGGAAACCATGGGTGCCATGTTGTTTCATCTCTCCAACCCACCACAATTTGTGGAACATGTGTTAATTTTTAAGTTATGCCACATAATTAACTTGTCAAAGTATCACAGTATTTAGGAGTGAATGGATGGAGGTATATGGACATTTCAAAATAATAAAAAGTATAAAATAAACAAGTATGTCATTACAAATTCCATGTACAAGACAAAATATTTTAGGTCTGTTGGGGAATAAAAAATGATTGTCTAATATGTACAGTTAAAGGTGTAACCGTATTTATCAGCAGTTAATTTGGATTGAAGCACAGTCATTCATGTTGTGAACATTTAAGAACATGGAACTTGTCTCCCGCGATATCCTGAAGCAGATATTATTGTTATTCTTATTATCATATTCTAATGCCTTAATCCTACTATATATAAAGTCGTTTGGTATATTTCCGTACTGAGTGGGGTAGAATCGAGACATCATAATAACAAAGCATCAATTCCGTTCGATCTTTCATTCTTTTCCTTCTGACCCCATTCCGCGATTTTTTTTAAACCAAGCATAAAGACAATTGTCAATCTACAACTTCTTGTATCTGCGCTTCCACCCATGGATGAAGGGACTACACGCAATCTCTGCTTTGGACCATGAGTTTCAACACGAAATGTGTTTTTACGGCTCTGTGGCAACATATCGAATGTTATACGTGCCATTATTTGCAAGTACCAGCAACGGATTGAGGGCGATGCGCGAGTCATTAATTATCTCTAGGTTCCTTGGACCCCTTCTTATTGCTATTATTACTACTCCGACATCAACGGTCCGAACAGTCACGTATCAATAGATGGCAACCATGGATCAGATAGCAGCAGAGATTGACGCGCCACAATTCTGCCGATGATCTGTACTCGGTGCCATCCCGACTGTGGTGCCTTGGGTCGGTGAATGTCATGATGATTGGCTGCTGGCTCTAATCCATGGCTATAACTACACCAATCAGATTACAGAATTTAAAGCGTTGTACCACCGGTCATTACTAACGGACGTTTTCCAGTGCATATCTTGCTTTATATAACCTTTTTTAAAATTATAAAACCGTACTGTGCAACAATAATTTTAGTGCGGAACATGGGTGTTCTTATTTTGTTTTGTCCAGCTATTTGTGACTGAATCTCCAGCATTTGGCCTAACATTGGAATTCTGTTCTGTAAGTAGGATAACGTTGGTTGTATGTCTGGCGTCAGTAGTTTTCATGATGACAATCTTTTTATGACAGATGGAAGGTTAATGACAAACTTGATTCCAGTGTCACAATCTTTTTATGGAGACAGTGAAAATTGTATAATGTTTGAATGACGTTTGTGCACAATTTCATGTACTCTGCATTTGGTTATGAATAATTCGAATGAAGTTTCTTGGTAGGGAATTTTACTGGATTTCTTCCGTCAAATTACACAAAATGATGCTTATATGTTAAAAATTTTCCTAGGTGTCTATTCCCATTTGTAGTAAATACGCTGTTGTTATTATTATTATTATTATTGAATTTGGTATCGCTGTTTTGTAGGGTATTTACAATTCTCTCCTGAAGTGAAACTGTCAGTGGCATATGGTGTTGCAGCTGTTCTGTAGTTACAATTTATGGTACATTTAATGTTATTTCCTATGTTGGATGTTTTGCATATTTCCAATAGTACTTTCTGCTGTATGTGTGCAGTGCCCAAGATGGCTGTTTTCTGTATTTCTTGGATTTTGTGCTTCGTATGTTGCTCAGATATTTTCTGAATGATTTTGAGAGTGTTCTATTTGCCCATATGATATGTTTTTACATTCCACATGCACTTTACGTATTTCTGTTGTAATGTCTTTCTTATATTTTACAATCTTTTCAGCATCTTTCTTGATCACATTTCTGCCTCCTGAAATTGCAATATCTATTGACACACACCTTCCTTTTTCATTATCATAGATTATGATGTCTGATTTATTGTTAGGGATAGTTCTGTTGGTTGGCACATATTGATTCCATAATATGATTACATTACCTTCATGTCTTGTTTCTGCTCATTTTGATACAGACTCATACCACTGTTCGTTGGTAATTTTACCCCTATTTCCTTGCATAATTTAAAATGTTGAGTACATGCTCTATCTTGTGTCTTTATGTATTGTTGGTTTGCCAATAATGTGCATGCTGACATTATGTGGTCCATTGTCTTGTCAAATTGTTGACAGTCTGCATTTGCTATGTTTCTGTTTGTGATATTTTCGTAGCATGATGTTTTGTTGTAATGTCTGGTCTATTGCTGCTATTCCATGTTCATTTTCTATAAATATGTGCTTATATGTGTATATGTATGTGTGTGTATATGTATATTTGCCTCATTTTTTGATTCATTTCTTGTTCGTTGAAGTGATGTTTAATTTTTTGTAAATCCAAGTGTGTGAGCTTGTTTCAGAGTGGACAATGGAAGGTATTTCAGATGATGTTTCATACTTACATCCAAGAGTTCCTAGTCTGTATTTCGGAAAAAGGTATTTTGAAGCTGGAAAGACTAACTTACTGTCACGCTTTGAACATGGAGGACAACCTGCACATACAAAGAATGAAGAAGTAAAAGTATACCTGCGAATAAAGCCATCAAAGAATGCAGCACAGATATTCGCTCCTCCACAGGTAATTGACATACGTGTATTTTGTGTGTGTTGAGGGCTTCATTCTTCAAGGACATACTGCAGTGCCATGGGGTGGTGGGTGTTCAATGTTTCTAACACAGCATAGAGGTCTAATTTGCAAGGGTTGAATGTCCACTGTGTGATCCTTATATGGAATAGCGCATATCTGTACAAGTTATAGATTTAAGGCATATGAGTGTATTTAGCTTAGCTTATTAATGTGTACTTTACCTCCACCTCTGTTAGGAATAAAACTCCATGTCTCCATGCAAGTCCAAATACAATGTTGAAACATTTGATTCTATAAATATGCTAAGTTGTGTGGCAGGATCATCTGTGATATAATACACAGTTAGCTACTGAGATGTGGACAGATATCTAGTGTATTGCAGTGCAAGCACAACTATGAATAATCAAGGTAACGATGCAGTACACAAGGGCTGTTACAGTCATTCCCTTGTGAATAAGTGAAACTGCTAAGGACATGCCTATGAATGTGGCAGGCCTGCACATTAGGAGGAATTTCATCCATAGGTCATGCAGAACTCTTGGGATGGTGGACTCTATTCTGTATCCTAGAACAATTTTTTTGTGACTATTATATGTGGATGAGCTAGAAGATATCTGTAATATGTTGTTTAAAACAGTAGCATTTATTTGAGCCTATACACGAGCATGATTTTTCCATACACACCTCCTTATGTTGAACACATTTAGTTGTCTGGGTTCATATGCATACCAACATGCACAGGGACCAGCATAGCCAACATATGAAGACATCTTTCCGGAGCTATTATCTTCTGTTTATCTTCATTTGTGAGTGTCTGTTGTTTCTTGTGCAGTAAAACTGATCATTGCAGGGCATTTTTATTGTTTCCTGAGGATATTTTTCTATGAATCCTTATGTATCATGGTTTCCTATTTGATATGTGTTTGCATTTGATTTTATTTTAGGATGAAACATTTCAAGTAAAGGATTCTCAGACATTGGTCTTGAGATCACTAAAGGATCGTGCTGTTCATAAGTAAGTACAGTTTAAGTACATAAGGTGTTTTAACTTCCCATTATATACACTCCAGTATTTATTTTATGATATAGCAGTAGGACCTTCTTATTAAGAAGTTGGGTAGTCTGAAGACTCACTGAATAGTTCACATAAATTTCACGACATCCAATCAAGTTACAGTGGAATTTCCTAATAAATTTGTATGTGAGTTTTGCCCAGGTTATGGAGTGCCTATGCTCAATGACACTTAAGTTGGTTTTCTTTTACCTCATTTAAATCCTTCTGTAGAGAAGCTGTTTGTCTATGTTATGACACTGCTACTAGCAGTCATTCTACACACATTCACATCCCTTCAGAGCACCTGTTGAAAAACTTTGCTTGTCTGTGCATGAAAGAACTTGAGAACCAATGACTGGGTTTTCATAAAATGTGATAATGGGGAATTGAACTAAAATATGTTGACTTCTTGCAACAGACTCTTTGCGTGAGAATGAACGCAGATGTCTGCACACAGTTTGAGTTTAACTTGTGCATCATACATATTTATGACTCTGAAAAGTGTGTGGAATACTTTTTTGAAGCACTTATGATTAATGTATCCATCTTTATTTGCCCATTTTAAATTAAGTGGTTGCACATAAACTTAAAATTTCACTCTGTCACAATATTTTGTAATTGCTGACAACAAACATCTTCTTACACAGTTTGTAGGTATATTTGAAATTGACATAACAAAACTCATATTCTCTGTTAAAAGCGATATGCGTTCAGTACTATGATTGTACTGTTCTGTTTTCCTTCATTAAGCATCATGAATCTAACTTGAAAAAAGAAACTGGTAACTACATAGAAATGTCATACAATGATATGAAAACTGTCATTGAATTATTGTTCCACCGCAACAAATCATATATGTGTAGTGCCATATAATTGTTATACAGTATAAAACATTCAATGCACTTGTATTTTTGCCCTAATTACTTGGCACACAAATAGCATCTATGTGGCATAATATATTTAGATCCTCAGCTGCACTTCTTGTTCTTACCTTGTATATTGCAAGATATCATAAATGTACATAGGTCATGATGTAAAATGTTTGTTTATGACTTTAACCAAACTTGACAGGTTTTAATAATAGCGCCTAATATAAAATTTTACAAAAATTAATTAGTGGTAATTGAGTTGTTACGTGCGGGCAGATAGAGGTAATGAAGCTAATAGTTTTTGCTGTTGTTTGGCGAATGTGCCCAAGAATGAAACACGCAACTGCACAATTTATCCCTATCATATGTTGTCAGTTTTTGAGTTAGCAAACCAAATGGCATGAACATCCCAGAAGAGCTTCACTATTGATACATTTCCTTACTTCTATCATGTTACTGCGTTCCACTTCCCACACAGTGTATTTTGAACATGACATGATACATGCGTTGTATGAGTAAGCTGAAGCAGTTGGATGAGCATTTGCTTTATGTTCTGTTTTGCCCATCGGCCAGGAAACCTAATATTTCCATCATTGTTAAGCCTTATCAACATAAATACTGTATTTTGTTGATGTGATGCATTTATTATTGGTTTTTGGATGTGTTTTATTTTATGACATGTTCATTTTCTTAGACAATGTAGT
>Ga0123355_10012518_pt1 | contig 13144 bp, 9 predicted proteins | sample TergutEmb28metaG_3_FD_89872 | JGI IMG/M metagenome (GOLD analysis project Ga0123355, IMG submission 89872) | Embiratermes neotenicus P1 segment gut microbial communities from Petit-Saut dam, French Guiana - Emb289 P1 | ecosystem: Host-associated > Arthropoda: Insects > Digestive system > Gut ... | reverse complement strand
GGGAGGGGAGGGGGGAGGGAGGGAGGAAGGGGGGGGGGGGGGGGGGGGGGGGGGGGGGGGGGGGGGGGGGGGGGGGGGGGGGGGAGGGGGAGAGACAGCAAAGACACGAACATAACGGGTATTATAAATCTCTCCTACCTCATAAGGCAGGTTCCTGATACATAAAAACAATTTAGGAAATGTATCCACAGTGTAACAATTCTGCAATGTTCGTACCCTCTTTTTAAACCACCCAGAAAACCGTACGGCCCGCGAAAAAAAGTATACTGCGTACAAAATATGTTTCAATGTTTTCCAGATCCTAATCGAAACAATCTCCCATCAAATGTACATACCTAGTTAAACAGTTGACTAGGAGACGCTAACACGGAGGCTGCGTGCCACATCTCAGTTATTCTTATCCGATTTTAACCATGACTAGTATGTATCAAGACATTCCAACAGAAGTTCCCAATATACAGTTTTATGAAGATGTTCCCCGGTCCTCGAGTTATGAAATCGGGCAGACAATTATGCACACCAGCTGACAGGCATACAGGTCTACAAATTAAAGCTGAACGGCGACGCATTTCTGCAATTTATCCTTACGAATGGGCCATAAAAGACAGAAGAAAATAAACGAGAAACAAAAAAAAAAATTACTACGTCAAAGATACAAAAACAACTTCCAGAACAAATGGTCAATTTTCATTAAACTTCATGTGAAATGCAGCTTCGTAGAACTACCATACAGTTACATCATTTTAATACAGCCTACCCTACTCCAGCATCATTTTAATACAGCCTACCATACACTTCCATCATTTTAAAATGACACTGTAACACGACACACATCGATGGTATGAGAATTTGGGGCTACACGGCTTTTGAAATAGTTACACTAACTGATGAGTCAAAAACTGTATTCGCTCGCGAGCGCGCACGCGCGCCACACACACACACACACACACAAGCACACAAACAAACAAACAAACAAACAAACAAACAAACAAACAAACAAGCGCTACAGTCTTCAACGAATAGCCAACATTAGTGAACGACATGGTGATAGCACCAACTCAAAATAACTATACACGATATTTTATCACTCAACTACTTTTTTCTAGTTCAGACGGTCTGTATAAAGTAAAACTGAGGGTAAAGCTGTCCCTGTCCAAGCTATAAATGTACACAAACGAAGCAGAGGTATAGCTCCACTCATTCCTAACCTCAGTCATCAACCTCACGTTTTATTCCCGAAAAAAAAAAAACCAGCGCCCTTTGAACAGGAAGCTGTGTCTGCCCCACAGCCGGTCTGGGCGTTTTGGAGAAGAGGTAACACGTTACATTTTCCGCGACACGAATTCGGGATCGCCCAACCCACAGCCCCGTCGCTATACCGACTCCCGACTACGCCAATTCTGTGCCGTCGTTAAACAAACACGGAGTTATCTAGAACTATAAGAGGAAAGAGAAAAACACGCACGCACGCACGCACACACACGCACGCACGCACACACACGCAGAGCTTGTCTTAAGCAGCCACAATCGGAGCACATCCGGGTGTACGTCACAGCAGGTTAGTATGTTAAACATGACGACATAATGTTACGCAATCGAAAGATTCTGGGCTAGAATCTCGGATCTGATGCCTTCAATGCCTGGAAAATTGCCTAAGAATACCGTTAACTGATTCCTAACAGATGGGAAAAGAAACGAGAGATCGAAAGACGCCTAATGCAGCGGCCAGCAATTCAGCGCTGTAAGTTTGAACAAGAATGACCTTAACGATAGCTTCCACTGTGGTATGCGGAAGGCACAGAACAGCCGCAAGGAACAAAGGGTCTCACACGAAACTTGCTACTATCTTTATGTCAGTGTCCCGAATCCACATCTCACTCTGTTGCAAAACATCAGCATGATCAACGTAGCCCGCTGCTTAGCTCGAACTGCTTGAATGTCGAACGTAAAAAATAAATGGAAAAAATAAAATCAAACCAAACGCCCTAATCTAGCCAGCGTATTTTGTTCATATGAAAATCAGCGTCTTCTCAATTTTTCTTTTGGGGTGAACCTGATGAATTCCCATACCAACGATGCGCATGTATTAAAAATTAAACACGGCGTGTAACTTCAACGTCGGTCCGCAATCAAAGCAACTCTGCGCAAACATATCGAGGCACAGTGCGAAGTTCGTCTTTTTCCTGTTTGCGAACCACAACTGCAGTACATCTGGGGCATTTTTCTTCTTTGAATCATGCGCTACAGGGAGTCAAGTACATACAGCTTGCAAGAGGCAGTGCCAATTCAAAGCATCGCACTATGACAGTTAAGTTTCCTATTCATTCTATTAACGACACAACATTACTGGGCAATATGATGAAATTAAGATTCATCGGGAAACATTTCCGCCTTACTCCTATTAATTACGAAGTACCTGAAACTCAGCACTTACAGAAGTACCAGGCTTTATCTGTAGTACACTGTGGTGTTCTAGGACTATGACACCGTACAGTTCCAAACACTGCTTTCCACCTGCGTGAACCACCAAGTACCGAGAATATTAATAACACACAGTTTGTGCTGTCTGGTTTACTCGTATAAACACATCACAAGTGTCTTTCTTTTCATGTACATACAATTAAACAACTTTAGTAATGCGATTAATATCTTTAAAACTGAATTATGAAAATCTGAATTACCAAACAACTTCGCGTACCAACATCGGTTGAAAAGCACTGGTCTAGAAGCACTTCCACACTGAACGTGGAAGTAGTACGTTCCTCCGAAACACTGCCGTACTACACGGTATAAAACATACACGAGTTGGCATTTGGAAAATAAGAACAGCTATAAATTATTCGTAATGACCTCATATTCCAGAATTCATAAGAATAACATTACTGATCATTCGAACACAGCATTCTAAATTCTGCGTGATGTTCTCGAATTTAATACAAGGGTCGAATTACTGACACCCAAACGTCACGATTAAGGCTTTTCCAACTCGTCTAAAGATGTAAGGCACACAAGCCTGCACTACGCAAATTCTCTTCAGCGTACGTAGTTAAACTACAGGCAGACATCCAGGACAGGTGTTATGCTTAAATATGTTATCACACGTAAGACGGAAAAGACTGAACCGGTTCTACTCAACTCCCGGAATTAAAAGCAGGTTTAATCACTTGCTGAGACGCTGCTCAACCACGATCAAGGTTTCATTTTTAATCACCTTTGAGCAAGGGTGCACAAATCCAGGGCGCCAAGTTGCCCGAACGATTAGATTTTGTATGGCGCCGTCTGATATACGTGGGTCCTCAATATGGAACTGGCCGTGTAGTCCTCTTGGAGCCTGGGATTTTTGAGGTGACTCCTACACTTGTAGAAAAGTTGTGCACCCCTGCAACTGAGTTATCACACAAAACCACGTACGATCCAGGCTTTCGCGGAGAACAGATTCCCTCAATTGCTCTCGGCCTATCAGCCGCGTCGTTCTTCATCAGGCTCACTCTGGTCGACTAGCGAAACAATGCCGATCGGTTATTAGACCTACTGATACACTAGCACATCAAAGACTTTCGGTGTCACTATATCCACGCTGGTGGTGGTGACATGGCACCTACCCGAACACGAGTACTTCGTCCGTCATTGACGAGTCCACTAACCCGAGAAAAATTCGGCGCAGTAAAAAAAAAAAAAAGACATTTGTAACACCCGGTGCCCGCATGACGCCATACTGCTACAGGCATCAAAACACAGCTTGAAAGGCCGTTTAGCTCGCATGGCTCCTCAGGCTTTCCGTTGCGTGTCTAATTCGCTTTCAGTTCCCGCGACCTGTTCATCAGTTTGAAAGGAAAGCGCACTCGTTTCATTTTTGACAAGAAGAAAGTGTCAATTATGAGAGAGAAGTATAACGAGGTCAATTATCTGAAATTAATTTTTCTCATACACATTTCGAATGAAATGCTACAAACATGTTTACTGATATTCACTATATCCAGTGATGAAGCAATCTGTCAATTAGTCACAGCTGCGGCGACAGCAATTGAAGCTTGGTCTAATATCCCGTTGCTAAATCTACACAGCCCAAGGTACATCTACAAAGGCAGCAAACGAAAAACATAGCTTGGAAAAGAACAATAACGAACAGTATCACAATATACAGCTGTGACTTGCACTACTGTCAACCGCATTCACATCTCTCCAAGCTGATAACGGTGCAATTAAAGATGCACGCAACGTGGGACGAGGAATGTTGCCAGTTTTTCGGATGCGGAGCTTCGGCGACGTCGCTCCTTACACCTCACAGCTCGCAACGTTCAATTTTACCGCAAGCTTCAACTGCCGTGGCCGCGACTACAGTCAAGAAATTCCGTGCCTTGTGTGGAAGCAAAACTTTCGTACTTTATTCACAACAGCTAGGCAACGGTGTCTCTACAAAGCCAGATGAATGCAGTCCACAGATTTACTGCTTGGAGCCAATTTCAATCATCCTCCCACCTACGCAGGTCCGTCCCCTTCAAACGCGACAACCAAAGCGCCGTTACACTGCTCGTCATTCCCATGCATACTACACGCCCCGCCCATCTCATATAATTTGTTCACCATTAAGTTTTATAGCCCTAGAAACCAAGCAATACTATAATTTTGTATTTTATAATATTTACGTTTTATAGAGGAGACGAAAAAATATTCCATTATGTTATTTATCACACTATTACCATATGTACCATCAACTGATCAACCGACCAACCAAGTCAACGAGAAGAGCCAACATAAGTCCACACTACACAGTGTTGAAGACTCCAGCCTTCTGGGATTCACCATGGACAAGACACACTACGCTCCACCAAGATATATCGGCAAAGACTAACGCCGCTGTGTTGTGTTTGCCTCGAATCTTGCAATCCACAGTCTTCCTTGAATGGATGAGAATTATTCAACCGTTCATGCCTTTTCATGCCTTCCCGAAACCTTTCGTCATCGTGTTGAATAATAATTCAATTCTTCGCTTCCATGCTGACGCTACAGCCTAATGCCATATACAGATCAGCATCAATTAAAAAAAAGCGCACGCACACACACATTCATACCAGCAAAAAACAACGAAAAGGAAAAACAAAGGACAGACAACAAACAGTGCAATTAGCTACATGTGATATGTTTTAATCCCTGACGACTGACTTCCATACATACAATGGCGCATCTAATATGAAATAAGCAGAAGAAGAGAAACAATTTGCTCTGTAAATACTGAAATGTCTCCATGAACCAAATTTGTCGCTCGTGTGTTATATAGCATGGATAACCGTTCGCTTAACCTTTTGGCGCCGGAATTATTTTTTAAATTTTAGCACACCCTGTATATAAAATGTGAATAATCCTGAAACCAAATACGTTAGAATTATGAAACAAACTGCATTTTTAAAATATTCAGTACCTATATGTGTTGAATAAATATATAAAATGCAACGTTTAGAGGTTAGCGGTGCGATACGACCACTATAGTCGTCATTAGGCGTCAAAAGGTTTCCTACGATTCCAAGCACGAACTTGAAGATCAACACTGTCAAAACTGGGAGGCCAAGATCACTCGGTACGCAGTGACAGGTACTGTAACGAATTAGCGTAATTGTAAATGATGTGGGGACAGGGGTGGTATGATAGACTGCTGCAAAATCCCGAGAGATGCGTTCCAACGTGCCGGCATCAGAAAACTGATAGAATACATACCAGACAAGAGATGCTTGATCTAAATTAGATCTAAGGTAAAATATATCAATAAGCAATCATGGAAAGAAAAAGAAAAACCGACTAGGTTACAGGGCGTACACGACCACAATGCGTGACGCTGTTAAGAAAATGTGCAGTGAATATGGCGATGAAAATACATTGGTTTGATTGTCTTTGTAACACATTCTTCGCAAAAACACCTCGTTAAGATGACCACAAAAGGTTACCGAAACATGTAGGAGGTATACAACGTTTTATAATGCAATAAATTCTCACAGTGACGAAAATAAAGTTTCGAATCAACAAACACAACCAGGGGTTTAACAGAGTCAGTACGGTTTGTACAAGATTCGCAGACATTACAACTTAATGTGTTATTATTTTTTGAGGAATCAATCAATCTGATTTACCATGGTGAATCCCAACAGCTCACCCATGTCGCAGGTCATCAGTATCAGATAGCAGCAAAGTACAATCACCGGGAGATTTAGAGTGAAGATTGTTTTGACGTCGTCACTGAAAAGGTGCTATTCACACTGCTCACGTACGTCGCCTAAGTCATTTATGAGTATATTGAACAGCCCTAGAACGGGTCCTTCTGGAACACCATAGTGTAATCCAGAAATACGATGGAAAATACCAAAGATTCGAACAAGAGATTGCCTGTCAGTCAAATAACTATGGAAACAGAGAAACGAGGTTTCCACGGCGTTGATATTGAGGTTGTGAAGCTGAGTAGCAGAGTCATTTATTCCCGATATTTCAAAGGAGCATACCGAGAATGTTAACGGTTTGTGCCTTCGAAATGTCGGGAATCAACAACCCCACTACTCAGTGGTACTGACTTCGCAGAAATGAACCCTGAACTATGAAATAACTTCATATAACCATCAGGAAGGCCAAACAACACTAGATGTTTGAAAAGGAATGGTATGAGGAACAAAGCCGACAGCACTGGAAAGATCAACTTTGTACCCCTGGACGACGACAGTTAACAAAAGCGGTATCAAATCACAATACGTTGTCAAACCGGAAATGGTGGATATGGATTGCGCAGAACCATGCCGGGAAAGAATTAATTTAAACTCTAAAGTGACGATTACATTCACATTCAAGTAACGCGAAAGAAAAAAAAAATTATTACGAACAGAAACAGGTTGGTTGAATGCTAGCACAGGCATTACTGACTTTGTTAAAAGTACGAATTAATTGTTACTTGCCTCCATACTATTGGAATATAATACTGAGATAAGCTGAAATTGCTAACATATTTTTTAAAAAAAAGTGAAAAATCTCATAACAGTTTTTATAACACGGCCACTATGTCATCAAGACCAACAGGTTTATGGTCGTAGACATTTATGAGATTTACATACACCCGCATTAAAAACAGGAGCAAAAGATACAAATTTTGAGAGAATGGGAGGGGGAACCCCAAGACAGGAGTTACTAGACTTACGGGAGTGCTGCTAAAGCATCCGTTGCCCCAAACAGGTTCAAGGGCTGTCAACTTCATGCAGCATAGAAGTTTGTTTCTCCCAAATGACGACACGTCTCCAAAATTTGTGACAGACATGAACCAAATCCATCAGACTTAATTGCCAGCTGTTAAAGAGCTTGCGATAAAACGAAAATCTGCTACAAAACAGCGTCGCTTTCCCCTCTTCAGAGCGTCTGTGAAAGTAATTTTGTACTTAAGAACCAATAAAAGCAAGAAAAAAATTTCGATTTTCCGACAAAGCCACAAACAACGGCGCGTACCGCAGCATCATGAACAGTGATATTACGGCTAGCGACAGCTGTAGCGTTTTGAAATACCAGTCACACATAGATATGGCATTATGTATACCTCGAGTGATTCCAGAAAGACAGCATAATTTTATATGCCAACCTTCGGCGCGAGTGTCTCACACCGTACGATCCTCCTCAGTCACGTGACAGCAGCCACCCTGCTTCAGAGGCCAAGTGTCCACGTCGGCCCACCCACTTGTCGCTGCTACAGAAGGTAGAAAGCACATATCTAGTATCTAGGGAGTGGCCTTGCGGCATAAAGGTAAAGTTCACCCTAGAATAAGTCACGAAGGCCCAGAGGAGAGGGGTAGAGGTAGAGCTCTACTCTATCTTTACCCTCGGCGTGAGATGAGGGTGGGTGGTCAACGCCACGCCCCGGCCGCTTTACCCCTGGTAAAGAGACCCGGTACCCATTGTATAGGACGCTAGGTGGGCCCCAGGGCCGGTCTGGACGGGTGCGAAAAATCTCGCCCCCCACCAGGATTCGATCCCCGGAACTTCCAGCCCGCAACGAGTCGCTATACCGACTGCGCTCTCCCGGCCCCACGACCTGGCATACTACTCGTATTCTGGCTACTGATGTGTCATTCGAGCACGAAAGGATCCGCCAGAATACTGACACCTCCACTGCTCCGACTGAACAAACACGCAATTCTACGCGCACACGTCTTCGCGCACTCACCCCACTTGTGAGATGAGCCTAGGTTTGCTAACTGTAGCTGTGTCTGAAGCCGGAAACTTTGTGGAATCACAACACTCGAACCATTACGAGGTGGAATTCCGTGAGGCGAATTTTCGGGCACAAACTTCATGTGGCAATGTCAAGAGACCAAGGGCAGGTATCAGGCTCCACAATGATAAGTCAGCAAAGGTAATTCACACGTCACTATAGTTAACAAACACCTGGTTATGCAAACCAATGACGTGGCCAATGTATGCAGCAATTAAGGCCACGAAGACAAGCAAAGTAGTGAATAGTAGCGCTCTTTAGTTTGGAACAAAAACCGCAGATAAACAAGGATGACGACAGAAATGGCAAAAACAACGTCCACGGTGACAATTAGTCTTCTCGACTGTCAAACCGTGTGTCTTGTAGAAATTTATGGACGTTTCGGAGGAGCGCGTTGCTTCTGTATTTCGAAAGACAATGGCAGAAAGCTCCTACTTCCGAACTGTCGGTACCTTTTACCAAACTACGCAGCGTCACATTCACGCAGCGTCACATTCCGAAAGACTCATACATACAGCCACCACCGTGTGAACCTCAAATCTCGTTTAAGTATGCGTTGACCTCCAAAAAGGTCATTCTATGCTATTCCGAGCTGGTGGTTAATATGTCTTTTAAGTTGGGCCTACATCTCAAATGTTCCTGACAGGCTTCAACTTAAGCCCCAAGAAAAGTATCGTCTTCACTTTCACATTCCACCTGCGTAGTACTTCAACTATTCTTTGCGTTTCAGTATTTACTTCAGCCTCTTCTTCGGTAACTTCAGTTACAATGTTACCTGATGATTAGAAGTGTCAATCAGTAACACGTTCCTTTTCTGTCCCGAAGTGTGATGTCTCAGGTTGTTGAATCGCATTATTATTTGTTAGAACTTGCTTATTCCAGAGACCTTCATATAAAATAAACAGGTTTACTGATACACTTCTAAATAATCTGATCAAGATTGTAACAATGCTGAAATGCAAAGATCTACGGACTGCAGAATGTGGCAGGGCAGATGCAACCAACAACAGAGGTGCGAATGTAAAGTAAAAAGTTAATTTCTGAAGCACTCCAATGTGGAAATTCAGAAACTCTTACTACAGGAAGAACACATGTTAAAGCAGGAATCAATGTAGCGTTTAATTTAAAACGTATTTTTATTAAGACTTTAACTTGATGACGATACCATTAATCTGGCACTGCTTGGTCCTGAGGAATGTTTAATGTAGTTTATTGCACATTTACAAAGTTGGAGGGTTATTTAATAACAAAGCTGTAGTGCCACGGTATGTGAACCACTGGGAAAATAAGATGGCGTCGCAATGACAACAACTTGTCACCGACCCTCTACGCCCCCATATTTCAACATTTTCCTGTTACTACGAAACCGGAAGGTTCTTCACTGTCGTCAACGATGGCCGCTCCTGAAGCCTATCCGCGTCTAGCTCTTTTTCTTAGAAAGCATCCGGTACTCCTGGTTTCACGTGCCTTTATCAACTGCACACGTGGCATGCGTTTGAATGGTAATGTGTTTTGCGAATGCTGAACTGGAAATCACAAAAAGGGGAGCGACCGTGGCTTATTTTAAACTACTCTTCAATATTTCCTGCAGCAAAGAACAATTACGCAAACCCTCCAGGAATACCAGTTTATGACCCAAGATTCGAAGCCAAATGTGGTATTTTTTTTCTTTATGCAGTCCCTCTGCAACACTAGTTGTCGATTTCGCCACAATGACGGGCTTCTCACTGAGGATGCTCGAACCCCCTCCCACCAAACCTTGTGGGACCCGCGCAACACGTCAGGTGGGCCCCACAGCCTGGCATAATGTGGCAACAAAAACACTCTGCTATTTGGAGAATCAAGCTTCGGCCAAGCCCGTAACTAGTGGCTTTACTGACGACAATGCCAATGCATTTTCTCTACCTCGTGGTGGAGCAAGACCATGGCTTGTTAAGTGCGACCTCTGATGGTGGCTGCTGTCCATTCCCTGGACGGCACAGGAACGAATACGGCGCACTCGTGAATAACAAGCGCAGAAAAATACGTACTGGTGGGGGGAATTAGTTCTACGTCATCACCCTTCGTAACTTTGTTGTCCCGACGCTCTCAGTCTGGTAGGTGATCCTCTTTCGGAAAACGGGTGTGGTTCACCGAATCACACATATTTTTATTTCATTTTTTAATTGCTTTATTTACTCAATTTATTCTTGATACAAAATAATGAAGCGCTATATTCACTAAAACAACTAGATTATTTCTAGGAAACAGACACAGTCACTTCTCTGTGCTCCTACTTACACCACCCTCGTACGCGACTGAATTCCCACTGGACTGCTAGCGTCCGTTGTCAGCTGCTAACGTTTTCTAATTTAAGTCTCTCCCCTCCTACCTATCACCAACGGACCTGAATAAACGTTTACAGATTAACTTACAACGCATGCCATGAACCGTCCGTAACTGACATCAGCAATCCTAAGAAACAACTACACTAAAAATGATCGGCTACATGGTCTACAACAAATTTCACCCTGACCGCCGTAAACTAAACTCAAGACTTCCGTGGTCAGAAGTCTGCGACAAACTACCTGAGCTATGGCACGGTTCTACCCTCACACCGGAACATTTCAACAGATCTCTGGAAAACTACAGAACAATATAAATTTATATCAGTATAAACGTACATGTCTTTTATAACATTCTCAGTATCGTGACTGATGAAGCCCCCCCCCCCCCAGTTCCCGACAATACGGCCCAGGCCACAAGGACGAACCATTAAGTAACATGATATGAACCAAGACATTCGACAGGAACGACTGTCTCTGCTGTCAATAACCTTACTGGTAATAAGCAGAAGTAAAAGATACGTTTGTACTGCAGGCAATCCCAATGCAGTACCGTTACAATTTCCAGCAGTCACATAAAATAACATGGCAGATACGCAAACTACTGTGGTGATAACGACATTCCGAAACTTGAAGCTGGGTACTGTGATGCTGTATTACTGAACGTCTTAAAAATACACTCCACTGCTGTTAATGCACAATGCAAAATAACACGGGAGCTAAGTACATGAACCTTAGGTTTTGGTTTCATGGCGATGACAAACTAAGCATGTGAAAATTCGTACGGAGACGAATCATAAAACTGCGTAAACAATGCACGAAGTACAGTTTAAGTGGTATAGCACAGGACGTACAACCTCTTGTGTGTACACCTGCCAAATTTCACGCAGACAGAATTCGTACTAAAGTCGAGTCCTTCGGAATAAAATGAACAGCAGTAGCAATAATAACAGATCTGACGAAGATTTTCCTTCAGTGTTTTTACTATTTCTGGTCACGAAGTTTAAACCGCAAAGTTCGCATTTATCACTCACAGCACACACAACATACATGGCGGGGTTTTCAGTGTTGACATGACTGGTTATAGCAGATACCTTGCGTGGATTATCGGTTTAATTAAATCACAAGCCTCTTTCAAGCAGGGCTGTGGTAACACCCGCAACCTGCAAAGCATGTAACAATTCTCATGATGCTGTTCCGAGTTTAATGCTTCAAGGGGTTAGAGAGGCAGCAGACACCGAGTTTCCAAACAGGCTATGCCATAAATACGTCGGTCCGTCAATGTTTATGGAACCAATGGATGTATTGTATTAGCCTATTGACATCCCGGTGAAATTCATCGATTTCGTCGACAGTGTGCCAAGTTAACTGACGTAAAAGCACGATACAGTACCATATACAAGGGTGAATAATGTGAGCCAAGGTTCATATTCATTAATAAGTGTGTCATCAAAATCAATCGCTATTAATGGATCTTAAGAGATACGCCTACCTGATTTTTTTACTCGTAGTAAAACCTTCGTTCAAAAATGACTTCTGACTACACCTAATAATTATTGAGGGGAAAAAATGATGTAAATAAATTTTGCGATCGCACAATCAAGTACTTCCACTGGTCTCAGGACAAGCAAAATTTCACCCAGGTCCTACCTAACACAATTCTTAAAATAGTGTGTGAGGTGAAGCACGAGGCAGGGCGAGACATCTCACACTTTATACAATAAATAATAAATAGTGGGCACGTTAGTACACAGTCACAGGTACAGTTGTGTCCCTCATAAGGGCACGTTAGTACAGTCACAGGTACAGTTGTGTCCCTCATAAACACAACGTTTACACCATACAAGGTACGACGATGAACGTGTGCACTAAGGGAATTTTCGAGGCCCATTTCTGAAGCACAATTCCTACAACGACCTGCCGAGCCTACTCAGCATACACCCAAGTCCGAACAGGAGGGTCCACGATGGGGGTTCAGATCACCTACACCTTTACTGCGAGTCTGGTGCGCACTAACTACATACAAAATAACGCCCTACGCCATGTTAACAGATTTCACCTACTTTAATGTGATTCACAGAACTCCGTCTTAGTTTTGCAATTTATCGTTTAATACCACACGTGAAAGCCCTACAAACGAGCCGCATCATTAGTTTTCCACGAAATACACGGCCATATTTAATCATAGCTCCAAGTGGGCGGAGCTTCCGTATAAAGTGCAACACGTTCTTGAAATTTCATACAAAAAGTTGACACACACACAACTAAAAGACCGCACAAGCAAAGTAACTTTACTGCATATACATCCAAGAATACGCCTGAATTTATTCTCGTAAACTAGTTAGGTACATCACAAGCAGAGTTCTTAACACTGAGGTGATGCCCGACTTAACAATAATTTCGAAACTTCCACGAGACAAAATTCAGAGTGGCTTCTGAAATATGATACGTCCACAACATATGCATAAATGTACTCTGGAGGAGAAAGGTGCGCGGGAGGGGGGGGGGGGGGGAAGAAGGGAACGGAAAAGGAAGATTTAAAAATAACAAAATTAAAGCCTATTATTAACAAAAATAATAAGTACAT
>Ga0123355_10012517_pt1 | contig 13145 bp, 20 predicted proteins | sample TergutEmb28metaG_3_FD_89872 | JGI IMG/M metagenome (GOLD analysis project Ga0123355, IMG submission 89872) | Embiratermes neotenicus P1 segment gut microbial communities from Petit-Saut dam, French Guiana - Emb289 P1 | ecosystem: Host-associated > Arthropoda: Insects > Digestive system > Gut ... | reverse complement strand
GGGCGGACGCACGACCGTCGCGAAGGGGAAGGCAGAAAAAAAGCACCTCCGCGAGATGCTTGTTTTCGGTAAGGATAGTAAGCCGACAATCGGACTCGAACCGATGACCTGCTGATTACAAAATACACTGATAAAAGCTGAAAAACGCCTGTATAATCAGTGTTTTTTTGCTTACATGTGCTATTCAAGAAAAAATAATGCATAGCGTAAAACAGCGAAAATTTGCGGACGATAATATTTTATTACCACACCATTACCACACTACATAGCGAGGTATAAACACATTTTTTACGTATCAATCCAATAAACTCACCGCATCGGTTTTGACGTTCGGCAGAACGTGGCTGTATAAGTCCAAGGTAATTTGCACGGAAGAATGTCCGAGTAAGTCGCTCGCGGTCTTAGGGTTAACTCCCTTTTCAAGAAGTCGCGTCGCGAACGTGTGCCGGGTTGTATGTACTGTGTAGGTACTCGGAAGTCCTGCGCTTTCCAGTAGTATTTTATACGAGCGGGTGATGTTTCGAGCCGACAACATAGTTCCGTTACGCGACGAAAAAATAAAAATGTTATTATTCCTCCCCGATTCAAGGGTTCGCAAAATCTTTTCGACTGTACTGTTCATTGGTACGCTACGGACACCGTGAGCGGTTTTTGTGGAGTCAATAATAATTTTAGTTCGCGCCGACGCGCCCTCATCACGATTTTTCACTGTGGATGCGGTTTTATTTATCGAAATACACTTTTCCTTGAAATCAATATCGCGCCAAGTAAGGGCTTGCCCCTCTCCAACTCTCAGTCCTGTGTGAAGGAGAAAAATAAAAAATACGTGAAATGTCGAGCTTCCACAGTGTTTTGTGAACGCTTCTTGTTCCGATGCAGTCATTGCTTCCGCTTTCCTTTTTGATGACTTGGGACGCACGGTCGCACCACACGGATTTACGTACATAAGCTCATTTTTTATTGCTTGGTCAAACGCCTGCGATAGTGTCGCGTGAACAATGCGAATTGTATTTGAAGATAATCCACGCTTATGCATTTGATTGTATAATTGTTGGATATTGTCCGAACGCACTTTATTAAGCCGTAGATTTCCAACGGCAGTTCTAATGTGATGGGTAAGCGCATATTCGTAGCTGTCATATGTTGTTGGCTTCAACACATACATTTTATAATTTTCAAGCCAAAACTTGACCCATTCGGTAACAGTATAATCACTGTTTTTCACAACGATATTTCGGTCAACTCGATGTTGTTCCGCATTCATTTTTTTGAGGAGCGTTTCTCGGTCTTTACTGGAAAGCCCTTTTTTTATTCGCTTTTTTTTGCCGTTTACTTCTTCATAACCGAGAGTAATTTCGGCTCGCCAAAGACCGCGCTTGTCTTGCCAAACTGTTCCTTCACCGTTCGTGCGTTTAGACATAATCGAAACGCCCTCCTTTATACGTCGCGCCCATAACTGCCCTTAACCCCGGCAACCTTCGCGGCACGTTGGACAGCCTTGTGTGTTTCGTCACCCATATTTGCAGCGGCGATTACAGTTTGAAAGGCATTATTCATAGCGTTATACTGTGATTCTTCGACGATTACGAATTTTCCGTCACCTTTGCAGTTCACGCAGATGATGTCGCCGTCGCGCATAACCCCGGTGTGGATTTCGGCGGCATTGGCTTCGTATTCGAGTAAGGTTATGGTTTTCATTCGTTGCCTCCTCTTTTATGTAGCAGTTGAACCATCAATATTTTTCATTTTTTGTGAAACACGGTATTGCTCCGCATCCGCAAGTTCAATAAATTCTGCTATTTTATCGTAGTTCTTGTTGATAACATCCTTTATTTCGTCAAGCGTTACATTGAAGAACTCTCTTCGTGTATTTACCCAGTTCAATTTCTTAGCTTCAAACGCCCTGTGTAATGCTGCTTCCAATTTCGGAGCATCTTCACTAAATATCATTGCATGAATATCAAAATTGAAAGGCACGGATGCACTCCCCAGTTCGTCAATTCTGTCTTGCGGGTCAAGTCTGCGGGTCATGCCAATTTTATACACATCTTCCCCAAATGAGCCTATGTTTGAAACGATATAAACGTACCCTGCTTTTTGGTTTGCCTCTCTGTAATCAACTTCTTTTATGGCTTTTTCGGCATCCTCAATTTTCGCTTCAATTTCAGATTTTCTTGCAAGCAAATCGTCACGAGCTTCATCGGAGGCAGATTCCAACTGCAAATTGATTTTTTTCAAGGCATTCTGATAGTGCGATTGCTCCTTTTGAATTTTCTCGCGCTCCCTTTCAAGTTCTCGCCGCAATTTTTCTTCTTCTCGCATTTGCGCTCTAAGTTCTTTTTGTTCTTCCCTTTCCTGCTGTTTCTTTTGTTGATATTCGAATGCGAGTCGCAGCTCGTCTATTTTAAGGTTGTAGTACGGACGATTTATGGCAATACTCATCATTGTCCCGAGCTTTGAAACAGCGTCGCTGGATGTCGTTATTCGCTTCAAACTTGCATCAAAATTATTGTACTTAACCTTGTTTACGATTCCGTCACATTCGCCGTTGAAAGCACGCAACAGGAGCTTCTGCATGTCTTTCACCATTTTGCTGCCTTTTGCTTGGCTTCCGTTTACAGTCCAACCTTTACTTCCCGACACGGCTGTACCATTTTTTATCATTTCCTTCTGCTGTACTCTTATTTTTTCGAGCTCTGACTTATAATGGTCGCTTGTCATAAAATCGTAATGTGGAGTGTATAAGCCAAATTCTATGAGCATAGCTTGTTCGTTATAGACAGCAGTTAATTCCCGCACCGCTTTTATATCAGATTGGATTTTTCCGTGTTGCTCTTCCAAATCAGATATTTTCTCGACAAGTTCATCCATATGTTTTTGCCTTTGAATTGCATCCATTGCGCCAAATTCAGTTAACTTATTTTCGAGTGCGAGCCAGTTCTGATTATCCCTACGCATTGACATAACAAGGAGAATTATTCCAACTACTAAGGGTACAACAAGAAACGAAAATGCGAATAAAGTACATAAGAACCATATCTGTAAATACCACTCTTTTTTCATTTTTTATATCCCCTTTTCCGCGCTATGCGCATTTTTCGCCCTTTCGGGCTATGTATAATTTTTTTATCGCGCCCGGTCGCGCTGATTTTTAGAAATCCCTAAATGGAAAACTCATCTGATTATTTCGTAATTTTCTGATTCAAGTTTCTTCTTCGTTATTTGGGATGCTCGCTTTTGAGGTTCGGTATTCTTATTCTCATAGCGCACAAAGATAATCCCTTGCCTCCTGTCAATGTCTGCAATCGTTGCCGTTTCACTACCAATGAGAAACCGTAAGCCTATTTGGGCGGTTTGCATCGTTAAAAATTCCATATTGCACCACCCCATATGCTTATTTAACCCGCCAAAAATGGCGGGTGTTTTTTTTATTCGAGTTTCGGAGGTTCGAGGAGCAGTTCTGCTCCAAATTCGGCACAGTAGATTATGCCATTTCTTTTTTGGCAAGTGGGTTTGCGTTGCGGTTTTTCTTTTGACGGGTTGGGGTTGACGTAATGCAAGCTCAACCGCGAGTTATCGCGTTGCGACAATTCATGAACTTGTCGCTTCCCCAAAAACCAATTCCTCGTCCTTTTCAGCTTTCATTATTTCAAGCTCATCATTCAAATCGCTGAGGAGTTCAATTGCGGCATCTTCCTTGCAATGCGGCTTATGTGACATCATTTTCTTAAACTCTGAGTAGTTGGGAAAATCAGATGTGTCACCTGTATAGCCATCATTAAAATTGAGAGTTAATGCGACAAATTCTCTTATTCGTTCTTCGGAAATATCGTTAGAAAACATTTCACACAAAGAACTTTTCAATCTCGCTCCTAACCGACCCATAGCGTCATCATATGGCATTTTATTTGACAACTTAAAATTAAAAAGCGCAATGAGACCGTTTTTTACGACATCAAACTCGACGCGTCGCTTAACTTTCGCCGTTTTCATAGAAAGACCATTACTTTCATTTTTTTTCCGCTCGTGCGGTACTTCCCCTTTTAAAAGGTAGTCGGTACTTACGCCGAAATAATCAGCGATTTTTATTACTGCGTCTGTTGAGGGCTTCTGAAGCCCTTTTTTCCATTGCGACAATGTAGCCGCGCTCACCCCTGATGCCTCAGCCAAGTCTTTTGCGCTGATATTGGCACTTTCTTTTAACGCATAAATGCGCTCAACAATACCCATGAACCACCTCCTGAAAATTATTTTACGAAATCGCAATTTTGCGCTTGACGAATTAAGATTTCGTAATTATACTAAGAACCAACAAAGCACCCGCCCGTTTTCGGGCAGATGCTTCGCAGGGGGAAATTATACCAACAACAAACAACCTATGTCAATAAAGTACAGGAGGTGACACGAGATGACAGCAACGGCAAAAGCGCGGCGCGAACCTTGTCCCGAGGAACGCCGCATCAGGAAGCGCATGATTGACATGAACGTAAAACAGCGGGACATCGCTCTTGCAGTAGGATTGTTTCCGACCGACGTATGTAAAGTAATAACGCAAACAAGTAAAACGCCTTCATACAAGCGCGACGTTTACAACTTTTTAGGGCTTGAAATGCCGAACGAAAGCGAGGAATCAGCATGACGAACTACAACAAATCGGAAATTATGAAAAAGGCTTGGAGCGACTTCCGCGAAGCAAAAAGATACAACCTTAACCGCACATTCGGGCATTGCCTTCGCCTTGTATGGACGCAAGCTAAGGCGTCAATAGCCGAGGCGCAAAAGCGTCAAGCAATCGCCGCAGAATACGCCGCTCGTCAAGCTGAAAGAGCTGAGGCGTTGGCAAGAAACCCGGAACTTGCGGCGAAAATCGAAAAACTGTCCTACGCAATAAACTTCGGCACACGCGGTACTTCGCACGGCAAAGGCTCTTTCGCAACCTGCGAAGAAATTTTCCGCACTCACGATTTAATTGCTGAAAAGCAAAGGCTTGAAAGCATGTTATTGGAGGTGGCGTGATGAGTTTCAAACAAGAATACGAATGCAACGAGAAGCGCATTTCCGAAAACGCGCTCGTCCGTAAAGCGTTAATCGCGGAACTTACGCAGCTCGACAAGGAATATCCGCATCCCAAATAAACCTAAAAAGAAAGGAAATTTTGCATGAGAGTGATTGTATCGCAATGTCGAACCCGCCAAATTGCTTTCGGAGAAAATTCCACGTTGTCTTTTAGCACAAAAACTATTCGCAATGCAGATGGTTTTTTGCTTGAAATTATTGCGTCTGAACCTAATAAATCTGATGGGATTCTTATAGCCGACTACCGCGACGAGCAACAAGCCTTTCGTGTATGGGAAGGTTTAACCACTTGGCTCTGCGCGGAAAAGAACTCTGTAGGATATTCAGCATTAGAAATGCCTCGTGGACTTGTCGCTACCTCCGAATACAGGGCAGCCAGAGACAAAGTCTTGTCAGGCGGTGGGTGTCATCGGAAAATCTTGGGCAGCGTCACAACATACTGCAATGAACATGGAGAGTATTTCCATGAAGAACGCCTTGATGATGAGGGCATTATTAGATTCTGGAGCAGTGAAGACATTTCTGTCCGTTACTGCGACACAAGCCCGGTCAAAAAAGTGTTTGTGCCGTACCCCGAATCACAAGGGGACGCCAAATGAAAAAAACCATATATTTTGAGAAAAACGGCTGCTGCGTTCGGAGAGGCAATCGCCCCTCACGCGATTATTCGAAAGGAGCATAAACATGACCTACACAATCAAATCCAACCGGATTGCCGAAATCCGCGAAGGTCGCAACGACAACCGGAACTACGATTACAAGGAATATGTCCTCGGTGAAAACGCCACCGAAATCAAGGCAGTAAGGATTCCGATAAACGCCCCCGGGATTAAAGCGATGGTATACGGAGGCACGGGCATCGAATCTGAACACGACCAAATTTACCTTGATAGCGACGACACGATTACTACTCTCTTCGACATTCGTTACGCCGCCGCCAACCACGCAGACCACCTCACGGAGCAAGTTCAATGTTTAACAGCTTTACACAAGGACGCAACGGAAGAGGTCGAGCGTTTAAGAAAAATGTATGACCATTATTGCATCGAAAACCGCGCCCTCAAAGCCACAAACTACGACCAAGCACAAGAACTTATCACCCTTAAAGCCAAACTGTACGACCTTATGACCGTCGGAGCTTAGCCGTTCCAGTTCTCCCTAAAACTGAAAGGAGCATCGTCCATGAACATAACTACAAAATCCATCCGTGACAATCTTTGCCGCACCTGCGTTTTCGCCATTCCGCAAGAGGGCGAACAATCCCTTGGCTTAGTTGATTGCCCCAAGATGGGCTACGGAAACGCCAGTTCATCCACTATACACCCCTGCGAACACTACCGCGAAAACGACCGCTTGCTTCGCCTCAAGAATTCGGCGGTCGAAGCCATACAGAAGTTTGCAACGCTGAATGCACAGCACACGGGAAACCGTAGCAACATGACAGCCTACCAACGCAAGGAACTTGATAGAGCGGCCGCCCATTCTTGCGCAATGACAGAAGCCTATTCACTTATTTGCGGTATCAGCTACGACACAGCCGCCGAACTTTTGAATGAAGAAGCCAAAAGTCAAACCGAGGAAGCATCGACCGAACCGTCTGCCAACCCCAAATGCACTCATAACCGTAGTCACCCTTGCGAAGAGTGCAGTTAGTTACTACTACGAAGACCAAGACAGTGGTCGCCCCTGCTGTCACAACGATAGCGAGGCGTGAGCGTGAAGCGCGACACATGGAAAGTGGACGAGCGATTCTGCAAACAGAAGGGAAGTGAATTTCATGGACGTCAAGGCATTTATGGCGCAAGAAAGAAACCAACAAAAGCTCCCCCGCATAACAAATAGCGTTGAGTATGTAACGCCGAAGGAGTTTGCCAAAATCATCAAGTCCCACTATGTAACCGTTTTAAAGTGGCTTACGGCCGGGAAAATCGAAGGCGCAGTGAAGTTTGAGGGACGTTGGAAAATCCCCGTTAGAAAAGCCGAATGAGGGGTGTATGCCAATGAGCAGAAAAATCCTGCGCGAAATAGCCTTTTGCGCAATCAGCACGGCAATCTTCATGCTTATGTTTTGGGCTTATTCAACATTTATAGGTGAAATTTAAAAGAAAGGAGTGACTGCTATGACCACAGTTACAACGACAACGTTTCGCCCTGATTTCGCTGTAGTTCGTCGTTATGGGGACGGTAGCGTGGTATGGAAAATATTTTCCGCCGAATCTCCCTCTGACGCGCAAAAACAATGCCGAAATGAACACACCGGGGATAAGTGCAGTGAGGAGTGCCGCGAGTTGTATCGCGACATTCACGACGACGGAGAATGCAGCAAGGAATACAGAGCTGCGTATTGCAGGAAATGCGCCGGTGGCAAATATGAAATTATTGCTGTAATCACTGAACCCATTAACAAGATTAGCGAACATTACCGTGATATTGCGGAATATGAAAGTGATGGTGAGTTCGCCACGATGGTTACTGAAGCACTTTTTGGGGCTTATATTGCCGGCTACATCGCCGCATTAGGAGAAGGGAGCGATTGACATGAAATACTGGGAAGTATCAACGTGTCTGTACTGCGGGCTTGAAACCACCGTCGAAATTGAGGAAACGCCGCGACTCGGATTGACGAGCGGAAGCGAACGAATCACCTGCGCGTCGGGTGCTGACGGCGGATGCGGAGGAACTTATGTACTGGAATACGCAATCTCTGTGGTTATAGCCAGTGCCGCCGTCAAAATCGAAGGTGTCGCCAAACGGCTCGCCGCAAAACAAAAACAAGCCGCACACGTTGGGGAACGAAGCTGACGGCCTGTTGTGAGGAACTTACCTCTGTTTTGTGCATTCTACCGGGTGTTTCAATAACACGCAATGCTTTACACACAAATATCTGTCAGGAGGAAAAATATGCGTTTATACAAATTACATCTTTTAAATTTTCAAGGCGTCCGCGACGCGAGTTTCAACTTCGGCGGGGCGAACGCCAATATTTACGGCGATAATGCAGCCGGCAAAACCACGGTTTTCAACGCCGTAACATGGTTACTTTTCGGCAAAGCAAGTACCGGTGCGAAAAACTACTCGCCCAAAACAAAAGGCACGGACGGCGACCTGCACTATCTCGACCACGGTGTCGAGGCAGTATTTTCCCTCGACGACGGAGAAATCATTACACTTCGGAAAGTTCTCAAAGAAGATTGGAAGAAAAAGCGCGGCTCGACGCAAGAGGAGTTCAGCGGCCACGTGGTTGATTATTACATCAACGGCGTCCCTGTGAAGGAGAAAGAGTATGTCACCTTTATCGAGCATTGCATCGGTAAGGAAGAACAGGTGCAGATGCTTATGATGCCCAACTACTTCCCGGAAATTTTGCACTGGGAACAACGCCGTCGCATCTTGCTCGAAATGTGCGGCAACGTTTCCGATGAGGATGTTATAACCGAAAGCCCGCACTTGGGTGACTTGCTTGAATATTTAACAATCCCCGGCACGGTCGGGAAACACTATTCCGTTGATGAGTACAAAAAAATCGCCGCCGCCCAACGCTCCGACATTAACAAAAAACTGCAACTTATCCCGGCCCGTATCGACGAGGCTAAAAAAGCCATTCCCGACTTAACCGGGCTGTCGTCCGGTCCTATCAATGCAAAAATCGCTGCGCTTAATTCTTCGATTGAAAGGTTGGAGAGCGAGCGTCAAGAAGCCATGTCCGACGATGCCACAGCGGACACCGTTCGCAAGGAAATATCCGCGATTAAAACCAAAATCGCCGAATCCCGTGCCGCCTACGCCGAAACAAACGCCAAGACGAACGAGGCCGTGCTTGCCGAGGTCAGCCGACTGCGAACGGAACAGAGCCATATTCGGAATACGCTTTCCGCCAAGGAAGCTCGCCTTGCTTCCGCGCAAAATAATCTTACATCGCTGAAAAATATGAACCAAAAGTTAAAGAACGAACTTCAACGTGTAAGGGCTGCGGAATGGACGGGCAAAGACACTTGCGACGCTTGTATGCGCCCCCTTCCCGAGGAGGACGTCGTCGCCGCAAGAGAAAATTTCAATAAAAATAAATCTCAACAGCTCGAAGCCATCAAAGCAGAGGGTGGAAAGACCTGCAGCAAAGAGATGATTGCCGCTGCCGAAGCGAAAATCGAAGCCTTGAAACAAGAAATCGAAGCCGAAAAAACGTCGGCAGCATCTTTCGACGCGCTTATCGCGGAGGCCGAGAAAAAAGTTGTAACTCCTCCGCCGTTTGAAAGCACTGAGGCATACACCTCCGCAATGGAGCAGATTTCCGAACTGGAGTCCGACGCAACAAAAGCAAGCTCCACCGTTGCCAACCAACTTAATTTACTTAACAGCAAAATCGCCGAAAAGCGACGGGAGATAGATGACCTTCAAGCCAAAAAGTCGAAAATCTCCCTTGCTGAACAACAACAAGCGCGAATTGACGACCTCGCGGCAGAAGAAAAACATCTCTCCGGCGAATTTGAAAACATCGAGCGCGGTGTACACCTTTGCGAAGAATTTATCAAAGCCAAGGTTTCAATGCTGACTGAGCGAATCAACAGTAAGTTCGCGTCGGTACGCTTCCGGCTCTTTGTTGAACAAATCAACGGCGGAATCAAAGAGGATTGCGAAGTAATGATACCGGGTGAATACGGTCAAATGGTGCCTTACGCCCTTGCCAACAATGCCGCCAAAGTAAACGCCGGGCTTGAAATTATTAACGCTTTGGCAACGCATTGGGAGAAGTCCGTCCCTGTATTCGCAGACAATGCCGAAGGTGTAACCCGTTTACAGGAAATCGACGGACAGTTAATCCGCTTGGTGGTCAGCGCGGCCGACAAATCCTTGCGACTTGAAGTTGTGGGGGCATGACATGCGGGAAGAGTTTGATGCGCTGAAATCGCTTCTTAAACAACGTCACGATGAGCGTGTAGCCAAAACGCCTGACCGCATTCGGTATGCCATTGCGGAGTTCAACAAAAACGACATTGAGTTTTCTGTAAAGAACCATGCAATCGGACATATTCACGCATGGACGAAGGGCGACAACAAAGTTTTTCAATTTTGGGCAGATACCGGAAAAATACTCGGAAGCAATAAACGCGGCATACATGCATTCATCGGATTGTTGAAAGCGTCACGTTGCGCGACACAGAAAGGAGATTCTCAATGAGCATCGTACTTGTGAAATTTCAAAGCAAGAAAAATCCCGATGACTTTTCCGGCAAGGAATACAGCTATATTGCCGGTATTCCCTTGAACGTGGGTGACATCGTGAAAGTTCCGACGGCGAACGGTTTCGGCATTGGAAAAGTTGTTGAGATTGATGTGCCGTCGAACAAAATCGGATGCCCCTTAGATAAATTGAAAAGGATTCAGCATCTTGCCAATCTCGACGAGGAAAATCCGCAAAACCTCGGCAAGCGCGAAAAAGGTATGCAACCTTTGACTATTACAGACACGGCGGATGAAATCTCCGCCTGAACAGGAGGTCAATATGGATTATGCAGTTGCAACAAACGATTACGATTCTCCCGAACAAAAATCAGTCGGGAATGAAATGGTGTCAACTCGCCAAGCCCAAGAAGTGCAAGCCGCAATGATTGTCGCCCGGAAGTTTCCTCGCGATGAGAACGCCGCTTTTGCGCGGATTATAAAAGCATGTGAACGAAAAAACCTCGCGGAACAGGCCATGTACGAATATGCGCGAGGTGGCGCAAAGGTAACAGGACCCAGTATACGCCTTATGGAAACAGCCGCTCAATGTTGGGGAAATATTGACACCGGCATTGTCGAACTGGAGCAAAAAAACGGTGAAAGTACGATGATGGCCTACGCTTGGGACTTGGAGGCAAACACCCGCGTAACCAAGGTATTTGTAGTGAAACATTGGCGCGATACAAAAACAGGCGGTTACAAATTGAAAGAATCTCGCGATATTTATGAAATGACTGCCAACATGGGAGCGCGGCGTTTAAGGGCTTGCATCATGGGTATTATACCCGGCGATGTTGTAGACGCAGCTGTGAAGCAATGCGAAAAAACTATTGTCGGGGACAGCAAAACGCCGTTGATTGACACTGTGCGCGGTATGATTCTGACTTTTGAGAGCGACCATCAGGTCACGCAAGTGATGCTTGAGAAATTCATTGGCTGCAAGTCTGATGCCTTTACTCGCAAGGACGTGTTGCGCCTTGCCAAGGTGTACAAATCTCTTGCGGACGGCATGGCAAGCCGAGAACAGTATTTTGAAATCCCCGGCTCGGATAAAAAGCCCGAAAAAACCAAAGTCCCGCCGCCTCCCGCGCCGGCGGCGAAGGAATCACCCGAAGAACCTTCTGCGCCTGAACCCAAGCAAGACCCTGCACCCACTCCCGACCCTGCGCCTCCCGCCGATGCACCGCCGACGGATGAGGACGACGACGATTTTTAATGAGAATTAAAATACTGGCTTCCGGCAGTAAAGGCAACTGCTATCGGATTTCCGACGGCGAAACATCCCTACTGTTGGAAGCCGGTATTCCCATCAGGGAAATTCAAAAAGGGTGCGATTTTCGGCTTTCGGGCATTGGCGGTTGCCTTGTAAGTCACGAACATGGAGACCATGCAAAAACAGCCGACACTCTTATGAAAAAGGGCATAGACGTTTACGCATCGCAAGGCACAGCCGCCGCCAAAGGGTGGAGCGGACACCGATTGCGCATCGTAAAAAGCATGGAGTATTTCGACATAGGCACTTTTACCGTGATGCCTTTCGCCTTGGAACACGATGCGGCTGAAAATATGGGTTTCTTCATAATTTCTCGCGAAACCGGGGAACGATTGCTCTACGTCACCGACACTCATTATGTTCCTTACGAGTTTGATGGTCTCACACACATCATGTGCGAGTGCAATTACGACCACAACATTTTGAGCGCGAACGTGAGAAGCGGTCGCATTCCGCACACGTTAGCGACGCGAATTATCGACACCCATATGAGCATCGACGGTTTTGAGGAAATGCTTTGCGAGATGAATTTAACCCGCGTAAAGCAAATTTATCTCCTGCATATGTCGGAGGACAACAGCGACGCGGCGGCATTCAAGGAGCGCGTGCAGCGGCTCACCGGGGCAGAAGTTTACGTTTGCTATTAGAGTGGAGGGGCGTCTGTGTACAAAGAAATTACAGCAAAAGTTCACAAGGAAGCCCCTGCCGGCACGTACTTCATCGTCCTTGCTCCCGGCGAAAGCCTTACTGATGAAATGAAAAAACTTTCCGATGACGGGCTTTTGCGCGGCGAACTCCGCATTGACGACGGACGCACCATCAGCGCGAAGCAACGTAAAAAAGCGTGGGCAACCCTGCGTGACATATCCCTTCATAACGGCGATGACCAAGAAACAAACCATTGGTATCTGAAACACATGTTTATGACGGCCAAAAACGCGACGTATTTTTCACTCGCGGATTGCAGCGTAACGGCGGCGCGGCATTACATTTCATTTTTGCTTGACTTTTGCTTGGAATGGGGCATACCGCTTACCGAGCCGCTTATCAGCCGCACGGACGACATTAACGCCGCCTTGTACAGCGCGTTAATGCACAAACGGTGCATCGTCTGCGGCGGGGACGCGCACTTACACCACGCCGAGGACAGGGTCGGCATGGGTCGCAATCGCAAGGAAATCATACACCTCGGTATGCGCGTAATGGCTCTTTGTCCAACGCACCACGACGAGTGCCACCGTATCGGTCAAGACACTTTTAACAGCCGTTATCACGTCTGCGGCATAAGTGCTGCCGAAGAAATGTGTAAGGTATGGGGGCTTAAATTCAGCGAATAACGCCCCATCCGCGCCGTTAGCTCAATTGGTCAGAGCATCCGGCTCATAACCGGAAGGTTCGGGGTTCAAGTCCCCGGCGGCGCAAGAACGCTCTAAGAAGCCTGATGGCGTTTGCAAGATTCGGGAGTGTCGCCTAGGCGCACTTAATGATATAATCTCCCTATGAGAAAACAAACGATAGACGAAAACCGCAAATGCCCAAAATGCGGGAAAGTCGAAAACCAAATAAACAAGGGACG
>Ga0123355_10012516_pt1 | contig 13145 bp, 9 predicted proteins | sample TergutEmb28metaG_3_FD_89872 | JGI IMG/M metagenome (GOLD analysis project Ga0123355, IMG submission 89872) | Embiratermes neotenicus P1 segment gut microbial communities from Petit-Saut dam, French Guiana - Emb289 P1 | ecosystem: Host-associated > Arthropoda: Insects > Digestive system > Gut ... | reverse complement strand
GGAATGGCCCAACCGTTCATGTTTGCTGCTTTATGTTAGCGCGCGCATCCACTAAAACATTCGTTAGCCGAATCCATATTCGTTAGCCGAGTCCGAAAAACAGCGAAAAAATCTTCGTTAGCCAAAAAATTCGTTAGCAGGGTCACTTGTTAGCCGAGGTATCACTGTATAGTTAATGAGGGGTTCACAAATCCTATATGCTAGGTCACACAGGTGACAGTATTTAGTGTGGTGGTACCTAATATTTTTGAGTCCTCAGTATGGAACTTGATTTATGTCACCCTTCTGGTGCCTACAGTTTTGAGGTGGCACCCTGATTTTTGGAAAATTTGTGAACCTCTGGAATTAATGATATGTATGTATATATTTACAATTGGCCATCATCATTGTCTATGTCCCAGGTGAAAGAATCTGACTCATTACTCATCAGATTGTTGACATTTTCTTGCAAACTGTCATTGTGGCGCGCACACGCACACGCACATAAATGCAGTCTTCCTGTAGCACAGTGACAATGCTTCCTGTGACCTCATGAGATATCTTTTTGCCAATTGCAGTCTTAAACGTATTTTTTCTCCTAGCCACATACCTCTTTGTGGCCACAACAGTTCAGCTGCACTCTACTGGCAAGGGTACAGAATTGCACTTCCTGTGGCATTAAATGATAATTTCATTTTGCTAGCGGTTTACCAAATTAAGGTAAAAGATCAGGTTGTCCCTGACCTTGCCATGAAGGCATGTAGGGGGAGTAGAGGTATAGCTCCATTCATCCTTAACCTTGGCACTAGATAGAGGTGAGTGGGCAACTTAACACCCCAGCTGCTTCACTGCCTCCTTACCCTGGATCGGGGGAAGAACCCTTGGTATCTATTGAACATGTGGCTGGATGGTCTCCAAATCCAGTGTGGACATAATGCATGTATTAAGAGTAGATTAAATTCATGGGACCCATGCTACCATTCTGTTCAGAAACCTTTGTCTTCCTGCTTGCTATCTAAAAATGTAAATATGCAGAAGTGTAATTTTTGTCTGTTGTTTTATGTGGGTACAAAGCCTCATCTGTCACATTAACCCTTCGGCAACAAATTTTCTCATTTAATCTCTAGCATGCCTATTATGTAAAATGTAAATTTTAAGAACCAAAAAGGGTATTTGTTGACTAAATGCATAAAATGTGGTCACTTAGGGGTAGCAGTATGCCCATCTTATACATAGGGAGCATGGTGCCTAAAGGTTAAGGGAAGAGCATAGCCTGGCGTTGTTTCAGAATAGCGTTAAGAGGATCTGAGTGACAGGAGGCTGGAGAGAGCTGCATAATATGGAGCTTCATGTTTTGTACTGCTCACCAGATAATGTTAGGGTGGTCAATTCAAAGAATATGAGATGGGCGAACATGTGGCACATAGAGGGGAGAAGAGAAATGTGTACAGGGTTTTGGTGGGAAACCTGAGGAAAAGAGACTGCTTGGAAGACCTAGGTGTAGATGGAAGGATAATATTGGAATGATCTTCAAGAAATAGAGTGGGAGGGCATGGACTGGATTCATATGCTCAGGAGAGGGATAAGTGACAAGCTCTTGTGAACATGGTAGTGAATATTTAGGTTACATTAAATTAAATTCAGGGAATTTCTTGATTAACTGAGGAACTATTAGAATCTCAGTGGGAAAATATAAGATGATTTTCAAAAAGCAGTCTGGTACATGGAGTTGGTTGGTTAGCAATATTCTGTATAGTTCTGAGACAAACACAGTATCCTACGACCATCTGCTTATTACAGTTTGCAGCATCATGAAGTGGCACACCATTGTCAGCTTCCAACCTGACATAGCCATGCACCATGAAAAACCATTTCTGTCGTTTGTTTATGCAAGATTGCACACATGGTTTGCTGGTTGTCGCAGAGAAAGATTGTGATGCATGTACAGCTGAAACTCATTTGAGGTTCCTCCTAGTGAAGATACTGCAACAGTTAAAAAAAAAAAAAATAGAACAGGCATTTAAACAGGAGTCCCATTGATGTACAACCTGATGTATCCCATGTACAAAGAATTCCTTGGGCTGTTGCCTAAATCACTGTACCACGACTGTCCACACATCATCTGACAGGAACATGGGCCTTTGAGGGCTTTTCTTTAACAGTCCGACAGTGTGAAAATTGCATGGCATTCATTTCATCCTGATTGCTGTTTGTAAACTCACTGATTGCAGCCTAATGCCATGCAATGGGAGGTGTTCAAACATTTGGAATATAATGAGGACTTTCTGCCACACAATTTTTGTGTTTTTGGACCATAAAGAAAGTCCTCAAATTCACATCAGACAGTGACATGTAGGAGGTTGTGATACAGTGCCTTAGGCAGCAGCCCAAGGAATTCTTTGCATATAGGGTATGTTGACTTATGCTTAAATATGACTCCTGTCTAAATGTCTGTGGTGGTGGTGGTGGTGGTGGTTTTTTTTTTTTTTTTTGGCTCCCCCCTGTCACATTACTTACCCGTGCAGGCTTCAGTTGGACATGCCATGTGTTCATGTTTGGAAGTTACATGCTGTATTTTACTGTCTTACAGGGATCTTGATTGCTGTAGCTTGTGTAAAGTTTAATGGGAAAATGTGTTGCTTGATGTATATAAAACATTGTATGTAAGGATAAAGTTACCATTTGTATAGTTTCTTTATCAGTTGCAGTGAGTTTATTTTGTTAGTTAGGTAGTCAGTTCAGATTTACAGCTGTTGTAAATATGAAGCATCAATTCACTCATATGTGGGTGGAAATGTGTATGAGTATGTATATTAATTGATATAATTGTTGACATAATAGAGATTGCTTTGAAGAGATGTTTGTGGCTTTATATCGTATGAAGAATCCAGTGTGCTTATACAAGTGCGAGTCAGTTTTATGCACATGTGAACATGAAGTTTTGACACTATTATTATTATTATTATTATTATTATTATTATTATTATGGTGATAGTATTGTGATATATTGTTTTCCTCATGGAGCTTTTATGAATGTCCTTAATCTAGGTATGGGGTTTTATTGGTATGTTGTGAAATACATTTTAGAGTATATTGGGGATGTTAATAGTGGTCCTTAACTTCACTCTAGATTTATGTCAGTAGTGAACATTGTATCGTTCATGGTAAGTGGGTTTGTTGAGTTTTGATGACATTTATCAACAATTATACCCATTAACAGACAGTGATGAATTTGTGAATTTACTACAGTTGAGAGGGCTGATACCTTGGTGTCACCTGTTTATGCTTAGAAAATAACTGAAACTTGAATGACATTGGTTCACACATTTATATCCTTTTGTTGTTCTTATGCCTTGCTGTTCCTCTGTACAAAAGTTTATGTGTCTTAGTACCTGTCATTGAACACACATGGCTAGGCTGATACACCGGGCCAAACATTGTATTATGTTCATTATACATTCATGAAGTTTGTCAATCTATATCTAGCCATTTGTGTTGACTGACTACATTAAAAGAAGGCTGTAATTTTGCCTGCGTTTTTGTCCGTTTTTCAGAGTTATGCAATCCTGAAGAATGAGTCTTCAGGGCCTCCATTCGGAAAGCCTGAAAGACAGATGTTTGTAAGGTATAGTACTGGCTTATAGAAATCCACAGTAATTTAGTGTCATGACAGGAATAACTTACTTGATTGTACTAGCTGAGAATGAATGTCTGTGAACAGTATTTGCATTATTTTGGAAGCTTCCTGATAAGCAACACTGTATAGCATATGTCCCATTTATTCCACACAACTACTGTTGTTTGTGTAACTATAATGCATCTTTATTGCTCCAACTGTCCATTTGACACTACTGGGTCATCCATCTTTATAGTCATACAAAATATTATAATGGTATCTTGACAGTATGCCATTATTACAAATGGTATGTAGAATATAAAGTGAAAAACATGATAGAACTTGTAATATTATAGAAAACAGTCATCAGTAAATACGTGGGGTTTAATATCTGGGCATCTTGGATAATTCTCACAAGTAGCCTATCAGTATAGTAATTTTGAGACCATGAATTGGAGAGCATTTACATATTTAATGTCATAATGCAGCTGTGTTATGGCCAAGGTCCTACATGCAAAAATATTTTCAGGTTTTGTATCTGGGTCCTGTATAAAACTGCCGTATTCAGAAAGAGTCTTCCAGACTTTTAACGTTGCATTAATCAAGTAATTTTGAGTAAAAGTGAGGTCTACCTGCTGTGTTCACACAGTTTCCACAGTGAATTTATTTCCCCATAACAACACTTAGGCCTACCCTCTACTCAAAGTAGTTTCCTTTGAACTTCGTACATTGAACCCAGGGATCATACCGATGTTCAGAGCATTTTGTGAAGTGCATCGTTTGGAACTCATTACAGCCCACAGTTTTTGTTGAATTTTTGTGATATTAAATCTTCTCTTTAATGTCATACTGAGTTCTGGGGAAAGAAAAAACGCACATGACATGGTGAGTAGGGAGAGTGTGGAATGACAGTCATTTTTTACCCATAATTTTATGCACAGACAAAGCATAATGAGCAGGTGTGTTGTCATAGTGTAAGAACCAGTATCATGTAGTTATGTCATTTCCACTTGACATTCTCCCATGTGTGCAATAAGGTGTCAGTGTAGTAATGTTGGTTTACACTTTGACCTTGTGAAACACATAAGTACACAACTCCATAAATGTGAAAAGAAATAGCAAACATGCTTTGATATTTAAGTGAACTTATGTTGCTATGCTGGGTCATAACCTGTAAATCCACATTTCATCACCTGTGATTGTCTTCAGAGGGTGTTCTGGGTCTTTTTAAAGCAACTGTTAAAGGACAAGGCACATGTTGATGTGATTCTGCGACTGCTTCTCACTCAGTACATGGAACACAAGTTTCATGGAAATCTGACATGTTCAGATTGTCTGTCAGAATGATTTGATATGATGCAAATGAAATTTCCAGCATATTAGCCACTTCATGGGTAATGATTCTTCTCTTTTGGAAGATAGGTTCCTTCACTCAGAACACATTTTTTGTCTGTTTTGTTGTTGATGAATTTCTTGATCATTTGGCAACTTCTACAGAGTTCACACCAATTTTGAGTTGGAATACCATTTGAAAAGCTCACATTTTTCACATTGTCTCCTCTCTAGTTGAATGTTTTGAAGGTTACTGTAACACATTTCCCCAATTTAAAGCAAGATTTGATGAAGACATTCTGATAGAACAACACACACTTGTGCTTAGCAAGGCATTACTCAAAAATCACACATGCTGCAATGTGATTCCAAACAGGTAACTCAGCAGACTGCCACAGCTACACCTGTCTGCAAAAATCTGTGCTGTTGCAGTAATGTCATTTCACAGTCCAGAAGCTGTTTGACTGCATTAACAAGGGTTGAACTCAGAAAGTTGAAGGAGACATCACAGCTCAAAAGGTCCTTAGTGAAACTCTCAAAATGTCATTACTGTACAACTCAAATGTTATTTAATAATGAGATGTGTACAGCAACTCTTCATGGTGTGTGCCTGTGATGTGAACACACACTGAGTACAGCATTTAGATTTTTCCTTTCTTTTGACTCTTTGAGTTGTTTACTGGTGACCTCATTGGAGGGATGATTTTATGCTTTGAGGACAGAACTACCTTATCTTGAATCAGGCTGATACCAATGTCTGGCAGGTCATAACCAGTCAGTACATTGTTGACATGTTCAGTTCAGTTATACCAATTGTATTCTTACCTGTTTCCCAACAAGAGGCATTTTTATTTCTTTGTTTATGTTTGATTTATTGACAATGTCAGCAGTGCAGATTGTATAGCATCTAATGATAGCATTATTAGTGAATAATGATTTGGAGAGGATGTGTAAAGAAGGGGTCATGGCATAATTCGAAGAACTGTCTTATAATTTGTTTGGAGAACTCGATGAGAATGACAGAATCTGTGTCAGAATGGCTGGTTTTTGTGCTGGAATTTGAACTTGGGGCATCCCAAGTATTAAACTAATGTTACTGTCACAGCTGTAACATTTGGTTTGGGAACACAGCATTCTTCATGTACCTATCATGGGTTTAGAAGTTTACAGCTATGTTAAGTAAAATGTGTATATGTAGGTAACAGAGGCATTTAATATTTTCGGGAAATTTGAAGCATATACAAGGTCCTTTGTGGTTGAATAACCACATCAGGAAGTAAACATGGTTAACTTATCATATAGGCATTATGTCACAGTGGGAAATGTATCTGCTATTGTTGGTATTTGTTATGGACTGGTTCATAATGTTGTCAATTGTGATTGGCTACACAAAGAAGCAGCCAGGCAAATAAAATGCTTTTGCAGACTGCTGTCAGAATTGCCAACATTCAGGACTGAGGTTGGTCCACCATTTTCACCAGATTCTATTCCCTTAAACTGCAAATTGGCTGAGGCAGTAACACTTCTGACTTGTGTTCAGAAGGTACCAGTTTCATATCTCAGGCAGGATGCTGGGTATCCTTACTGAGTTTGTGATGTTCCTAGGTTCTTTCAGGTAAATGCGAGTATAGTAACCCAGTCAGACCATGACCAATATCTTAGAAATCGTTTCCAGTGCACCGTCATCAGTCATCCTATGATATGGTGCTTGGAATGCTGGCAGCATTATTTTAAATCAAGTAAATAAATAAATAAATGAATAAATAAATATGTCCAGAATTAAGGAAGGAATTTAAAAGGATAGCATGATAGTATGATTCTGTAAAACTGCTCTGTGGGTTGTTGGACTGAAACTTTCACCTGTCTTTCATAATTGGGAAATGAGATGACTTGGCTGATTAGTTTTTGTGAAAATTGTTTGCTTCCATGTTGGTTTAACAGTAATGCTGTAGAAATTCTACCATGCAAGTTAAGAATATGCCTGATGCAATTGAAACTTCAGATAACTTCTACATTGGCAGTCATACCATTTTGTTACCACCATTTTTTTTAGACTTGACAATACAGCATACTAAAAATTCTTGTCCATTATATGTCTCAGACAGTGAGGTTTATTCACCGTACCTTAGCTCTTGCAGTCCACCAATTATTGCAGTAATTTGTAGTCAGTTATATTAAAAAGCCTAGTAATTTCTAAAGCTTTCTGTTACGTAGGTAAAACCACATTATTGACTTTTTTGGGGGGCTCTTGGTCATTATGCCTTACTGTCTGCAAGCACACCCAGATATTGAAACATTCTACATCATTGCAAGCAAACTGTAAACCAGGAGATGGATGTAGTCATTGTTAAGTATTTGACCTTGTAAAGGATTTTTATCCCTTAAGAGCATAATGGTTATTATATATACGCCCAGTTTGACATTAAAATTTGTGCACTTCTTTGCCCGCGCAGTGTATGTATCTTCCGTATGATTCTCAAAACAGACAGCAATTGTTTTTACTGTACCGTATAGACTATGTTGGCCTTTCTGATGAAGGTACATGGTGTTGTGTGTGAGGTACAAACTGATTCTTTCTCTATAATGTAGGTTAATTTTAATCGTGAAAGGGTTAACAACATTCAAGCGACCAAAAACATTGTTTCTGCATTATATCCCATGTGCAACACAGGAATTTGTAGCCTTCAAAAGCCCACGCTTCAGAACTGCCTCTTTGCCTTCGAGACAACTTGTTGGGTTATTTTGTTGTGCTTTGTCACCTACTAAGGTTATATAGCATGATAGAAGACATAATAAAGAACACCCAAATTATTTTTAATTTATATAACCTCATGTAGAGGAAGGCTAAACACAGTTTTTACAAAAATAATTATTTTTATAATAAGCGTGCATTTTTAATGGAGTGTCATTATTGCTATGATCTGTGGAGTGACTGTTATAAGATTTTCATCTGTAAGTCAGTTCTGTGCTGTTCACTTGTTGGGTCATGTGTAAGAAACCTGCCTTTTGAGCAGATTAGGACAGCAGTGTTTAAGAAAATACAGAACTGAGGCAAGTTTTCTTCTTTGAATTTTGATGTGTGTGCACTGAGTGCAACAAGTTGTAGTTGAAAAGTGGATGCAGTGTCTACAGATGGTGCTTCAAAAGGGCTTCCAGATGTTCTGTACAGTGCTCTGTCCTCATTAAACTACACAAACCTCTTAATGACAGAAAACATTTTCTGGCCATTTTGGAACTATTTTTTTTTTTTTTTTAAGTACTGCCCTGACATTTTGTGTAAGTTGTGAGAAAAGTCTGTTTTATGTGGGTGCTTTATTGGCATGTTGCATTATGGGGCTGACATGAAGGAATAAAATATGAGCATTGGGGTTCAGTCCCAGGCTAGTCCATGTGGTATTTGTGGTGGACAGATTGTCTTTGGGACAGGTTTTTCTCTGAGAACTTAGGTTTTCCCCAGTTATTTTCATTCCACCAGTGCTCTGTACATGTATCTCATTCATCTACCACTGATGCTGTAATCTTAGCAATTGATAGAATTTTTAAATACAGTATGTATTCATAATGTTAAATTCTATGTGAAACTGGTGATTATAACAGCAGAAAGCTATGAAGATAACCTTCCACACTTTCATAACGGTGGGAGTTGGATTCTTGTTGTGGGGACTGTGACATCATTTTATCTTGTAGGTGATATTAGCAAGCATATTGTGAGTAGTGACCAGACCATGGATTGGACAACTGAGGAATCACGAATTGATTCCCAGCAGGGACAAGATACTTTTCTCTAAAGTATCCATACTGGTTCTGGGGGCCATCCAGCCTTTAGTGCATGGCTAACATAATTTCTCTCTCTCTCTCTCTCTCCACATTACAGTACCTGGGGCATGAATCTGACCACTCACCTCCATCCATTGCCAAGGTTAGGAATGAGAGGAACTGTGCATTCACTTCACCCATATGCCTTCATGGCATATGCAGGATTAGCGTTAAGTAAATACCATCTTTTGGAAGAATATGCTCTCCCTCACTTTACCCCCTGCAGAGGGCAATTTCTCACATTTCTGTTGTGCATTTCATATTCGTCTGGGCAGGACTCATCCTCTCCCTCTTGTTCAGTTCTCAGTATTGCTGGCCACCTGCCAGTGTAACCAGGCTGCATCCTGCCCCTAACCACCTCAACCGTGAAGAAACACCAGTGGCTATATATATAAAAAGACTGTGGTGTGACAGTTGTAAATTGAAATTTTGGGACAAAACTCTCAGCTGATATTGTTTGTGGTAAATTTGGTTGTCTGACATCACACACAAGTATAAAGGTTTTTACATACTTGATGCAATTCTGTTGTGATAGAACATGTAAAGTTTGGGCAGCTGTCAGCATCCCTTACAGACACATAACGTAACTGATGATTTTATGAACAAAACTCAGGATATAAAGTTGTGATGGGAGTGGAAACTTCTCACTGAGGAGCAGAAGGAATGTCATTTCTTGGTTAACCACAGCGCACCACTGATATCCCACTGCCTTCTTATGTTCCTCCGTCACAGGGTTGCCTCGTGAGGGACTTACATCAAAGCCGTCCTTGTTGGTCCAGCATCACCTGGTAGACTTAAAGAGTCAGCTACTGCAAAAAGTTTATAAGCAGTTTTTCATTTCGTAGCTTGGATATTGTTTTCACAGCAGTGTGACTTCCATTTTGTCTGTGAGGCAGCTCTAAAATGTGTCATGCATTACACAGTTTAACATAAGAACACCATATGATCTTTCAGTCAGAACCAAACTTGGCACTGATGTTCAGATTGCCATCCATACACTAGCAGGAAATAATTTTTTGACAAGTATGAAAAGTGCTTAAATGTCAGGACTACTGTTTACTGTTGAGTGGGGGGGGGGGGGGACAACATCCAGAGGAATAAATTTTAACTCTTCTAAGTTCCTGTTGTGCAAAAACAAAATCACTCATGGAACAGTTTGGCCAGATCTTGTAAATTATTGATCAGAAAGGAAAGGATGGGAATTTTAATACTGGGGGGCATTATTTTATGTAACTAATGCTACTGATCACTTACTGTTGGCCCATTTAACTGTTTAACTTAGAGACCTTCAACATGGAATGAACAGTGTGTTTTTTAAGATATGATGTGTATCTGCAAGCCAAAGAAAACAATTTGTAGCTCCTATTTAAAAATTTTATTTAAATTTTGTAAGTAAAAGCCTAATATTAAGTGTGCTACAGTGAAGTAAAATATGTTCACATCATGTAAAACAGTGTGAGTCAAGAGAGTTGTGACTTGTCTGATAACATAATGTCCCTGTACAAGTGCTGAATGTACATGGGGGAATGTGTACACCACAGGTGGTTTAGGTCTCTTAGATTAACCTGAGAATACATCTGTGGAGCTAATGTGGAAAATCCAGTTCACTATTTCTGTTTTAAGAAATAAGAATGTGAACTTCGATGAGGTCTGAGAAGAGCACTGACTAGCAGATTAAAATTTAGAACACATCTACATCCCATTAAAAAATCAGACATTAAAGGCAAGCAAAGCATGCAGACTGTCCTTATCAAAGGAAAGTCATTACAGGTGTGTGTGGAGTCTAGAATACATGTAACGTCTACCAGCCGTTTGGTGCACTGCTGTTTACCTGCATGCATTGCGATGGACTGAGCATTGAGTTTTGTGTTTCCGCTGAGTTATGTTCAGGCATCCATCTCTCCAGTCTCCAGCAATCAGAGTGCTTGGTTACTAGATAGCCTATGGTGAATGAAAATAATTCCGTGGTGATTAATTTTGCACTTGGCATTCAGGATTTGGCTGGTGGAGTAGTGTCATTTGTACTCAGTCACTTTCACTGAGGCATAGTAGACCACATGCAGTGACACAGTTAAGGCACAGGTCAGACTTTTTTTTGGGGGGGGGGGTTTCCTTTGTGTCTCCTCCTCCCTCCACTTATTTTTCTCCACCACCACCACAACCTCCTCTGAGGAAACTTTACTACACAGAGTACTTTGAGTTTTGGTGCAAGGTTTAGTTTCATTTGTCAGGAGTTTGTAAATTATGATGGGTTTATGTATGGATGCCTGATTAAAAGTATGAGATTTGAGGTCTCATGATGATGAATATTGAATCTGATGTTTGGGGTGTGATGCCAAGTAGTCTGACAGGTGTTTCTAAGGAACATACTGCCTCTGTCTCCTCAAAAGAGCCGGAAATTCCAGAAGATTGATCAGCTACATTGTACACCTTAAGCATTCGTCTTGTAACTCAGAAAAGTTAGCCTTAGCGGACTGTACATTACTGCGCAACAACAGTTTGATTTGTGTGTGTGTGTTCAAGCGTGCGCGCGTGTGCATGTGATTTTTTGGTACAGTGTTTTTATAGGCTTCTTATTCAATTATTCAATTCTCAAGGGGCCCTTTTGGCACCAAAATATGAATATTTAATCCAAAGCCAGAACTAAAGCCACTGACAAAAGTACATTCAACAGGATAGTTGTTTGTTGTCCAGAAAAGATAGCAAAAGTAGTTACAGTTTGAGACTTTTTTTGGTAGAGCATTTGATGCTACGCAGTAATATTTAATTTTTTTATGTAAAAAGTTGCCAATTTTATAAATTTTTACTACATTTTCATTGTAGCTGCAGCATGCAATATGTCAGTATATTTTGCTCATAACTGTGTGGCATATAATTTGGAGAAGCTTACATGATATGGCACGAGAATTGTGATTATCTCAATGTAGAGTCCTCGAAATGCTTCTTGACATTCAGTTGGATCCATACCACTGCCAGCAGAACGCACTTCTCTTTCCAGATGATCATCCTCCACAACTGTTGTATGTTTCAACTACAAGGCACCAGTTGTTTGATCATTTGATACCTTGTGCCATTTGACAGTGATGTCCGTCTCAAAAATTAATCGCCTCAGGAAGTGGTGTATAACGTTTTTCAACTTACTCATTAATAGGGAGAGACTTTGGAGAACTGGTGCAAGAATTTTTTGTCACTGTGATCAGTTTCATATCCAAGAAGGCCACAGTTTTTTCATGAGAACTTTCTTGTTTTGTTTCTGCTTTGCGACTGCTGAAGTGAAATAATTTGCTGTTCAAATCAAACTATTTAAGTTGTCGTTAATGAAGTAGAAATTTATGCTGTTTGAAGGGAGTTCTGTGGAGTGGGTGGTTTTTTATGTGTGATCTGGGGTTCAAGTTGGTTGTAGAATGTCTAGGAATGCACCAGATGAGACAGAGTAAAAAATCAAACAGATAAACATTTATGAATCTCATTGTTGCACCCTGCATTTCGTAAAATCACTTCAACTATTAACCAACAAATGCGCCTATATAACTTTCACTTAAAACACTTAAGTGGTTTTAAGTGTTTTAAAGTGTTTTAAATGAAAGTTATATAGGTGCAGTTGTTCGTTAATAGTTGAAGTGAGATAAATATTTATTTCATAAATGGGAAACAAGAGTAGATGGTTATGAAGGATACTGATGAATCCAAATTAACATGACATGTGATGATACAGACCCCAAGAAATTTAATTTAGTTATGAACCAAGGGAATATAGAGAATCCATTGTGGAGGTGATAAAGAAAATGGATAAAACTTGAGCAGAATTCACAAAAGGCAAAAGAAGAAGAAGCACTAAGGAATGTAGTCAGAAAACAAAAGTATGTCTTGTACCCTATACTTGTGTATGTTGATAAGAATTATGAAAAGGAAACATATTTTGATCTTTGTAGAATCATATTTAAACATGAAGCACAGAGTAAACAATGCATTGCACATTATCAGCTTTCATTTTGATGTCTGTAAAATCATATTTAAGTCCTAAGTACAGAGTAACAGTGTGTTAGGTCATACCATCTGTGTGGTGCATTACTGCAACAGCAGATGCACAGTGCAGCTGACAGCATTGTCATGTGATATTGCTAATATACCTGTATTATATCAAGCAACTGTGGTGCTAGAATTATGTCCTGTGCTCTGTATATATGTCTCAGTATGCTTTCTTGCTATTAGTTACATGTATATAACCCCAGGAAAGGTACTGTTACACAAAAGGGACAACTCATAGATTTCTTTGAACAGTAAGCTACCTGCCTTGCAGCTACATATAAATGGCAGATAGTCTTTGCTGTAGCATTTTCTTCTTATTTCTAGGGTTTTTTTTTTTTTTTTTTTTTTTTTAATGGTTAAAATGTATCTTTTT
>Ga0123355_10012515_pt1 | contig 13145 bp, 4 predicted proteins | sample TergutEmb28metaG_3_FD_89872 | JGI IMG/M metagenome (GOLD analysis project Ga0123355, IMG submission 89872) | Embiratermes neotenicus P1 segment gut microbial communities from Petit-Saut dam, French Guiana - Emb289 P1 | ecosystem: Host-associated > Arthropoda: Insects > Digestive system > Gut ... | reverse complement strand
TAACCTCCAACCAGCAGCAACTCGAGAACCAGACGGCCTATGTGGTAACCAACGCTATCGTCGTGAGCTCCTGATGATGGGCATAATGGTGGCCGAAACATGTTGAGCCTAACGTAAGCATAATAAAGTAATAAGCGGTATCTAGTTGGATTTTATTCTTCAGTTATCGAGATGATGCACGGTCCAATACACATCAAATAAATAAACTGTATATTGTTACATCTTTTTGGATGATTATTGACACATATTACGCGATGCACGGACCATTGAACATAAAATTCTAGTAGCCTGTGTTCTAAATATTTCAGCCAGCATGCCTACTGCATCTGTTAGGCAACGTATGTACTTGCCGAGTATGGAAGAGATATATATTTTTGATACAGCCTGTAGTGGAACAAATCCTAGTACGTTCGTTGTGGATGAAATCCATTAGCTGAGCGGGATTGAGCGCAATCTACTGAGCGTCGTTGGCGAAGAATTAAACAATTAAACCATAAATTTCCAGTAGCCCGTGTGAGGGAGCTTTAGTCAACTCTCACAGAATACTTTTATAAATTACCCAAGGGAAAGATTAATTAGTGTAACCTAAATCCATTGTAGAAATTAGTCTGCTAGCCTATTCTGTGTGCCTCATCTACCTTCCTTTCTCGATTTTCTCAAGCTAAATAAGGGGAAGTTCATCTTACACGTTTAAAATTTAGCTTAAAAGAAAATTTTAATTTTGTTTAGGCCATGAATCCAAAACAATGGGGGCTTTATTATTTACTACCTTTTAGGAACTTCGATTTACTAACTCGAGCGAAATGTGTTTGTTCGTCGACACTTTGCCAGTTACTATTCCTGTTGTATTCTGCTTGTTACCAAGAGATCATCATCACATCATCATCACCATCATCATCACCTGCAGCTTGTAAAGCAGTTTATGTTACGTTTAACATAATATAACCTCTGATTATGTTGTTATCTACAGGAGGTTAGGAAATGTTTAATGTTATATAACCTCGTTTTGTTATATAATCAAAGAAATTAACAAACTCCCGTCACAGAACTCTTGTCTATTACAACCAGACAGGCAGGGTACGCATAATGTAACACTGAAGCGCGTTCGTTAAACCAATGTTTTTTTGTGAAAATGCAATAAGTATTAAGTATACTGAGAGTGTGTCGGTATTCTTGCGTTATTTATCCGACATGCAAGGCGTATGTGCTGTCATGTGTAGTCTTGTCTTGCTCTACCATATTTTCCCACATTATCTCATAAACGGCACAATTTTATGAAAAGAAGTACTGAACACAAAACGTGTGTTTTGATTTTCTCTACAACTTTTGTTTGAAACATTTCTCATTTTAACAAGAATTATTCGAGATATACATAGTATACTAGTATACATAGGTCTTCATGTAAAGTACCCGTTATTCTTGTCAGAGCTTTTTTGTAACTGGAATTTTCTGGTAAGATTTATCAAAAACCTTCAAATATAAACTTTAGTAAAAATCCGCCACATGGGGGCCGAGTTGTTCTATGAGGACGGAGAGAGGACGGACAGACAGACATGACGAAGCTTATAGTCGCTTTTCGCAATTTTGTGAAAGGGCCTCAAAAGTGTAGCTACCTATTTCTTCTCGAATTAAGCCGCCCCAAGTTTGTACATAATTGCATAAAACAGTGCTTCCCACCATTTTTCCTCACCGTGAAAGGTCCAACAAAATAATTTCCCATATCCCGAGGCACCTGCACATATGGACACAAACACAGTACAGCTACTAATGACTTTAACCGCGAACTGACCAAAAGAATTGAGTGAGTAACGCGCCGGAGATTACTCCAGTATTGCCAATTGCCAGACAAAAATATCCGCATATTTCGAGACATATTTGGAATTTTTCACCGTGTTTCAGAATTTTTATTTAAAAATTACACGCTTTGTCGCCCAACCGCTAATGAAGTCCCACTGAAGTGTTGTTGGGCAACACTCTATCAGCCACTGTCACAAAGCTTCACACGACAACTAGATATCTGGGATATTTTAGATCTTTCCAGTGGCGACTATGACGGTAACTTCTCTCATATGCAACTTCATATAGTCTAGTAAATACGTACCGACTTTTTAGAGAAACCTATTACTGCCACCGTCAGGATAGATGAAAAAGGGCTGACAATGGGACGGATAAAATTTCAGTACGTTACCACCATATTACTCTCGACAACGGAGGCAGCCGGTTTCTCTGAAACGTCCGTACTTAACCTCTACCAGACCACACCACTTCACATGCCATACGATAGTTATCTGTACTTTAGGTAAGTGTAGTAAGGAAACACTCGCTACAGGAAATTTGTAAAAATACAAAGGTGTATCCAAAAGTCCCAGGACATTGCTCATAACACGCAAGTCGCTTGTAGTTCACGAATTTCCCGCTAGGGTGTGTTGCGGTGGTGTCTTGTGATTGAGTGTGCCGAGTGGCGTGGTTGGATGTGGAAGCGTTTGATTGTTGCACGTGTCTTTATGTGTGTATTGCATCAGCCGTCTGCGATTTTCTGATATCGGCGGTATGGTGGAAGTTGACGAACAAAGGGTGTGCGTCAAGTTCTGTGTGAGATTGGGTAAAACGGGAAGTGAAACTTTTGAAATGTTGAAACAGGCTTTTGGTGATTCGTGCATGAGCAATCAGTTGCAATGAATGCTCCAAACGCTGGTTTGTTTGAACGGACAAATATCTGTAAACTATACAAGTATTTTTAGTAATAATTGAGCAGTGAAAGAAGTAAATGTTTAGGCTGTGTCAGAGTCGTTCTATGAAGAATTTGAAATAGTTATTTTGTAGATTTAAATTTATCTGAGCTCCAGTCTTTATGGTTGAAATATTTATTTCGTCATAACTATGTATATCGTCAATTTTTTTAAAAGATAGTACATGTTTACAGAGTTAAAATGGTAAAGGTAAAGAGATCCCGTTACAGGCCCGGTGTGGCCCAGAGGGTGGGTAGAGGTATAGCTGTACTCTTTCATGACCGTGGCACTAGAAGGGGTTCAGTGGTCAGCAGCACGCCCCGGCTGCACTTTACCCCCGGGAAAGACCCGGTACCCATTTTACAGGAGGCTGGATGGGCCGCAGGGACGGTCTGGACGGGCGGAAAATCTCGTCCCCACCGGGATTGTTTGCAGAGTTAGTCAAGAGATTTATATCTAGAGATCTCACTAAATTAATTTCCGGTTTTATATCTGATATACTTTGTTAGTTGTTGCTGTTTGTGTTGATCAAATCAGCCGAAAATTTTTATGGGCATATCAGAATTTTGTAAACTACAAATACTACAGAAATTTTGAATACTGTGTTTTGGACACAAACAATAATTTGTTCGATAAAATAAGTTACATACACACATGTACAACAGCTATTTACTTTCGTGTAAACCTTGCATGGAATTCCAAAGTGAAAGTAAAACATCAAATACTACATACAGCTAACAAATAAATTCCATTCCAACGCAGAACCCTGAAATTCCATGCAATTCCATTCATTATTTTATTGCGTTTGGAAGCAAAATTAAAATAACTGACCTCAGCAAATCGCTCAGAAGTCTATATTAGAGTACATACAGAGACCTGACCATTCATAAAGACTTACAGGCTTATACATCTGTATTATGACGTTGGGGTTTAAGAATATTAGAAATACTGAGCTAATGTTTAAAGTTTCAAGGAGCATCCATTTACTTCATTTTCTTTTACTAATAAAATTAGGCAGTCGTCAACGGGAAATTTCGTATATACAAATAAATAAATATAAAACCCAATAATTTGTATACACACGAACTTTACGGAGAGAATTCATTCAGGATGCGCCATTTAAATTAATACGTAGCCTTAATCAATAAACACCCAAAAATAAAAAAAAAGATTATTAGTAGAATTTACACAATTTCTATTCATCCATTCAGTTAGTACAAAAAAGATTAGGGGAGGAAGCCATAAGAAGGAGAGACAGATAAAACACAAACAATGACGGAAAGGACAATTGCAAGGCGAAATGAAAGGCAGAATTAAAGACGGAAATCACGGGCAAGCGCACCTATCGAATTCCTTATAGAGAACTTGTACTTGGCAACGGACTTTGGTTTGATTACAATAATATAAACAGCCAACTAGATGCAAAAATAACATTTTTTTTTATTAATTACAATCAGCTCAACATGTTTCGGACGGTAATTTCGTCCATTCTCAGGAGCACTAGACTGTGTTTACAGCTTGTGGTATAATGCACCGACGAAACTACATGCTGGCAGGCAGCATCGCCGGTGCATTATACCACAAGCTGTAAACACAGTCTAGTGCTCCTGAGAATGGACGAAATTACCGCCCGAAACATGTTGAGCTGATTGTAATTATCAATAAAATTGGTTATTGTTGCATCTAGCTGGCTGTTTACATTATTGCATGAATGATACACGGTCACACAAACATAAAATTTGGTTTGATTTCTTTAAATGAGTAATATCTGTAATTCTGTCTGATTAAGGAACATCGCAGACTTTTAGCGACATATCTGGGAATAAAAACAAACTAGTCCCTGACGCAACACGCTGTCTCAATGCACCGAGATCAATTATAGATAAGGTAATATACTTAAGAGCTTAGTCAGGGAGGAAGGACTTCTCAGAATTCGAAACATTATCTTACACATCCCATCCCCTATTCATGCAAGTTATGAATGGTGAATAACTTTCATACTCCCTGCACAATATGAAACATTTATTACATGTTAAGCGGCTTATTCACTTGCAATTCCGTGATGACAACACATGTTGTAGACACCCTGTATCTTTCGAAAGTTACCTAACACAGGCTTTGTTTAATTGTTTCTTGATGTATTTAACAGAATGTCATTCCCGTTCACAATTCCACTGGTATTTCTTTTGGTTTGGTGGCGCCATAATCGAATCGAGTCCAGAAACGTAGACCTGAACTCGACCAGATAACTGCAAATGTAGACCCTCATTTAGCCTTGTGCAAGAAAAGCATACATGAATTATGTGCAGAACGAACGGTCCTGCCTTTACAGCGTCTTAGTGAGTCAGATTTGAATCCACTTAATTTTGTTAGTGTAATATTAGCCCTACAGCACTTCTCTAGTTATCTTAGCAATTAACCAAATTAATGCACAAATTCTTGTTCTATAATAAACTTATTATAAAACAAGAATATGTGCATTAATTTGGTCAATTGCTAAGATTATACTGAAATGCACGGTTAGCAAAACATCAAAATTCTCTAGCTATGTTTATAATTCCGCAAATCTTTTTACGTTTTTCTTCGCTCAATCTGACTTCATGGCATTTACATATCATCCACAAATTACGTGAAATTTAATATGTGTGTGAAAGTCAAATTGCCTCAAGTCTGACTGAAGCCACTCCATGGAATCAGATGTTCATTTGCCTTGTTCAGAACATTTCGCCATTAGACTCATTCCTGCGCCAAATAAATTCACTCTAAACCTCCCTAACCTAGTTTTTCAAGATGCATTTTAATATTATTCACACGTGTACCCATCGGTCTGCCAAAACATTTCTCAACTCGACATTGTCTGATGAAGCTTCTGAATTCATTTCAAATTTCTACCATTTCCCTCTTAAACTTTCCGAATATCACAAAATGTAAGAATACTGGCATTTTCGTTAGGGGATTCACGGATTATTGGCACAGCCGTTAATGAATACAAGGACCACGAAATTGTCATTGGCTACGCAGACCATTCGGTCTCATTCAAGACAGTACATACACGGACAAATGGCACAGCCCATTGTGGGTACAGGCATCACTGGCACAGGTGTTAATGAATTAGTGGGCCGTTCACAAAGACATTAGAGGATTCAGGGACTTCTGGCACAGCCGTTGATGGATACAAGGACCGCTGTAACAAGCGTTAGTGGCTACACGCACCACTAACACAGAAAATGTTTGATAAATGATCCACTGGCACAGCCGTCAGTGATATGATATATGATATGATATATTTGTTAACTGCAATTGGGTTGACACCCGGTGGCAGTAGTACAGTACACATTTACACACAAACAACACATAGAACAACACAATTAACAACTTTGGTTGGAAGGCTTTCTGGGATTCGAGTCCAGAGTGGTTAAACTAAAATTAACGATGAACTAACCGCGTAAAAATTATCGATTATGGTTACATAATATACTGGCACAGTCGTCAATGGATATATGGCCCACTGGCACAGGCATTATTGGATACAGGGTCCACTGGCACAGTCGTCAATGCGTACATAGTGTATGGGCACAGCCGGTAATCGATACATGGACCACAGGCACGAACGTCAATGGCTATATGGACCACCGGCACAGGCATTAGTAGGTACATGGACCACGTGCACAACCATTACTGGCCTTTATTAATGGCTGCTAAAATCTGCAATCGTAACCGGCCTAACTGAAGAAGAACAATAAAGTAACATCAGGGTAAAAGACATACGAAGTGAGGTAGGCAAATGGAGGTTCTAGACCATTCACGCATTTTGGAATGAACTCAGGGAGAGAGTGTAAAATATTATCAGGCCTCAACCAGAAAGTAACGCGATGTGAGGTACCCTTGGTTGAACAGATACAGTGGACTCGGTGTTAACTTATTCTAAATTAACATTTTAAAGGCGCCCTGGTTGAATATCTACCTACGTTCGGTGGTAATTACCGTAAAGATTTTGGTTTTTCTCAGTACGTATGCAAAATGGCGGGAAGGCATCTTCAAGAAGACATAATTCCAGTCTATTCCCTTCCGGTATGGTTATTAACTTCCCCTAACTAATTAGTTACCACATAATTGCAAGAGTCCATACAGGGGCATAAAATATCTAAAAGAAAAGCACATAAACAAACTAACACAGTAAAATACGTACAGCAGAGATGTGTTTAGGGTCGTGACACAAAGTACTGATGTAGGGTAACACTGAAGTTTCGGGGTACGAAGAATTTGGTTCAACTTCGGCGGAAGTGATACATGAAAACCAATGCCTCAATTAGTTAGAATAACCGATACGAATTTGGTCGATCAAAAATAGTCTGAAAACTCTCACCATAACAACTTAAAATAATAGATTTTCCTTACTGTTTTAGGCGGTGATCGAGCTGATAATAAGCTGTCGAGAATGGATGTGATATCGACAGAGTTACCTGAAGTACAGTGTGAAGACTGGACAGAAACGTCAAATAAATATCCTGGAATAATACCCAGATCTCTTGAGTGAAACAGATGAATACCGGAGCCAATTTATAAGGCCTGCTTCCTTTGACCGCTCTCACAGACCTATCGAGGCTCAAGGAAATTCTAACAGTAAAGTTGTTTCTGAAGAAGCCACGGGGACGTATAAGGGATTGGACGGGTAAATCCACTAACTAGAGGGAATTGTGTGGTCAAACCTTCGCCCAGCCCTCTTTACCACTAGGAAAACGCCTGATTTACCCACTGAACAGGTGGTTCGGTGGGACCTAAAACAGTTCTGGGTACTTCAGAGAATAAAATTTCTTACCTTGTAGGGGAATCTGTAGACGCTTCCTCGGCCCTCCAGCCCGTACTCTCACCACTATACGGAATAAACTAACAAGTCTTATAAAAATTTAACAATTTAATAACATTAGTAACTACGTTTTTTATTGGTCTGTAAAATACGCGCGATTTGAGGCTTACGTCGCGGTGTAATTGAGATCTTCACTGTTCTGAAATATTACGTAGCGTGGATTGGTAGCTGATACCGACGTTTCGGGACAACCGGTCCCACCTTCAAGTGTCAGGCAGTACAAGAAGAATGCCAGGGACGCTTGGGTACATAGTGTTATAGAGAAAGGTGTGAGTGGCGATTGGTTCTCAGAGAATGTGATGCTAGCCAATAGGGTTAGCGGAAAGGGGCCCTGGGACATAAAATCACAGCCAGTTGCAAGATGGGGGAACGTAAAGGAAAAAAAGGCATAAAAGAAATAAAGAAGATAGAAAAAGAAAAAAGTAGGAGGGAGAGGAATAGAAAAAAAGAGAAAATGGACTATGAATACAGAAGGACTATCACGTTTCCTGAAAACCGATCGCCACCCAAGCAATTCCCTATAAACTGGGACCCGATAGGTTGCCTCGAAACGTCGGTAACTAACCACCAATCTAGGCCGCATAAAATCCCGGAGGAGGAGCTATGTATTCTGTACACTGTTAATGTATTGAGAGGCAGTGGTTACAGCACACTGGGAAAAGCTAAGAAACACATTTAATGTATCAATATGATAAACCAAAAAAGTAGATACGATGCTGGAGACCTAGAAGAAGATGGAAGTATACTACAAAAGCGAACTGTAACGTGCCTGAAAATGTGGTTTCGATTCAGTCATCTCAGGATGGGGTCCGGAGTCCACCAGGTAATGAACTTCCGGATCTATGTAAGGATATTTTCCTGACTAGCCGAATGACATTCATCTTTTCTAGTAGGACACTGCTTGACGCATTTAGGTGTACATTTCCAAATCCGAGAGCTTCGGCAGTCGTCAAATTTAATAACGCCAGACTGTACAAAAACGGGCTGTATATCTTTCACAGAGTGAGGTCCACTGAATATTTTCAAGTGTTAAGTTACACCCGCCTGCATACTCATGTTGCGACTACACGCTCAACAAGCGTGTCAGAGGGGTGGTCGATATAGCACGGCACTCTGGTTCATTTAATCTTCGTAATGTTTACACACCGCCATGGAGTTTCAGAGAGCAGCGGCCGAAAATCGAAACACTCAGGCTTATAATATGTAACTCTGCGTGCTTGTGTGTATATGTGCGTCAGTGTGTAGGGGGGATTTAGAGGGGAACCATCATTATCTATGGCTGCATGAGTCTTTCTAGACTTTCATAAGAATTCCACAGCACGAAACGGCGTAAAAAAAGAAGACCGTAAACTTTTTACGACTGTCAAATGAAGTATGAATCTACTGCGTTATGTGATTATTAAAAATGAGCCATATGTGTTTATAAAATACATGCAGGAATAATGATAGGCTACACAAGGCCCTGTAATTTCAACCTTTTTTATGGTTTGGATAAAAGAACAAATATATCTATACTGCGTGGAATTTAAGGAATGAAAATGATATCACATGACAGCAGTTAAAATTGAAAGCCTAGCGGTTTCTTGACGTACCAGCGGGTTAAACACTCAAAAATTCTACATGGTCCTCGCCTTGCGTTGAGTGTTTTGTACGGATCTCAGAACAGACAGTGACCCTTGCTTTATACGTCATTAACTGATTGGTTTTTATAACCGCGGTGGAAAGTGTTTACAGCGAGGTACGAACTGATTCCTTATATAAAGCAGATTACGGTTCGTCTTTAAAAGGTTAAATGAGGTTCTGAAGCCCCCTACTGACAATAAATTGCAAGAAGTTCAACACTTTGTTAGAGCGATAATCTGAGAGAATTTCGAGCAAAGTGCAAGTTGAACTGTAAATAACTTAAGGGAACACAGTCCTTCTCGGGAAAGTTGCTGAACCAGTCATAAAATTCCCCTCATTTCATGGAACACAAAGATTCATTACCCTATTCACAACAGCCTGACACCTGTCCCCATCCTCAGCAAGATAACATCGGTTCACTTCTACATCTTGAAAATCCACTTTTATATTATCTTCTCATCTCCACGTAGGCTTTTCACGTAGTCCCTTGCCTTCGGGTTTACCCACCGAAACCCTGTATGCACCGTTCTCTCGACTCATACGTGCTACATGCGACGTCCATCGCATTCTTCTTGGTTTGATCACTCAATTCTTGGCGAAGCCTATGAAATAATGTTTTTAATTTTACGTTGAATGAGATACAGTGACATCAAACCAACAACGTTGAAAACCAATCATATACCTTTGTATTCATTTGGACAGAAAAGTTCCTGAATTCCAAGTACCGCCAATTCAGATTAATAAATTCTGTGTTTTGAGGCCGCGCACTTCTTAATGTGGATACCAAATCTAACAACTCAGTGCTCCAGCTACGGCTTCCATTTACATCACTTCTACTGCTGCATCAATATTACATTTCATAGAACTGGAAGGAACAAAAATTTACAATCAAAATAATATCTCCGCGAGTAGCTCCAAAAAGTTCCCGGAATTCGCTGGAATAATTCAGAGGATTTTCTGTACGAGGGAAATTTCTTTACGGTGATATCCTCAGACGCCTTAGGGACGCGGGAAGAAGGTAAAGCCCCGAAATATGGGAAACCAACAGTTGGTTTCTACGTCACGACAATGCTCCAGCACACCGGTCGCCTTTGGTAAAGGATTTCTTAGCAAAGAACAATGTGACAACACGGAAGAATCCCCCATACTCTCCTGACCTGGGTCGACCTGATTTTTACCTGTTCCCTTGATTGAAATCAGCACTGAAGAGACGGCGCTATTGTGATGTTAATGACATCATTAAGAATGCGACGGAAGAGCTGAAAACGCTTTCATAAAATGCCTTCCAGGTATGATCCCAACACCTTTACAGTCGCTCACAGAAGTATAAGGCTACCCAAGGGGACCATTCGGAAGGCAATACAGATTAAATGATTGTACTGCTTTGTATCTGTCAAAAATGAAGTGATTCCGGAAATATTTTGAAACTACCGTGTAGTTCTCGTTGTTGGGTTGCCATATTAGAAAAAGAGCACAGAATGTTAATAAAAAAAAGGGAACCACGGCCCAAGAAAAGAACAAGGTAAACGGGAGGATACCGTTCTGTAGGAATACGACGTTGCGGCAATGGGTAATGGAATCTCAACTTTTCGGGGCAAAGTACTGTCTTCATGTTCGAAGGTCGAAAGGTTGTAAAAGAATTTCGAACATTGAACACGAGAGGACAACGTTTCCTCGAGACACAGACAGCCGATTACCCGCTCTCGCTGCGTCACATCCCAGAAGAACGTAATCCTTAGGTAAACGGTTGCAGCAACTTCAGTACTAGCGGCGTAAATGGGTTTTGCACTTTTACGATATTTATAAGGACCTGTCACTATCGTTGCAAGTTAGAGCCTGACAACTCGAATCCCGGCGGCTGAGCTTAGTGTGGAAAGGCACTGAATGTACGTCACAAACACTTGTAGTGTGGTGCTTAAATTCAAGATGAACAATACAGGCAATATAACAATAAGGCGCGTTCGTGTACCTATTGTTGCTGTGGGAAAACAATAAGTATTCCATATTCTGAGTCTATGTCTGTAGCTTTAGTTATCCAGCATGGGATGCGCATGCGCCGTATTGTTTTCTGCGGCAAGCCGGGCTCTACATTATGTTTCCACATTGTATCATAAGCTGCACGATTTTTGAAAAAAAAAAAAATGTTATTAAACATAAAACGGGTGTTTAGATTTTCTCTATAACTTTCGTCTGAAATATTTCTCGTTGTAAGAAGAACTGAGCGAGATATGATCATTGATGTATACTGATCCTCAGGCAAACTAACTGTTATTTTTGTCATTTTTTAATAAACCTTGAAAGTTTTGGGACAGGTTTTCGAAAAAATAACACAAATACCAAATTTAATGAAAATGGGTCCAGCGGAAGCCGAGTTGTTCCACGCGGATGGACGGACAGTTGGACAGACATGGCGAAGGTATTAGTCGCTTCTCGTAATTTTGCAAACGCGCCTAAAATTACTTGAATTACATTTCAAGACCCAGTTCTTACCACGCAGTAAATATACCTTATAGGTTATGAAAACCAGTTAAGTTGATGTTGTACTGGGAAATAATCACAGTTTATTCAGAGACCCATAAAACACACGTAAATACACTACGTAGGCAGAAAGTAGAACATCTGAACCTTAAACCTGGAGGTACATAAAGCAAATACTACACTTTAAAGGGTTATTAACACCATGAAGGTTATCTTGACATATACTGCAGACTCGGGTTTTATGTAATTTTATGGAAAATAATTCAGCAGTACACGCACAACAATTTTCTCACAGGCACAACATACACATTATATCCAAATTTCACGCATTATGTCTACATAAAGAAACACAAGGCCATGTTTTGTATCTTTGTAAACAAACTGGCATCTCTCTCATTTCGTACAGAACGCGCTAAACAAAAGATGAGACCCAATGATTACGTCAGTACAAACTGATGGGGTTCCAACCGGATCGCGGAGCGGTAATTGCGCTCCGAACACCTCTATTAGTCTACCAACAAGCCTCGTTATACACGCGGGTCTATTACAGACTATACTGCTCCACCTCTGTATAACGACCCCTCTGTGCATGTTCAGCACATAAAACCGATGTTCAGTATTTCAATTTTATCACCTAACGCATAATGGCAGGCTGAATGACCCCACTCTTCGTCTCTGGGACAGTCAGTCCACCAGAGAGGTTTGTGATAAACATGCACCCATTTTGACGGGTAACAAAAAGAAAGATGTTAATGTTACAATTTATCGAGTTCAGGACACTCGCACAGCGGAGCGAGTCAGGCTGAAATAAACATTTAATTTTAATGTCACTTCAATACGATTGAAGTGCGCAAAATCAGTGAGATGTCACACCGGTATACAGGGCTACTGGATTTTCACACCGTGTTGTATACGGGGATTTCCCGGCCTTATGGAGGAATTTCCCGCCTTCAGCTTCAGTCTGTCTGAATTTGAAACAGGTGGTGATAAGCTGATTTTTAGGGGAAAATAGGTAGACTATGTGAAAGACTTGAAGAATTTTGTCTACCGGATCTTGATCCTGTAAACCTCCCTGTATATTCGACACTTTTTGCGTTCCTTCGCAACGTCGAGAGACACTCACCGAACGTCATGGCATAACATCCCAGTAGTTTGGAATCCTCTGTGGGCCCGGTAGCTCAATCGGTATAGCGATTGACTACGGGCTGGACAGTCCGGGATCGAATCCCGGTGGGAACGTGATTTTCCGCCCGTCCAGACCGGCCCTGGGGCCCACCCAGCCACCTATAAAATGGGTACCGGGTCTTTCCCGGAGGTAAAATGCGGCCGGGGCGTGCTGCTGACCACTCACCTCCTTCTAGTGTCGTGGTCATGGAAGAGTAGAGCTATACCTCTACCCACCCTCTGGGGCACACCGGGCCTGTAACGGGATCATTTTAACTTTTAAT
>Ga0123355_10012513_pt1 | contig 13145 bp, 6 predicted proteins | sample TergutEmb28metaG_3_FD_89872 | JGI IMG/M metagenome (GOLD analysis project Ga0123355, IMG submission 89872) | Embiratermes neotenicus P1 segment gut microbial communities from Petit-Saut dam, French Guiana - Emb289 P1 | ecosystem: Host-associated > Arthropoda: Insects > Digestive system > Gut ... | reverse complement strand
TTTTGTTTTGAAGAAATAAAAAAGAGATATAAACTTAATAATCTAAAGATGGTGCAGCATATTAACGAACAAGATTGTAATGGGCGATATTATACTTATATTCAAGTACAAGATGGAAACAAGTCTTCTTACAACGCTTTTGTTTGGGGATTAGATGAAAACAAAACTCAGCTATTAGCATTGTTTTCTGCTATAGAGCTTATTCTCGCTGTTATGGAAGAATTATTTAAAACAGGATAATAATCATAAAATATTCTCCTAAAAGAGGATGGGATAATATCAACTGTTCCACTCTCCTAATGAATGTTTCGCAAAAAGCTCAATGAAAGATATTTAAATAATAATTAAAAAAGGAGATGTTGAAATATGGGAATGACAATGTCACAAAAAATTATCGCTAAACATGTCGGGAGGGATTCGGTGGTTGCTAACGAGTTAGTTGAGGCTAATCTAGACCTAGTTTTGGTGAATGATGTAACAGCAGCGATGGTTGCTATAATATTTGATGAGGCGGGTTTTACAAAAGTCTTTGATCCAAACAAGATTGCAATTGTACTGGATCATTACACACCATGTAAGGACATTAAATCAGCTGAACTATGTGCGAAATCACGAGAATTTGCTAAAAGATTTTCTGTGCCAAATTTCTTCGATGTTGGAAGAATGGGAATAGAGCATGTACTAATTCCAGACAAGGGATTGGCAGCTCCAGGAGAGTTGATAATAGGAGCAGATTCACATACATGTACTTATGGTGCACTAGGTGCTTATTCTACTGGTGTTGGTAGTACAGATGCAGTAGCAGCAATGTACCAAGGACATTTATGGTTTAAGGTACCACCAGCAATTAAAGTTATCATTAAAGGAAAATTACCAAAACATGTTAGTGGAAAAGATGTAATTTTGTATTTAATTGGAGAGATTGGAGTAGATGGAGCTCTTTATAAATCTCTAGAGTTTACGGGTGAAGGGATAAAAGAATTAACGATGGCGGATAGATTTACTATCGCAAATATGGCAATAGAGTGTGGAGCAACAAACGGAATCTTTCCTGTGGATGAGATAACAAGAGCGTATTTGAAAGAAACTTTAGATCGACCATACGAAGAGTTTTCTGCCGATGATGACGCACACTATGAGAGAGAAATCACGATTGATTTATCGCAACTTACACCTATTGTTGCACTTCCGCATCTGCCATCAAATACAAAACCTATTGACGAAGTGAAAGGGATGAGGATAGATCAAGTTGTCATTGGGTCATGTACCAATGGGAGAATTGAAGATCTTCGAGTTGCAGCTGAGATGATGAAAGAACGTCAAGTAGCAGATAATGTTCGCTGCATTATAATTCCAGGAACTCAAGAAATTTATCTTAAAGCTGTTAATGAAGGGCTTGTTGAAACTTTTATTAATGCAGGAGCAGCTTTCAGTACACCTACTTGCGGACCATGTATAGGAGGGCATATGGGTGTCCTTAGTAAAGGAGAGCGGGCGGTATCGACAACGAACCGAAATTTTGTTGGACGAATGGGTGATGTTACTTCTGAAGTTATTTTAGCTAGTCCAGCAGTAGCGGCAGCCTCAGCAGTTACTGGAGTGCTTGCTTCACCAAACGATATTAAATAAATTTAAAGGAGAGGATTGATATGTTTACAGGAAAAGTTTTTAAATATGGAGATAATGTTGATACAGATGTAATTATTCCAGCAAGGTATTTAAATAGTTCAGATCCGAATGAATATTCACAATATTGTATGGTGGATATTGATGCAGATTTTGTAAGTAATGTGAACGAGGGAGATATTGTAGTAGCTGGACTAAACTTCGGATGTGGTTCTTCACGAGAACATGCTCCTGTTTCGCTAAAAACTTGTGGTATTTCATGTGTTTTAGCAGCAAGCTTCGCTCGCATATTTTACAGAAACTCAATTAATATTGGGCTTCCTATTCTTGAATCACCAGAAGCAGTTGAAAATATTAAAGAAGGGGATGAAGTAAGTGTCGATATTTCAACAGGTGAAATACGGAATTTAACAACCGGTCAGGTATTCCATGCAGTGGCATTTCCTCCATTTATTAATAATATAATTAAGGCTGGAGGATTGATTAATTCAATTAAAGCGAGGGAGGCAAATAATGAATAAGAATATTATTGTTTTACCTGGTGATGGAATTGGACCGGATGTGACTAGAGAAGCAATCAAAGTAGTAAAGACAATTGGAGCTAAATATGGTCACAATTTTACGTTTGAAGAATACTTGATAGGTGGAAGCGCATTGGAACAGTATGGAACGCCATTGCCAAAAGAAACATGGGATGCTTGCACAAAAGGGGAAATCATTTTTTTAGGGGCAGTGGGTGACCCAAAATGGGATAACAATCCTGTTGAATTAAAACCAGAACAAGGGCTTAAAGAAATAAGAATTGGACTCGAATTATACGCAAATTTGCGTCCTGTTAAACTGATGGCTGGTTTAGAAGATATGAGCCCTTTAAAAAATGAAATAGTATCCAAAGGTATTGATATTGCAATAGTGCGTGAACTTACTGGAGGTATCTATTTCGGTGAGAAAACTATTTCAATGACTGAAAAAAATGGCGAGAAGGCTACAGATCTAATGAGTTATACAACGATGGAAATTGAGCGTATTGGTAGGAGAGCTTTTGAATTGGCTGAAACACGTAGAGGAATTCTTACTAGTGTTGATAAAGCGAATGTGCTTGAGTGTTCACGTTTGTGGCGTAAAGTTATGCATAAGTTGGCATTAGAATTTCCGAATGTCAAATATAATGATTTGTATGTAGATAACGCTGCCATGCAAATGATTAAAGCACCACATACTTTTGATGTATTGGTAACGGAAAATATGTTTGGAGATATCTTATCTGATGAAGCAAGTATGCTCTCAGGTTCACTCGGACTACTACCTTCAGCTAGTTTCAGTACTAGTAAAGTATCTCTTTATGAGCCAGTGCATGGATCAGCCCCGGATATTGCAGGGAAGAATCTAGCGAATCCGATAGCAGCAATTCTTTCAGCTGCTATGATGCTTAGGTATTCCTTTAATATGGAGAAAGAGGCTACTGATATTGAACTTTCTGTAGAATCTGTCCTTCAAAAAGGAATACGTACAGTTGATTTAATTGGATATATGCCAGCTGTTGGCACTAGTGAAATGGGAGATGCCATTTGCACTCATATAGAAAGAGGAGCTGTATAAAGTTTGTTTGACATAGTGATGATACTAATATTCTATGGTTATTCAAGAAGATATAAGAAAGCTTTTTAAATTATAGTAATGACTAAACAGCAAAGAATTACGACTTGTATATTAACAAAACAAGCCAATCGAATCCTATGAATTAAGATTAAACAAGGTGAGTTCTGTTTCTTTTGTTAATACGTACGATACTAAGGAGGTATATGAATGAGATACTCTTTTGCAGACAGGGTTGCTGGAATGGAAGCTTCTGATATAAAAAAAATAATGGAAGTTATTGCTGACCCTGAGATAATATCACTTGCTGCTGGAAGTCCAGCAAAAAGTTTATTCCCAATAGAAGAGCTTAAAACAGCAAGTGACACCGTTTACAGTGATAGTTCGTTTGAAGCATTTCAATACGCAAATACAGAGGGATTTGGACCATTAAGAGAATGGATTTCAGAAAGGCATAATGTTGCTAATCAAACAAATTTCCAGAAAAATAATATCATTATTACTAATGGCTCACAGCAAGGAATTGATTTAATAGCAAAACTTTTTCTTAATAAAGGCGATATTGTTCTTTGTGAAAGGCCGACGTATGTATCTGCTCTATCAGTATTTAAAAGTTATGAATGTGAGTTTTTAGATATTTCAACTGATTCTGAAGGAATGCTTATTGAAGATGTAGAAGGTTTAATATCAAAATATAATAATATAAAGTTGATATATATAGTTCCTACCTATCAAAATCCAACTGGAAAAACATGGAGCTTAGAGCGACGAAAAAAAATTGCTACTATTGCTGCCGAAAATGGGATTCTTATTGTAGAAGATGATCCATATAAAGAGATCAGTTTTACAGATAAGCTTATTCCTTCAATAACTAAATTTGACAATAAAGGAAATGTCATCGTTTTAGGTTCTTTTTCGAAAACTTTATGTCCTGGTTTACGTATTGGTTGGGTAATAGCGAGTGAAAAAATAATCGAACAACTTATATACTCGAAGCAAACTACTGATGTTCAAACTAGCTCTATCTTGCAACGTCAAGTTTATAACTATTTGAAAACCGGCAATTTTGATACTCACCTTTTAACAATACAAAAAGCATATAAAAGGCGTAGTAAGTTGGCGTGTGGTGCGGTAAAGAACTACTTTCCTGAAAATATTAGATTTAATGAGCCAGAAGGAGGATTTTTTCTATGGATAACTTTTCCTGATTATGTAAATACTGAAAAACTACTATTTATGTCTCTTAAAAGGGGCGTTGCATTTATACCTGGACATTTATTCTACGCAGATAAATCAATATATAATAGTTTACGTATTAATTACTCTAGCGTTACAGAGGAAGAGTTGGTTAGAGGTCTTGAAATCTTGGGCTCCTTATGCAAGGAAGTTGCAATTAGGGGAAAAGAATAGTGATCTTGAATGTTGGATTCATTCACCTTCAAATTGCTTTTGATGGCGTCTGGGATAATGGAAATGACATGTTTTAGTAAATGTAAGTTTTCATTATATTTTATTTGCTTAGCACTTTTTTCATAAAGTTAATTGTGTTTTTTAAATATTTATTTTTGATTATATGCTACATTTTTTGTTTTGTTGCAATAGATTTTAGTATTTCAATTTGAGCTTGTTCAGGTGTTTCAAAATAAGCGTATGAATGAGCTTTTTTTGATGGTTTTATAAAATGATTTCACCAATTCATTATCATCAGGATTGCTTTTCCTGCTAACATGTAACAATTAAGATGAATTAGTTAGCGGTTAATATCACGATTAGAGTCATTATAGACAAATGTGATCATAATAAGTCTTTTTACGATAAGAATTATAATAGTTCTAAAATATGTGATATTCTTTTAATTATAGATTTGTGGTATTAAATATAGGGGGTGAAGAAAGTGTGAATAAATTCTAATGAGAGAATCAAGAAAATGAGTGCACTGAACTAAGCAATGGAAGAGAAGTATTTTCAAATCTTATTGCTGTGTGAAAGGAATATTTCAAAAGGTTAAGAAATTAGTTTTGCTTAATCTCATGTAGTAGCTAACTACGAATAATATTATAAGGAGGAATTATTATGGCGTATTTAATACAAAATAATGTAAAAGGAAAATATTTATACACAACTGAATTCATACCAGAAGGAAAAATCATAAGACATCTTAATAAGGAAAATGTAAGTGAGGAAATAACATATCAGTCAATTCAAGTGGGGAAAAATCTACATTTTTTGCAAGATGATTTTTTCTCAAATCTCAATCATAGTTGTGAACCTACGACTATAATAGATACAAAAAACTATGTAATCATTGCTAATAGGGATATTCGCCCAGGCGAAGAACTTAATTTCTTTTATCCTTCTACCGAGTGGAAAATGGCACAACCTTTCCACTGTGAATGTGGTTCCGAAAACTGTATCGGATATTTAGAGGGTGCCTATAATGTATCAATTAATTGTATGCAACAACACTTTATAAATGACCATATAAAAGAAGAAATAATGAATCTAGTCAAAAATAATAACCGAACCTACATTGATTCTATAACAATCCAAGAAGGGACTGATGAGTTGTGGAAAGTAGGTTAAAAAGAAAATATGGTTTATTAACATCAATTTGTCTTGTGGTGGGAACAGTGATAGGTAGTGGCGTGTTTTTTAGAAATGATCAAATTTTTGCTGTCATTGGTGGTAATATAACGATTGGTATTGCTGCGTGGTTAGTTGGAGGATTAATTGCGCTATCCTTGGTGTATGTTTTCAGCATTTTATCCACAAAACATGAAGAAGCTGGAGGTGTTGGAGGACTTGCTGAGGCTTTAATGGGAGAAAAGTTCGGTTATATTTTTAGTTGGTTCCAAGCAACTATTTATTTCCCTGCTTCAATGGGGATATTGGCTTGGGTATCGGGACGTTTCACAGTTGTTCTTTTAGGGCTTGATGTGAATGCAAGTTTTAGTGCACAAACTTATTTGTTTGCTTTGTTTTATCTAATTATGATTTATACAATGAATGCACTAGGTCCAAAGTTAGCTGAAAAATTTCATGTTACTTGCACCTTTATTAAAGTGATTCCTCTAATCGCAATGGGTATTATTGGATTAGCTATTGGAATTGTAAATGAGACAACTGTTGCTAATATTAATATGGTATATACGAATGATATATCCGGAAATCCATTTTTTGTTTCATTGGTTGCAACTGCCTTCGCTTATGTAGGTTGGGAAATTACTCTTAATCTCAATAAAGAAATTATCAATGTGAAAAGAAATCTTCCAATTGCTCTTGTTTCTGGTATGCTCATTGTTATGGTTATTTATATCCTATACTTCATTGGTCTTTTTGGTGCAGCCCCAGTCGAACAATTATCTAGTGGTGCTGGAGTGCTAACAGCATTTGCAAATACTTTTACCGAAATTGGTGGTACTGTTCTCTTTGTTTTCATTATTATTTCTTGCTTAGGGACGTTAAATGGTATTGTTACTGCTACAGGTCGCTTATTTTATATGCTTGCTATTAATAGAAAAGGGCCTAAACAAGAATTGTTATCACAAGTTGATGCTGTAACGAACATGCCAGTTAATTCGATGACACTTGGATTATTATTTAGTGGTGTCTGGGTTTTAGTCTTTGCAGGTCATCTAAATGGAATATTTAATTTTGATGTTCCTGGACTTACTCCAATTATGTTTAATGGACTTTCGATTCCTATTTTATTCAAGATGATGATTAAAGAAACCTCTCTAAATTGGTTTAATCGTTTTATAGCACCCTTAGTAGCAATAAGCGGAGCAAGCTTTCTGATCTATGCAGCTATTTATAGTCAGGGTGTTTCAGTGCTTTGGTTTCTAGGTGTGTGTGTGGTTGTTATATTTGTTGGACTGGCTATAAAAAGAGATAGGAAGGATCATCTGAGCATTTCCTCGGCTGATAAAAAAATCCCTACAAACCTCTACAGCTCTTAGCATGATGGAACACTAGGTAGTGTTTGAAAATTCAAACCAAGCTTTGTAAAAACGCATAGAATTTGTTTGAAATGTTTAATTTGATGAAATTTTAAGCATTAAATTTATCATTTTCTATGCATTTTGACTAAGCAGAATGACTTTTCAAACACTGCCTAGATTAATTTTAGCTTATAAAAAATTTATTATACAAGGAGTGGTGGAAATGAGCATAAAAAATGAAGTAATAGCAGTATTAAATGATACAAAAACAGACTATCCATTTGATAAGACGGTCGTTGAATTGTTTGAGGAACAAGTAGGCAAAACACCTCACCATATTGCGGTGACGTCAAAAAGAGAAGAAATCAATTATGAACAATTAAATAATCAAGCTAATCAAGTTGCACAAGTTCTTTTAGCACAAGGCGTACAAAAGGAAGATTTTATTGGTATTATGGCTGAAAGAACGATTCAAACGATTGTTGGGATGCTAGGGATTTTAAAAGCTGGTGGTGCTTATATGCCAATTGATCCTAATTATCCAGAAGATCGAATAATATTTATGTTAGAAGATAGTAAATGTCCTATTTTGTTAACATACGGTGAAAGGTTCTTTAAAAAGTTATCCCAGAACTTAACAATCATTAATCTAAATGAATCATTCACAGTGGATCGTTATGAAAATTTAAACGTTGCAATGGAATCAAATCAGTTGGCGTATTTAATGTACACCTCTGGAACGACTGGAAAGCCAAAAGGTGTTATGATTGAGCACAAAAGTGTAAATCGCTTAGTTAAAAATACAAATTATGTTGATTTCGACCAGATTAGCATGTTACAAATAGGGTCCCTTTCTTTTGATGCTGCCACATTTGAAATATGGGGACCTCTTCTAAATGGAGGTTCTGTTCATCTAGCTGAACGAGAGTTAGCAACAGACATCCAACAATTAAAAAAAACAATTGAATCAAAAGGAATCAATACAATGTTCTTAACACCAGCTTTGTATAATGAACTCATAGACTTAGATAAAACTGTTTTTAATGGCTTGAAGCAGCTTTATCTCGGAGGGGAAGCTGTATCAGAATATCATGTGAATCGTCTTATAGAACACAATCCAAAAATAGCTTTTTATAATGGATATGGTCCGACGGAAGTCACAACGTTTAGTCTCTATTATAAAATGACAGGTCAACACTTAAGTGATAAAACACCGATTGGAAGACCACTATCTAATACGACTGCTTATATTATGAATGGGAATGAATTATGTGATATTGATGTTGTTGGAGAGTTATATCTTGGCGGCGATGGTGTTGCACGAGGTTATTTAAATCGCCAACAATTGACCAATGAAAAATTTATCGCCAACCTATTTGGTGAAGGAAAGCTGTACCGAACAGGAGATTTAGCAAAATGGTTACCTGATGGTAATGTTGAATATGTAGGAAGAATAGATGATCAAGTCAAGATTCGTGGTTTTCGAATCGAATTAGGTGAAATCGAAAGTCAATTAATGAATATATCAAACATTAATAATGCTGTTGTTTTAGTTAAAGAAATGGAGAGTAGTAAAATTTTATGTGGCTATGTCATCAGCAAAGAGATGCTTGAAATTGAAATGCTAAAAAAAGAGTTGAGTAATACTTTACCTGGATACATGATTCCTACCTATTTAATTCAAGTTGATTCCTTCCCTCTAACTAAAAATGGTAAAGTTGATAAAAAAGCACTACTAGATGTAGAATTAACACCGAAACAGGTGTACGTTGAATCTAGAAATGAAAAAGAAAAAATTGTTTCTAACGTATTTAAAGAAATATTAGGATTTTCTGAAATAAGTGTCCTAGCTAATTTTTATGAATTAGGTGGTGACTCCATTAAAGCGATACGGATAATTTCTAAGCTTCGAAATCAAGGTTATCAAGTAAGTATCGAAGCGATTATGATGGATAAGACAGTGGAGAGGATTGCCAAATCTTTAGAGGAATTGAAAAGAGAAGATAAGCTGGATCAATCAGAGGTAATGGGAGAAGTTTTATTAACACCAATTCAAAAACAATTCTTTGCTAGTAACCTAGCTGAGCCACATCATTTTAACCAATCAGCCTTATTTGAAAGCGAAACGAAGCTTGATTTGGTAGCATTAAAACAAGTTTTAGAAAAAATTATACAATACCATGATATGTTAAGGGCGACGTATCAAAATGGAATACAAGTGATTGAACCTATTAGTGAAGCAAATTTCACCTTTATTCATTATGAAAATGTAGATCAGGCATTCATCAAACAAAAAGGTGATGAACTTCAAGCCACACTTGACATTGAAAAAGGCCCTTTAGTAAAAGCCATTGTATTTGAAACCGCGGATACCGATTATTTACTTCTTTGCATTCACCATTTAGTGGTAGATGGTATTTCATGGAGGATTATTTCAGAAGATTTAAACGTTTCTTATGAAGCGATAAAAGCCAAACGAGAAATTCTTCTCCCTACAAAAACATTATCCTTTCAAAAATGGAGTCTTGCTCTTAAAGACTATCGAACAAGTTATCATTTAAAAAAGGAAATTCCATTTTGGAAACGAACAGAAGCGATTATTAAAGAAAGTTACTTACCGTCTCATCCAGCAAAGGTACCAACTGGAATTCAGACTCAATCCTTCACCCTTTCAAAGGAATTGACTGAGCAATTATTGTATCATGCTTCAAAGGCTTATAATCTAGAAATAAATGATCTCTTATTAGCTGCTTTGTTTGGGGCTTTGCATCAAGAAACAGGTCAGACTTCATTAGCAACCTTTATGGAAGGACATGGAAGAGAGAAAATTGATGGAAAATGGTTACCGATTGATCGCACGGTTAGTTGGTTTACCACTATTTATCCATTGGCAGTAAGCCAAATTGGATCTGATATCGAAGAAAATATTTGTCTAGTAAAAGAGGCGTTTAGAAAAATTCCGAATCATGGTTTAGGTTATACAGTATTGAAAAGCTATGGAGAGACTGTTTTGACAAATGAAAAACCAAGCATTACCTTTAATTATCTTGGGAATTTCACTAATGAAGTAAGTAATCAAGCCTTGAAAATGTTAGATATTGATCATGGTTATCAAGTTTCAAAGAAAAATCGTTTTGGAACTCCGATTGTCATTGATGGTGCGGTTTTAGATGGACAGTTACGAATGTTAATTGAATTTGATACAGAAAAATTCTCAGGTATGTTTATTGCAAACTTGAAAGAAACATATGAGAAACAGCTTCAGAAAACGATTCAACATTGTATTGATAAAAAGAAGATTGTTTTGACACCATCTGATATGAATGAACGAGAATGGTCTATGGAAGAGTTCACAAAAATCAAAACATACTATGAACAAAAAGGTTGGCTGCTAGAGCAAATTTTACCATTAACACCCTTACAAGGAGGAATGCTTTACCACAAATTAACAGATGCTGATTCTGCTCAATATGTTGTTCAACAAAGATTTAGGGTAAAGGGAGATCTTGACATCACCCTGTTGAAAAAAAGCTTTGAGCTTCTTATAAAGAAACATCAAATGTTACGAATGAATGTAGTCTATCAAAATGTAAGTATCCCTCGACAAGTCATCATGCAAGAAAAGACAGTGGAATTTACTTATCAAGATTTATCAAATCAAGATACCGTACTAGATCAATTAGAAAGATTAGAGTGTGAAGATCGCCTCAGAGGTTTTGATTTAGAAAATGATGCTTTAATCCGAATGACAGTAACGAAATTATCGAACGAAGACACTCGCTTGCGATTGACTTTCCACCACATTATGATGGATGCTTGGTGCTTATCACAACTAGAGCAGGATTTGTTAATTTTTTATGATCAATTGGTTAAAGAGGAAAAAATTACTAAAGTAGTTGCAGATCATCAATATGAAGACTTTATTCAATTGGTACAAGCCAAGAATCATGAAGAAGGACTTGATTATTGGGAGGAATTACTAGCTGATTATGAGGGGGGAGCAGTAACGATTCCAGTGTTGGAGGCTAGTGATGAGAATGAAGGTGAGGATGTGCACGTTTTACGAGCGCATTTAACTGAAGAGGAAACAGAATGTTTAGAAAAAATCAGTGGTAAATATGGTGTAACATTAAATACAATCATTGAAGCGGCTTGGGCTATTATTTTACGAAACTATAATTACCAACAAGATGTGGTATTCGGAAAAGTTGTTTCTGGAAGAAGCGCAGATTTAGAAGGGATTGAGAAAATGATTGGCTTGTTCATTAATACGATTCCCGTTAGAGTGATGATTGAATCAGATTTAACGTTCTCTCAGCTAATAAAAAAATTGCAAGAGCAAGCTTTGAAAAGTAGTCATTATGATTATTGTTCACTTGCTGAAATTCAAAGTCGAACTCACAATCCATTTTTGGTCTCAACACTTTTAAATTTTGAGAACTACTATCAACAAGATGAAAAAACACCTCAACACTTTCAGTTAGAGTCATTGGGAATTAAAGAAGAGACAAATTATGCTATAAATTTAAGCATTCAAAAAAGTGAGATTTTACAGTTTGAAATGATGTATCAAATAAAAGAATACGGACAAACACAAATTCACAGGATTCTGGATCAACTCATCTATTTATTAAAACAAGTGATAGAAAATACTGAAATCTGCATAATGGATCTTGAACTAATGGATAAAAATCAGCGTACACGCATATTAAAAAACTTTAATCAGACAACCATGTACTATGAAAAAGAAAAAACAATTATTGAAATTTTTGAAGAACAAGTCAAGAAAACGCCGAGCCAAGTAGCAGTTATTTATGAAGATCAGAAATTGACCTATCAAGAACTCAATAAACGAGCCAATGCAATTGGTCATCGCTTAAGAGCGGTAGGGGTTGGACCTAATGACTATGTGGCACTAATGGTCAATAGAAGTCTTGAAATGATCGTTGGGATGTTTGGCATCTTAAAAGCTGGCGGTGCCTATGTGCCACTAGATCCAACGTATCCAGAAGATAGAATGAAGTATATTTTTGAAGATTGCTGTCCTAAAGCTTTACTAACAGATCAGAAGTATTTTGATGTGGGGATTCCAGTAATGAAGTTTGAAGACTTTGACGGGGAAATACAAGAGCAGTTGATGTGCAACAATCAGCCAGAAGACTTGAGCTATCTCATTTACACCTCAGGAACAACAGGTAGACCAAAAGGTGTAATGATCGAGCATCGAAATGTGTTGAATTTAGTAAATTGGAAAAAAACAAATGGAGAGTATACAGAATCTAGTGTGATCCTTCAGAACTTCAGCTATGTATTTGATGGTTCTGTGTGGGAAATATTTCCTGCGCTTCTATCAGGTTGTACATTAGAAATTATCCCTGAAGAAAGTCGACTCAATCCTGAGAAACTGTTAACTTTAATTTCAGGCAAACAAATCACTTTGATTCCTTCTATGTTTCGAATGTTACTAGACTATGCAAAGGAAAATCACTTAGTTGAACAACTCCATGCATTTGATAAACTTTATATGGGAGGAGAATCTGTGCCACTTGACATGATCAAGAGCTATAAGCAACTTCCAGGAAATAATATCCAGAATATATTTAACGCCTATGGACCAACTGAATCAACGGCCTGTGCGATAAGTTATCGCTTTGATCAATGCCATGATCGCATCTTGATTGGAAAACCGGTAGGCAACATTCAAGCCTACATTCTTTCAGGAAATAAGTTATGTGGAGTTGGAATGATTGGAGAGTTATGTATTGGTGGTGATGGTGTTGCCCGAGGTTATTTAAACCGCCCAGAATTAACAGAAGAAAAGTTTATCAAGAATTCTTTTGGAGAAGGAAGGGTGTATCGAACAGGAGATTTAGCAAGATGGTTACCAGATGGAAATATCGAATATTTAGGACGTGTAGATGATCAAGTCAAAATAAGAGGATTTAGAATTGAACTTGGTGAAATTGAAAGTGCTCTAAGAAA
>Ga0123355_10012512_pt1 | contig 13145 bp, 3 predicted proteins | sample TergutEmb28metaG_3_FD_89872 | JGI IMG/M metagenome (GOLD analysis project Ga0123355, IMG submission 89872) | Embiratermes neotenicus P1 segment gut microbial communities from Petit-Saut dam, French Guiana - Emb289 P1 | ecosystem: Host-associated > Arthropoda: Insects > Digestive system > Gut ... | reverse complement strand
TCGGCCAAAGGGCCGCCACCGCCGGGGCCGCAAGGCGGGCCGATCTCGCCCAACACGGGCGGCGGCACGGGCTCCAACCAGCCGCAGACGAGCCCGCGCACGCCTGGCCCGGGTCTGGCCCCGCAGGAGAACGCGAACCGGCCGGTGATGCCAGGACGCTCGCCAGCGCCGCAGGTGCCGCCGGGGCTCAACGCGGCTGAGCGCCTGGAGTGGGAACGCGCCTATGTCCGGCTGCAGGACGTGCTGGTGCGCAAGGGCTGGGAGCATCCCAGGGGCCGCCCGACGGACGAGGAGCGCGCGGCGGTGCGAGCGACGGAGAGGTTCACCGAGGCGCTCGACGGCGTCTTCAGCGCCATCCAGCCCGGCAGCAAGCCGCCCAAGCCCTCGGTGGTGGCGGCCCGCAACCGGCGGCCGTACAACGTGCAGTTCAGCTTCGCCGACGCCGCCGAGCACGCGGTCGCGCCGCAGCGCGCGGTGGCCCGGCGTCACGCTCCGGTGCTGGCGGACTCGATGCGCCGGAAGGTGCGTGTGCTGCCGAGGCGGCGCTGATGGCGATCGAGATGGCGGCGCGCCCGGCACGGAGCGACTTCCAGAAGGCAAGCGCGCTCCACCTCCACTACCGGCAGAAGTACGGGGTGCGGCACACCGCGCGCATCCTCGGATTGCCAAGCTCGACGGTCCACGACTGGGTGCGCCGGGGCGCGGGCACGATCCAGAACCCGAGGCTCCGCCAGGTGGCGGCGGTGGCTCAGGCCGCACACGAGGCGAACGACCCGCTCGCCATCCGGGACTCGTTCGGAGAACTGGCGCTCGCCATCATCGAGGGGGACCTCGAACTGGCGGAGCAGGTTTTCCCGGGCGGAGACGAGGTGGAGGAGCCGGTCCTCACGTTCGACTGGACGAAGTTCGACGCGGCCCGCAAGGCAATGCACCTCGCGGGCGAGAACTACGAGGGCGAGTTCGGCAACCGGGATCACATCACGCGCTCGGAAGAGGGAACGCTCCCGACCGACTTCGTCAAGAACCTGCAGGGCGCGCGCGGCGAGGTGCCGGGCGGGCACCGCAACCGGCAGGGCCAGAAGTGGACGGACTTCGTCAACGACGTGAAGACGAACGGGGTCAAGAATCCGATCTTCATCACCGTCGACCAGGGTGAGCAGCCCAAGATCAGCGAGGGCAACCACCGCCGTGACGCCGCTGTCGAAGCCGGGCTCGACAACGTGCCGGTCGAGATCAAGTACTACGGCCACGCTGAGCAGGAGGGGACGGTCGCCGAGCGGGCGCAGGGGCTGGCGGCGGCGGAGCCGCTGCGGTTCGCCTGGGACGAGGCGCTACACCCGCGCGGCTTCGGGGGGAAGTGGATTCACCTGGGCGACGTCGAGCAGTTCGCGGCTGGGGACCAGGTCCGTGTGAACCGGCCCGGCGACGCGGCCCACCACGTCGAGGGCCGCGTTGCGGGCCAGACCGCGCTGGGCTCGATGGTCGAGGTCGATCTGGCGAACGGCGAAAGCGGCCGGGCGTTCTACCCGGACGAGCTTGAGAAGGCGACGAAGGCCAAGGAGATCACCGCCGCCGACCTGGCTGGCCGGGGGAACTCTCGGGCGGTCACCTCGGACGAGTTCCAGCAGATCGCGGCCAAGGGGCGGGCGCAGATGGAGCAGCGCGAGAAGAACGCATCACCGCCGAGCGGGCTCGATCAGAACTGGGAGACGATCCAGCGCTCCAGCTACCAGGCGGCCCAGGAGCCGTGGGGCGGGGCCACCATCGACGCCCACACGGGGGAGACTCAGAGTGGGGAAAGTGGATACGCGCTGACGGCCCGCCCGCCGGGCGTGGACACGATCTCGGTGCCCGAGGGTGCGAGCCAGGCGGAGTTCAACGCGGCCATGGATCAGGCGCGTCAGACGTATGCGGACCAACTGGCTATCGAAGGGATGAACCTCGGGGTGTTCCATGACGACGCGTTGAACCGCATCGACATCGACCCGGTGCTGATGCTCGACAGCCTGGATCAGGTGGAGTCGATAGGGGCGTACACCAACGCGACCGGCGGCGCGTACAACTTCGCAGACGGAAACGGGTACTGGCCGCCTCACGTATCCTCAGCAACAGATGCCCAACAAGCAACCGCAGCCATCGCGGCAGCCGAAGGAGCCCGCGCCGGGCGAGGATCGTCTGGTGTACAGGCTGCAGATGCGCCGCCTGGCCCAGCAGAACCGCCAGCAGACGAGGCAGAACCAGAGCCGGTAGAGCCGGACGCTCCGCCGCCGCCGCGCTTCTTCGACCAACTGTCGGCTGAGGCCTGGCACCGATTCCTGAATCTCATCTCCAACGACGTCCCGGCCTACCGGGCGGTGCGGGCGTGCAGGGTGATCGACCCGGACTTCAGCCCCTCTGCGGACACCATCAACCGCGCCTACGGGGCGATCGGAAAGAGCCCGGGCGAGGCGGTGCGGATGGGCGAGAACTGGACCGACGAGTACGACGACGTGCTGCTGCTCGCCAACTGGTCGGCCGGGCACGTGGCCCCGCCCCAGTACGTGCTCAACATGTACGACGAGTTCGAGATGGGGGCGGTCGACATCGCGGACCTCTCGCTCCGGCTGCGCCAGATGGCCGAGGAGAGCTACCTGGAGGGGATCAACTCGCAACTCTCGGCGCTCGGGTTGGACCCGGTGCTCGGGATCACCGACCCCCAGACGCTCTACGCGATGGAGGTGGACGCGCAGAAGACGGCGGAGACGATCGCGGGCACCTACAACAAAGACCTCGGTGGCGCGGTCTACGAGGCCTGGATCGACGGGCTCGCGACGCGGGGGCGTCAGATGTCCGCCTACCACCTCGACAACTCGGTGAGCCAGTGGGCGGAGCACCGGATCGGGTGGAAGACGAACCAGATCGCCGACACCGAGACGACCAAGTGGTACAACCGCGCGGTCCAGCAGTTCGCCGAGCGCAACTACGGCGTGCTGCCGGACGTGAAGTTCTACGTCACCCCGGATCAGTGCAAGTGCGCCGCGTGCAAGGCGCTGGTCGACGGCAACCCGTACGAGTTGCACGAGGTGACCGCGATCAACCTCCCGCTGCACATCAACTGCGTGCACTCGATCATCCCCGTCTACTCGGGCGAGGCCGACACATACCGCGCGCTCTGGGCGGGCCAGGACTACGACGCGGGGGAGATCATTGCCAGCGAGGACGACCTCGGAAACGGCATCTTCGCGCCGCCCCGGGTGGTGCTGGAGATGGCGGGGGTCACCGCGCGCCGGGTCGCCCACGGCCGCCATCGCGGCGGTGGCTCGGCGCAGACGCTGCGCGACTACTGGTCGAACGTGCCCACCAAGCACGGCAAGGTGGGCGGCATCCTGTGGGGGATCGGCGGCGACTTCTACGAGTGTGTGGCACGGGTCTCCAAGTTCATGAACCCGGAGCAGGCCAAGGGCTACTGCGCGCTCCGGCACCACCAGGCGACGGGTGCCTGGCCGGGCCACGCCCCGGCTGAACTTGCGGCCAAGGCGGCAGGCAAGTCGCTTACCAAGGCGGACAAGCAGGCGGCGCTGAAGCGTGCGGCGCAGCACCACTCGGAGGAGTTGCCGCTGCCCCCTCTAGCTGATGAGCCGCCGCTGAACTTCTTCGACCCCGGGCAGCTTCGGTGGCCGAAGGGGACGCCGGTCGTAGGCGGGCAGTGGGTGGCAGGCGGGATCACCAAGCTGGTCACCGAGGCGCGCGGCAAGACGGGCAAGCCGCAGGCGAAGTTCAACCGGGGGAAGGCTCCGAACGCCGACACGATCTGGGGGGCCGGGTCGGCGAATCTCAAGAAGGGGCAGGAGGCGGTGCCGCGCGTCACTGCGGACGGGATCGAGAACATGCCCGGCGACCAGAGCGCGGAGGCGATGAAGGCGCGGATGGCGACGCTCTTGGAGCGGGCCAACACACGGCAGCGGATCGCCAGCGCCTATCAGGGCCTGGTGGCGGACGGGCAGCCGCACGGAAAGTCGGATGTGGCGAAGAAGCTGGGCATGTCGGAGGCAGAGTTGGACGGTCACCTCGCGGCGATCCACACTGCACCCGCGCCCACGAAGCGGAACCAGAGCCCGTGGGCCGCTTTCGTGGACCCGAAGGGCGGCAACGCCGCAGGGATGGACATCGAGAAAGACAAGGCCTGGTACCCGATCGCGCACCAGATCATCGGCGAGCATGCCGCGAAGTTCGGCGTCGACCCCACGCTCTATGCGGGGGTGGTGGCCGCGTGCTCGACGCATATGGCGTGGGAGGGCGTCGGCAAGGGGATCGGCAACATCGAGGCGGCGGACCGGGTGGTGAAGGCGGCGCTCGACCACCCGGACTGGACGCCAGAGCAGATCGCGACCGGCCCTAGCGAGTGGAAGAAGACGGGCTTGGGCTTCATGAGCGCCCCGATCGAGAAGGGCGTGCGCATCCTGCGCGGCGGCCCGGACTCGATTGGTCAGGAGTTGACAGCGAACACGAGCCCCAAGACGACGAACTTCTTCAACAACCTCGTCTGGCCCAACGATCCCAACGCTGGCGTCACGATCGACCGGCACATGGCGCAGGCGCTGCTCGGCACGCACGCTGCGGCGGCCAAGGAGGCTGCTGGGAACCTCGTTAACGGCACGCCGGGCACGGGTGCTGAGGCCGGTGCCGGGTATGGCTGGACAGCCAACGTGTTCTCTCAGGCGGCCCAGGCGGCGGGGATGGACTCGCAGCAGTTCCAGGCGCTGATCTGGGAGGAGTGGCGCAAGGAGGGCGGCAGCAGCGCCAAGACCGCAGCCGGGGCCGCGTTCGCCGAGCTATGAGCCTGGAGCCGGTCACGGAGGGGCCGGAGCTAGAGCGGAACCAGCCCGCGCCCTTCCAGGGCTTCGAGTGGGACCCGGCCAAGCACCCGCGCGGGCTCGATGGCAGGTTCAGTTCCCTCGGCGGGCTGGCGCGCAAGCTGGAGCGAAGCTGGGACGGCTTCCCGTTCGACGCTCGCACCGGTCAGGGGCCGAAGGCGCTGGATGTGCCGCCGGAGCGCACGCCCGAGGGAGACTTCGTCGTCTACCACGGGTCGTCGCGGGCCACCGCTCGCAAGATCATGCAGGAGCGCACGCTGCGGCCGGACGACATCGGGCGCGTGGGGATCACGACGGTGCCGGGCGACGCCCGCACCTACGGCTACCTGCACCGCCAGGGCGGCCCGGCGACGGTGGTGCAGATGGTGATCGACAAGAACTGGCTGGGCCAGCAGTTGATCGAGCGCGAGTATGGCGGTCGCGGCGCGAACCAGTTCCTGATCCGGCCCCCGCACGGCAGCGCCTTCGGCACCAAGATGACGGTGCCTCCCGAAGCCATCAAGGGGATGGTGATGATGGCCGAGCTAGCGGTCTTCGAGGGGGCTGACTTCCGGAACGAGCCCGCGCCGTTCGATCCCGATCTCCGCTTCGCGTTCTTCCGCCGGGCGGTGCGCACCGTGGCCGCCGAGCCGCTGCACTTCGCCCACTTCGACCCTAAGGAGCTACGGGACCCGGCGACTGGTAGGTGGATGCGCGTGGGCGGCGTCGTCAAAGCGGTCAAGAAGGCCCTCGGCCCCGGCTCGAAGGTGGTCTACTCCGACCCTGCCGCGCGCCTGCAGCACGGCGTGGTGGCGGAGAAGAAGGGTCGCAACATCACCGTCGTCTCACCGTCTGCCGCCGCAGTCGCGATCGCGTCGTCCCACGGCCGCCGGTCGGACACCGAGGTGCTGAAGTCGCTCGCGCGCAGCGGCAGCGCGCTGACGTTCGACCAGTCAGGCGTGATGGACGAGGCGCAGATGAGCGCACAGACGGCGGCCGTGCACCGGAAGATGGCGGCCCAGATCGAGAAGGAGGTCGAGCTTGGCGTCCGGCACCCGCGCGAGATCGCCGCCGTCGATCTCCATCGCGCGGTCGCCAAGGAACTGGACAAGGGCACCAAGATCACGAAGGCGAAGGCCGAGGCGAAGGACCCGCTCGCGGTCGTGAGGGCGGGCGGCGCGCCGCTCAACGCCGCCCGCATCGCGGCGTGCGAGACCGAGGAACGGCCGGAGAACGCCGACGCCGTGGAGGCGAACATCAGCAAGCTGGCCGGGAACTCGAAGCCGGTGGTGCGCGTGCCGTCGGATGTCGTAGCTCCGATCCTGCGCTCCGGCCGCCTGAAGTCGCAGTTCGAGACGGAGACGTCGATGGGCTTGATGGACCCCAGCGAGCGTGCCGACGCCGAGCAAGAGATGTTCGGGCTGCCGCAGGACACACCCCCCAAGCTGCGCCCGATCTACGCCTACATGGACGAGGACCCGACCCATCCCGAGGACCCGGACTCCGACGTCAGCAGCTACGGCGACGTCAAGATCGTGCTCAAGGACTCGGTCCGCAACCGGACGACGATCACGTGCACCGATTCGCTCCAGCCCCAGTACGACGACCCGATCTACCCGGGCGCGACGGTGCGCGCCCCCTCGAAGCTCACCGACCCCAAGTGGTACTCGGAGGCGGAAGAGCCGGGCTCCTTCGGCGGCAGCGACCCCGCCAAGTGGGAGACGCTCACGCCGGGCGAGATGGGGCCGCCCCTCTACGTCGAGGCCCAGGTGCACGGCGGCGTGAGCATGAAGGATGTCGAGTACATGCGGGTGCCGCCGGAGAGCGAGGGCAACGATGCGCTCATGAAGGCGGGATGGCAGCCGGTGATGCCCCAGGTGGAGACGACGGCGGCCAGCCAGGAGGATGACTCGACGATCCTCTGGTACCCGCCCGGCGCGTCGCTGCCCGCTGGCGGGCTGGGCGTCAAGGTGCCAGGCGGCGAGGGCGTCATCGCGGGCACCGACCCGGAGAGCGGCGACATCCTGGTGCGGATGCCCGACGGCAGCAGCGCCTGGTACGACCGGGATCAGGTGACGAACCTGGCGGGCGAGGCGCTGCTCGGAGCCGAGTGGGAGGAGAAGCTGCATCCGCGCTGGCCCAAGGGGACGCCGGGCAAGGGCGGGAAGTTCATGGACAAGGGGGAGATCGCCTCCATCCTCAAGGGCTTGGCTGGCGGCTTCAAGCCAGGTGACACCGCCGAGGGCGAGACCGGCGGCCGGTGGGAGATCGTCGGCCCGGGCTCTACGGCGGAGACGGTGACGGCCAAGAGCCTGCGGTCGGGGACGATCTACCGCGACGTCGAGGCGTCCCGGCTGAAGAAGGTGGAGAAGCCAGCCGGGCTGCCGGGCGGCTTCAAGGTCGGCGACAAGGTGACGCGCGAGGGCGGAGGCGACTGGGAGGTGACTGGGGCGGGCAAGGCCACCGGGACGCTCAGGGCCAAGAGCGGCGAGGGCGAGATCGTGGAGGCCCGGCCTGAGAGCTTCACTAAGCTCGCGCCAGCGCGTCGCTCGAAGAAGCTCACGACGGGCGATCGTGTGGTCTGGGACGAGCCGGTCGCGCCGGATGACCCTGCCATGAAGCAGCACCACGGTGTGGTGACCGGCACCACGGTGTCCGGCCGCAGCGTGACGGTCAGGGAAGACGGCTACGTGGTCGAGCGCGACGTGCTGACTTCGCGGGCCAGCCACGAGGTTGCCGCGCCCCCGGCCGCGCCCAAGCCTCGGGCGAGCACCGACTACCGGAAGGGCGACAAGGTGCTCTACGCCGACCCCGACAGCGGCAGGCTGAAGCACGGCGTCGTCCAGAGCGTCAAGACCACGCCCGAAGCATGGCCGGGTGAGGGGCCGATGAAGGTCGCCAGCGTGCAGATCGAGGACCGGCCCAAGGGCAGTGCGCTCCTGCCGGGCCTACTGTCGCCAGGCGACATCGTCACCACGGCGCACGGCGCGCGGCTCACGGTGCTCGGCAAGGGCAAGCGCGGCGGCATGAAGGTGCAGGTCAAGGACGAGCACGGGGCGATCTTCGATGCCGATGGCAGCACGCTGACCAAGGTCGGCGCGGAGACGCCCACCATCGACATCCACACCGAGGGCCTGCTGCCGGAGTCGGCGCTGAGCCGGATGACGCCAAAGGACCGCCGCGAGATGGCAGGCATCATCCGGGGCGAGGTGCGGGACGGCAAGCGGCCCGCGACGAGCTACCTGGCCGCGACGCTGCAGGAGTCGATCGCCGACGAGCTTGACCAGCAGTCGATGGGAGGAAACGCGCTCGACATCGCTCGAAACGGGGGCGCTCCGCTCAACGCCCGGCGAGTGGCTGCGGCCGAGGCCAACCGCCCGAAGAACGCCGACGCCATCGCGGCCAACCTCGCCAGGTGCGCGGCCAACTCCCAGCCCGTGGTGCGGGCACCGGCCGGGTGCCTGGAGGCGATCCTCAATACAGGCCGCCTGAAGTCGCAGTTCGAGACGCACCGCTCAAGTGGCGCACTCAATAACGATCTGCGAGCCTCGGCCGAGAGCGAGATGTTCGGGTACCCGACCGATATGCCGGACGAACTCCGCCCGATCTACGGCTACATGGACGAGGACATCACGCACCCGGAGGCGAGCTATGCGGCCGGGTGGTACGGCGACGTCAAGATCGTGCTCAAGCCGTCGGTTCGGGATCGCACCACGATCACGCTGGAGGACTCGCTGCAGCCCACGTACGACGACCCGATCAACGACTGGAATGGTGGTCGCGCCCGCTCGCCCGCCAAGCTCACCGACCCCCAGTGGTACGCGGGTACGCCCTATCAGAAGGAGCAGCCCCAGAAGTGGGTGACGATGAGCCCGGTCGGCGCTCCAGCGGCGGAGATGAAGGGGCCGGAGCAGTACGTCGAGGCCCAGATTCACGGGGGCGTCACGATGGACGACGTCGACTACATGCGGGTCGCGCGAGGCGGTCAGTCGGCGCGGATTCTCAAGCGGGCTGGGTGGCAGGAAGCCGTCCCGGTCCACGAGACCGAGGACATGGGCGATACCGTGATCTTCTATCCGCCGGGCGCGGCGATCGACCCGACGGTGGCAACGCCGGGCCAGGCACGGAGGGTGCTCGTCACTCGGTTCAACACCGGCAAGCTCACCGACTTCCAGCCCGGCGACTACGTGTATGGCGGGTCCGGGGCCGGGCGCGTCGATGAGGTGTCGGCGGAGCACAAACCTGACCCGCCGTTTGCTGACGCATGGCCTGCGGGCGCGGTACACGTCGTCTTCGACAGCGGCCAGGGCACTTGGCTACCGCCGGAATTCGTGACCCACGACGTTCCGAAGATGACCCCGCCCCGCAAGCTGATCACGACGCCGGGCACCGCCATCGGGTCGGACTTCCAGACGGGCGACCACGTGATCTGGCACGGCGACGCGGCGACGATCGAGCAGATCAGCCACACGGGCGACATCACCGACCTCTACATCCGCTTCGAGGACGGGCAGGCGTTAACGGTCGACCCCAAGGACGTCATCCACGACGAGGCGAAGATGACCGGCGTGCCGCCGCTGCCTACCGCCGAGGAAGCCGGGCCGGGAGCGGCCAGCGCGGCGACCGCAGCCTCCCTGGAGGCAGCCAAGGGCATCCGCATCGGGGACCCTGGCTTCGTGCCTGACCCAGCCTTCCCGCCGCCGGAGCCAGGCTCGGCGGTAGGCCACTACGCGCTGGGCAAGGTGGTGGCGAAGAACCCGGACGGCACCATCGAGGTGGAGTTGACGGACGGGCGGCGGGTGGTGGTCCCAGCGACGGAATTGAGCGCCTAGCCCGGGAGGTTATATGAGCAAGATGCATGCAATAGCAGTTCGGGGGAAGTCCCTGCTGCTCGACTGCGGGACGGACACGCCGAAAGGCTGGACGAAGGAGACCCACATGGCGCGGGTCTTCGATCCCGAGAAGAACCAACTGTGGTCGGTCGAGCCGATTGACCGCATCCTGAAGTGGGGCTACTGGGAGGCGACCGATCAGGAGGTCGACGTCTCGGGTGCCCGGGAGATGACGAGCCGCACGGCGCGAGCCGGGGCAGCGCCCGCCGAAGCCTGAACCTGCTCGCGTGACTGACGACCCGCTGCTGCGGGAGTTGCGCAAGGAGCGGCCCAGCGCACATGCGGTGCTGAGGTTCGCCCACTTCAACCCGGACGAGCCGCGCGATCCCCTGACGGGGAAGTGGATGCGGATCGGAAGCCTCCTGCGCTCGCTGGTGAAGACGGACGGAACGGCGGCGGAGGCAGCCAGGCCAGCGCCGCGCAAGCTGGTCAAGGAGTTCGGCGACAGCACCAGCGCCAAGGACTTCCGGCGCGGCGATCACGTCCAGATCGACATGAGCATGTACCACCAGCGCCCGATGGAGGGCACGGTGACCGGCCGCAGCCACAGCGGGCTGAGCGTGCTGGTCAGGACGATCAACGGGGAGGAGCCTGCCGCGTACGGCCCGAGTGATCTGCGGCACCAGCCGGGCTGGGAGCCGCCCGTGCCCAAGCCTCGGACGCCGAAGCCGCCCCCGGTGACCAAGCGCTACGTCGTCCACTTCGGCGACAGCAAGGACCCGCTGGACTTCTTCCCCAACGACTACGTCGAGTACACCGGGACGCTGGCCGACTCGCACCCTGTCGAGACATGGCGAGTGCTGCCGCAGGTCGACGTCAACCGGACGGGTCCATACGGCGGCCTCGTGAAGCAAATCGGCACTGGTAGGGCGGAGCAGTTCGAGCCCGGCGACCCTGTGGTCAACGGCGGGCTCCATCCGTTCATCGTCACCGGCCCCGCGAAGGATGCCGAACACGTGATGGTGCGACGGCTGTGGACGCAGGGCGACGAGGAGCCCCCTTACCCGTATCCGGTCAGCGAGTTGAGGCATGCGACCGAGACCGGCGACATCGGCCCCGGCTATGATCCGGTCCCGCTCTCGCCCGGCAAGGTTGCGATCACCAAGGGCGGCCAGGTGAAGTGGGCCTGGCCGGAGGACTTGCGCAGCGTCGTCCCGGACAGCGCCCGCAAGGTCACCGAGTTCGGCAAGGGCGAGGACTGGAACTTCAAGGTGCAGGATCGGGTCGAGTTCCGGAACGCATTCGGGGGCGCGAACAGGGGCACCGGTACGGTGATCAAGGCTGCGCCGCCGGGCCTGGGCGGCGCGGTGACGGTGGACGTGGATGGCGGTGGCGGCACCGTCTACGTGCAGCCGAAGGACTTGATCAACACGGACGTCAAGGCCCCCGCGCCCGTACGCGCCGCTGGCGAGCGCGAGGTGGACGATCTCACGCACTTCAACGCCACCGACCGCCCGCTGATCGCGGCACAGATCGAGCGGATGGCGGAGAAGCACCCCGAGGCGGCGAAGGCGATCCGTGTCGGCACGCAAACGCAGACCGACAACGTCTACGCGGTGACGCAGTACGGATGGGTGCCGCCGCCGCCCGACCCCGGCAACGGCGCGGCGACGATCTTCTTCAACCCGCTCTGGGCGGGGACGCACTTCCAGTTCGACGCCCAGCTACAGGAGGACTTCAAGAGCCGCTTCCACCCGACGTCCCCGGTCGCGGACGTGCTCACGCATGAGTGGGGCCACGCCCTCTGCGACTACGCGTTCCGGGGCGACGACAACGCCGAACTGAAGCTCGCGCTCGACGCGTTGGGCGTGACGACGCGGCCCGGCGAGGCGGCCTCCTGGCGGCAGGAGGTGCTGCAGCGGAAGCTCGCTCCAATGTCGGGCACCGAGATCAGCCGCTACGCGCAGACCAACGTGCACGAGTTCATCGCCGAGTGCTACGCATGGGCGAACGAGCCCGATCCGGCCAAGCGGGCCAACTGGGTGGATGGCGCGCTGGCGCAGCGGGTCGCCGACGCGCTGGACAAGGCGGTCTCGGATAAGGAGGAGGCCGGGCTGCGCGAGGTGGCGGCGAAGGCGGTGAAGCCGCTCCCCGAGGGGCTCCACAAGGGGCAGGTCGTGACGCTCAAGCCGGAGTGGATTTCGACGTTCAAGGGGCAGCACGTGACGATCGTGGGCTGGGACCCCAACCCGAACCCCGATCCCAAGCTCTACCCGGGCGACTGGATCGAGGTCAAGGACAAGGCGGGGGAGACCAACTACATCACCGAGGACATGATCGTGGGCCGGGGCGGAACTGGCGCTGTGACGCGGTCGGTCCCGTCCACCGGACCGATCAGCCCCGAACTCGCGGCCAAGATTCAGGGCGCGCTCACCAACGAGCTACGCGGGAAGCGCTACCAGGGCAACCCGAATCCGCTTGCGGGGCACTGCTATGTCGCGTCCGAGGCCGCCTACCACCTGCTCGGTGGCAAGGCGGCCGGGCTCACCCCGATGAACATGCACTGGGAGGGGGAGAGCCACTGGTACCTGCAGGACAAGGGTGGCAACGTGATCGACCTGACCGCCGGGCAGTTCAAGACGCCGCCCGACTACAGCCTCGGCAAGGGCAAGGGATTCCTCACCAAGCAGCCCAGCAAACGCGCCCAGACGGTCATCGACCGCGTCGCGGGCGTTGGCACGCCGAGCGGACGCGACCCGCGCTCGGATCAGCTACCCGACTCGTTCGCCACGCTCTCCACCTGGAAGAAGGTGTCCGGGCCGAGTGGCTCGCAGCCGGGCCAGTGGTACCACTCCCCGTCCGGCACCAACGTCTACGTCAAGCCGACCGATGCCGCGCACGCGCACAACGAGGTGGGGGCGATGGCCGCCTACCAGGCCGCCGGGCTGCAGCCGGGCGTCGACTTCCCGCGCACCAAGGTGCTGACGTCGGGAGGCCGCTCCTACGTCGTGAGCCAGGAGGTGCCGGGGCTGGTCAGCGAGGACGAGTCGTGGTGGGAGGGTCACCCGGAGGCGCAGCAGGCGGCGGCGAAGTTCCTGGCGGTCAACGCGCTGACGGCGCACTACGACGCGGCCGGGGGCGCGATGGACAACCTCCTGGTCGATGGCAACGGGCAGCCGGTGCTGGTGGAGACCGGCGGCGCGATGGCCTACCGCGCGCGGGGCCAGGCGAAGGCGACGTGGAACACGAGCGCCAGCCTGATGGACGAGGTGCGCTCGGTCACCGGCAGGAACCCCGACTACCCCAACTATCAGATGCAGGCTGTGTGGGGCTCTGTGAGCCCCCAGGAGGTCTCAGGGGCGCTGTTGGCACTGGCGTCCGACCCCAGCTTTCTCGCCCGCCTGGAGGCGCTGTGGGGCGCACAGGGCATGCCTGACGCGCAACTCCAGAAGAACCTTGCGGTAATTCAGTCCCGGCTGGC
>Ga0123355_10012511_pt1 | contig 13146 bp, 7 predicted proteins | sample TergutEmb28metaG_3_FD_89872 | JGI IMG/M metagenome (GOLD analysis project Ga0123355, IMG submission 89872) | Embiratermes neotenicus P1 segment gut microbial communities from Petit-Saut dam, French Guiana - Emb289 P1 | ecosystem: Host-associated > Arthropoda: Insects > Digestive system > Gut ... | reverse complement strand
TTCGATAGTCTGGTACTTCCGTCAGTATTTCTATGATGCTTCGCTCCATACTGATGCCCTCCTCTTGGGTATCAGTATACCGTCTTCCTGGCACTAACTCAATTTTCGTGTGCGGTTGCCCTGTTCAAATTGTGGCGATCTAATTATAGACGGCGAAATTTGCATACAATTTCATAACACTCAGAATATAAAACGTCGGAAAATCACTTTGTATTTTCCGGTGTTTTCCTATTGTGGTTTCAACTCAAACGCTCAAACAATGGTTATGATTTATAATGAAAATCAAATTCGAATAGGGGTGATAAATATTAAAAAATATGGATATATTCGAGTGTCAACAACTGAACAAAACGAGGATAGGCAACTCGAAGCAGTAAAGATATTAAAAATTCCTGATGCCAATATCTTTATCGACAAGCTCTCTAGAAAAGATTTCAATCGTCCCGCATATCAAGCTCTCGTTGCAAAATTAAAACTAGGAGATTTACTCTATGTAAAAAGTATTGATCGGTTGGGGCGTAACTATGAGGACATCCAGACCCAGTGGCGCATCTTGACAAAAGAGAAAGGGGTGGACATTGTAGTAATTTTAGATACGCGCCTCAACAAAGACCCGATGGGGACGTTTATCGCTGATTTAGTTTTGCAAATCCTGTCTTTTGTGGCACAGAACGAACGGGAGACAATCCGAAAACGACAAGCCGAGGGAATTGTTGCGGCACGAGCACGGGGAGTGCGTTTTGGCGGGACTGTCATAAAGCCCCCTGAGAATTTCGGCACACTGGTTAAACAATGGGAGCGTGGGAAGTTGCCATTAAGGGAGCTTTTAGCAATGACAGGCTTGAAAGAAAGCACATTTTACAGGCGGTTGCGGGAATTCAGGGCGGCGAAACAAAAATAACGGACTGTCAAGAGGTGTACATCTTGACAGTAGTATGTCAAAACCTAAACTTTCTAATAGTTAGGGTAAGGAGAAATAAAAATTGCGAATCGAAAATAAACTCAAAAAGCTATTATCATTCATCTTAGTTGTTGTGATGCTCTTTGGTGTGATTCCGCCTACTTCGCTTGCTGTGGAGCAACAAGCTGACAGAGAGCTTGAGTTTGTCGCAGAGAATGAAGAAATCGGATTGCAGCTACTACCTCTTAGCACTGGAAATCCTGTCCGATTGCCGCTGGATATTGTAGAACAAGATCTTGCTGATTTACAGGCGTTGATGACTCAAGCAGCACAGCAGGCTATCAATGGAGACAGAACGCCGCTAAGCGAACCAGTTGAATGGCGATTTCTTTTTTTGTGCTACACGCATATTCGAGTTGCGGGAGATTCTCAAGATTTCCACATAACCAATGCTCAACGGCAGTGGCTACAAGACATTGCAGATGAATTTCAAGAGTTAGTTGAGTCAGCCGTGTCTTGCATTCGTATACATGTCTCTATCGTATTCATAGAGGATTTACTTACAATTCCACAGACATCTGAAAATATGATTGGTACTGCTTTTGCCATATCCCAATCGCTAATTCAAGCTGATCTAGACAGGATTGGTGTATTAGGTAACTACGATATTGTACTCACAACTGTGCCAGAAGATGACCCATTCTTTATTGGTGGCTTTGCAGCTGCCGACATTACATCAGGTTTTGGTTATGGCGCATTTTCACTTGGTCATCCCCATCCACTCGGAGTAAATGAAATAAGATGGGGAACTCGGGTGGATATTCATGAGTGGCTTCATATGCTAGAAGGTGCGTACAAGTGGAACGATTTTTTGCCGGGAGTTTTGTTCCCTAACGTCCATGGGTACTTAAATTATCCGGAATATGCAAATTATGGAACGTGGTCTTATTGTCCCGATACAGGTAACTGGCCGTACTATAAGGCAATCTTACAAGGGCAGCTTCTATATGGCGGACTCCAAGAAATTGGTATGTTCCCACAAATGTGGCGTTTGACCCCGCGCGAAATAAATAGGGGTGGTAATACTCATTCTGTCAAGGGTATTTCGGAGTGGTTTTCCTTTTTATGATTAAAGCCTCCCTATCGGCTAGATAAAGGTTGCAGAGATAGAATGCTTGTTGCTACAAACTTCTTTCGAACCTTTGGAATACAATACGTTGACAGGCATTGGCGCAACTGATAAAATATTGTAAAATAATAGCTGTGAAAGAGGGATTATATGAGCACATCAAATAAGACTATCCTCGATTTTCGCATTGCGGATGCTTATGGAGTAAGCATCATCAAAAATCCCGAGAAAAATGCTGATCCACCTCTAATGAAAAGCTGCTTTAATCATGCAGATCACATCATTGGGGAAATAGTGGGGAAAATGAAGAAATTTGATCTTGAGCGGGAAAAAAGCAAACAACAGGGCGAGCAGGGAGCGTTGGACTATTACTCCGAGTTTAACAACATTGTTGCATTTACAGGAGAACGAGGCAGTGGCAAAAGCACGGTGATGCTCACATATATTGACGAGTTATCTAAGCGTGGTAATAAGCATAAATATAGTGCAGGTGACGATAAGCACCAATATGAGATGGAAATGAATGTTGTTCCAATATCAGATCCATCAAAATTTGCACCAGAAGAAACCGTAGTTGGTTCCGTTGTTGCACATATTTATAGCCAAATTGAGAAAATAGTTAAAGATCAAGACGGTATTGCAAAAAATCAGAAAGAGGCCATTAAAAAGGCATATGAGTGCTGTGAAGAAGTACATACTGCTTTAAAAGTGCGCTACATGGGTGTTAAGGAAAGCTTGAATGATCTAGACGAGCTGGAGTCTCTGGACAAATTGGCCTCTACTGCATTGCTAAAAGAAAAACTCTCCAAACTATTCAAGGCATATCTTCAAATAGTGTCAAAAGAAAATGACCCCACAAAACGAATCCTTATAATTCCAATAGATGACCTTGATATGAAGGTCAATGGAAGCTTTCCTATATTAGAAGAAATAAGAAATTTCTTATTTTCCGAAAACGTAATTGTAATCATTGCCGCAAAATTTGAACAATTGGCTGACTCCGTAGAGCAATATTTTGTAAACGAACTAAAAGGCTTGCCCTCCAGTGGGAACGCACTGGATGCACAGCCTGCAGATATGGCATCAAAATATCTTCAAAAAATTATTCCCCCACCTAGAAGGATTACACTCCCTGTTTTCAGATTAGATAGCTTGTTGAATGTTGAAATAAAAACGAAGAAGACTGGAGACTGTTCTAATTCTCTTACACAGTACTTTCTGAAACTTGTCTGGGAAAAAACCGGCATTCTGTTGGTTAAAAACGACTCAGAGTCTCACAATCTGATTCCATTGAATTTACGTGCATTACACCATACACTTAATATGTTTGAGGCACTTGATGATGTGTTCGAGTTTGAAAGCGCTTCAGCCAAAGATGGAGAGAACTCCCCAAATACAAAAACTCTGGAAGTAAACCTTCAAAGAATGGAAGACTGGTTACTTGACAGTGTGTGCTCTAACTCTGTGCCACGCGGCATGGCGTATATTGTACGAGAGTTTGCTGCTCACCGAAACGAAGGTATTAACTCGTATTTGGTTAAAATGTTAGACACATACTCAGCGAAGAGCAGTATAAAAGGGTTTAACGCATTAGAAATTAAGGACAAGGGGCTATTTTGCGGTGATACAATCATTTCACAAATGCTAAACTCCCCAGCACTGCCAGAGAATATTAGTATAGGTGATGCTCTGTATACTTTGAATGTTCTCGAAAAGCATAATCCGGGAGAAGGGTTCCGCCATTTTTCCGCTGCAATTAAAATGCTGTATTCTATCAGACTATGCAGAGCAATATATCTCCGTTCAAACGAAGAAGAAGTTCTGGCAAACTCAAACGAAGAGGTTTTGACAATTCTAAATGGCTTGGTGTACAATCCACAATTTCCACTTACGGATGGTTCGCTTGAGTGGAAAACGAATATAGAGGTCACCGAAGGCGTATTGTTTGGAGCCGATGACTATGCTGGTACGTGGGTATCGATGTTCCTTGTTGGTGTGGGCAGAATTCAAAGAAAGGAACTGCATTCGACCGATATGCCTTATCAAAAGACATGTCTGAAGCCGCCCGAAGAAGGTAGACCGCAGTTTGCACAATTCAACTGGATGGCGTTTGTCAATAATGTACTGGAAGGCAGGGATAGATTTCCTGCAAGAGTCGAGAGTGTTATGAATACTGCTCAGAAGCAGAAATTTAAAGAGCGTTATTTAGAAAATTTCAGTTGTGATGCAAAGAAACTCTTTTCCCTTCCAAGTATTGAGGTTCTTGACGCCACAGTTGTTCACATGAATAACAATCGATATCAGACTATCTCAACTGCGAACAGAGCAGGATTTGACGATTTCAAGTACTTGCTTCAAGAGGGGTTGGATAAAGTAAGAAAGAAAACTTGTTTTTCTAGGAACCCAAGCGAACATTTCATCGAGCTTGGTAATGGTGAAAGCTGTAAGTTATTTTCGGAAGATACGTTAAGTTTTATTAAAAATGAGCATTTAATTGAGCTTGGAAGTAGGTAAGTATGGACAAGGCGTATTCAATTGGGATCAATATACTTTTGCGACGTTTATCAATCCAGAGATTACTTGACACATCCCAAAGCATTTATACATTCCATGTAGAGGATGTGTGCGAGAAAGAGGATTTTGTACGTGAATGTTTGAGCGAATATACTATGTACTCTGATAGCGAGTGCGAGAATATTTATAAAGACTTCTGCGACAAAGCTGTAAAGTGTGATCACGGATTATTTTCTCTTTTTTCTGAACTTTCTGGACAGGTATTGCGTATTGATAGAGACGAGGTTCGCTGTATCCATTCGGAGCTATTGTCTTGGCGGGAAACGATTCATGCAATTGGGCAGTCGATTTTTATCTGTGCTTTTCTGGCAAGCAAAGATGAGGAAATGCGATGTGAACGATTCAATTTTGATTTCTCCCCATATGCAAAAACCGACTATCTGCGCTTGCGCAACATGCTTTCAGAAGGGATGGCCGAAAATCATTTTCACTTGAAGGGCTCAGCGCCTGCTTTTTTGATGTCATGGGTGTGTCTCATGAATCATATTTATGGGCGAAATACAAAACAAGGATTTCAACATAAGGATATGAAGGAACTCTTTTTTCGCCCGCCCGTAGGCGATGAAGATCTCTCGCTTTGTGAAACGGTGCAGATTGCTGCGTATATCCGGTATCATTTGAACCAATGGCTTGATGGTAATAGGGGTGATGAGCTTTCTGCAAATGTATTAAACCGAAAGCCTCACACTTGGATACCCAAATTGCAAAGACAAATAAATGTAGGTCGGCGCATTGGCGGCGGCGGTCTTGATTATTCACTCAATACGAAAATCAGCACCGGCGCATATGCCCCTCTTGCGGGTGAGCACTATTTTCTGTATCGTATGTTTCGTGCGATTTATGGACGCAAACCGGACGCTGATCGTTATCGCATATATTTTCTGATTTATTTGCTGGCGTTTGTTCGGTTTCGTGCAGAACTTGTTCAAAGCAACAAAGCAGTCGGCTTTCAAAATTTTCTTGCATATCAAAATCGGAAAGATATTTTTCTCGAATCCTATCCAGCTTATCGCGAAGCATTTGTCAAAATGGCGCTACAATCCACGCTTTCAAACAAAGCAATCAAAAGCCTAGAAGCTCGTTTTGTTCCTAGCGAGAAGTATGTAAAGCTAAAAAAGGATATTAAAAAATTTTCAAAACACTCCATTCCGGAGGCCGTCTCTCCGTGGGAAAAGAAATTCAAAAAGGATAAGAGCCTTTTTTTCGTTGCGCACTTAGTAAAAATGCCAGATATGCAGCGAGCGCGCGCAAGCGGTCGGATATTAAGTCGCCACCATACCCTCCGGCAAACGTGTTATGCAAAGCAAATCCAAAATATTATCCGCTTAAGAAAAACATGTGGAGATTGTGCTGCGACTTTATACGGAATAGATGCATGTAATGAGGAACATTATGCGCGTCCAGAGGTATTTGCGTATCTGTTTAGGCAGGCTAGGCATGCCAATAACCGCACGTCAGGTGCGGCAATAAAAGATAAGCCACTACCGCGTTTGATGGTCACGTATCATGTCGGCGAGGATTTTTTTGACATAACCAGCGGCCTGCGTGCTATCGATGAGGCAATTACATTTTTAGATTTACACCATGGTGACAGACTCGGTCATGCGCTTGCACTGGGTATAGAACCCCAAATTTATTATGCCTCAAAAAATCAACGTTTGTTTATCCCGCGTCAAGAGTTGATTGATAATATGGCATGGCTAGGTGTGACACTCAGAAAATACGGTTTGTTTGAACGCTCTCTGGAAACATGGATCCATCAGCTATATAGAGAGCAATTCCTTTATCTATATCGCTCAGAAGGTGTGTTTGCTGAAAAAGATCGCTTAGTATCGATGGAAACATACGTCGATGCGTGGTATTTGCGTGGTGATCACCCGAAATACTACAAAAATGTAGCACAGCATAAGATGTTTGAAACTAGTCTACTGTTCGCAAAGCCGTATGAGCTGTTAAAAGGCGAACGGTATGAGGCAATTCGCTACTCTAACATCCAAGCACGTCAACTTATATGGCATTATCACTACGATGAGAACGTCCGGCAGAAGGGGGCAGAAATCTATGAGCTTGAAATACCACAAACTTATGCACTGGTCATTCGTGCGCTACAGGATGCAATGCTACAAGAAATCTGTCATAATGGCATTGCAATAGAAACAAACCCTTCATCGAATTACTTGATTGGAACGTTTAGGCAATATCATACACATCCGATTGTTCGCTTTTATGACCGTGGTCTCACAATGCCGGAAACGTCTCCCCATGCGTTTGTTTCGATCAATACTGACGATCAAGGGATTTTCGATACAGATCTTGAAAATGAGTATGCGCTTATGGCATGTGCTCTGCAAAATGCGAAGGACAAAAATGGGGAAAACCTCTATACGGCATCAAACATCATATATTGGCTTGACCATGTGCGAAAAATGGGACTTGAGCAAAGTGCTTTGCTAACGCATAAAAACCTTTTGGAGGTGTAATAATGCCAACAGAACATCAAACCCTCAATGACAAGTTGCAGCAGTGGAAATCCGCAGTGCCACAGGATTTGGAAAATCCTTCAAATGTGAGTTTCTGTGTTATCGAGGACACAGGGAAAATTGAGATTTGTTTTGAAAATTGGCCAAATTTTTTCAAAAAAAATGCACCGGTTTTTCAAGAAGAATTATCTGCTAGTATTACCAAATTGCGATTTGAGAACACTCTATTTGGCAGATCAGACTTGGCAGCACTTTCCTTCTTCCCAGGTATCGATGAATTGGAATTTAGTAACTGTGCTCTGAATAATGCAGCTAGTCCATCAATGTCAACGCTTGCGAGCATGAATAAAAAATTTCCTAAAGTCAAAAGAATTAAAATTGAACATAGTTCAGAAGTGCTTATCCAAGAGTTTCAGGCATATGAATATCTTGAAACAATTGAGCTCAGACATATTAGCAAAATTTTAGATTTTAACGAATTTGAAAAAATTGAAAAACTTAAAGAGATTCATCTAGAGGCGATACGCATAGTGTCAGACAACATCAAAAGTATCGCAAAAATGCGGTCACTTCTGAAACTGAGATTAATAGCGTTTGATATATCAGATCTCAATTCCCTTGCAACTCTAACTAAATTGGAAGAATTGCAACTTAATTGGACACCGCTGAAGGAATTCCCCTCTTGGATATATAATATGGAAAACTTGAAAATTTTGGATATTTCTCATTCGAGCATATCTAGATGGATTCCAGAGAGTCAGTCAGTCGATATGATAAATAGTCATGTGGAGCCGCTCTCTAAAAAAGTAGTATACAGCATGTTGCAAAGCAAGATATCAGAGCGACTAAAACAATTGGTAGCTTTATATTTTGGAAGCACTCCTATTTCGGAACTTCCGCCCATAGGTCGAGCAGAGAGCCTAGAGATATTAAACTTTCCCAATACGCAGATCAGCGGAAAGCTAAAAGATTTGCCCATAAACTTGAAAGAGCTTGTATGCAACCATACAACAAAGCTAACAGACTTACCTGATAATATACAGCAGCTAAAACAGTTGAGGAAATTGGATATCTCGCACACAAGCATATCAAAAATGCCTTTACTTTCTGCGTTTGCTTCGCTTGAATACCTAAATATCAGCGACACAAAAATAAATATAATACCTGATGGATTAGAAAAATTGGTTTCACTGAAAACCTTGGTACTAGAAAACCTAAAGTTTGCACAAATGCATCAAGGACTTCTAGCTCTGGCAGAGAAGCAAGGACTGATTTTTACCACTGAAAAGGTGAATGACGATACCGATGGCATATTTCTTGCTGGAACAAAAACAATGGATATAGATATCCGTTACTTGCTAAAGAATGATCCCACACTAGTAAACGAATACTTCAATCAAAAACGAGAATCTGCACACCGAGCTAATCTAGTCTTTCTTGGCAATGGCGACAAGACAGATGTTATATGTGCGCTGTTTGATGTTGTTCCAGAAGATTTTATCAAAACACCAGGACTTAATATATTGAATGCAAGAGCACATATTGATAGTTCGAAATCGACAGACAGGCTCGCTTATGACACAGTGCTTACTGTGTGGGACATATTGGACGAACCAAAAGCACAAAGTGGTCACGGACTGTTCTTGACCCCAGAAGCACTCTATGTAATTGTGCTTGATCCTGCAAACGCAAGTGTTATGCGTCAACAAGCAGAATATTGGATAAACTTTGTTGAGTGTAGCATTGTGTCGGCTCAGATATTATTCTTGTTTAGACAGCCGCTATCTTTTGTGACTAATACGATGTTTTCCAAATTGTGTACTGCTGAACGTTTTTTTGCGACAAGGGCTTGTGCTGTAATGACTAATGATGATCCGAGTGGAGCACAGGAAAGATTGATGTCGGAGATCAAGCGCATGCCAACATATACCATTAAAAATATGTTAGCATGGAAGCATCTCACTCGCCACAGTTTTGAGTTAATTGAAGTAAGAACGATGTTGCTACATAGTCAGTTTGATGATATTTGTAAAAAATATGCCCCTAATATGAGCAAAGAAATGACAGAGGCTTTTAGGCGATGGTTATCCGAGAGTGGCATACTCTTTGACAGTGGAAAAAAATTGAAGTTGCTGTTTAGCTACAGTTGGTATACCAATTTTGTTTATTCTGCCCTCAACTACGCACATCAAACCGGTGGTATTGTCAGTGTTAATGGACTCTTTGAGTACCTTCTGGATCACTCTACACAATTTGATTATTTTTCAAAAGAAATAGAGGTGCTACTCAATTCGCTGTCCAAAATATTGCCAGAAGAAAATCAGATATCCAAAGCATTGCCAGAAGAAAATCAGATATCCGAAACATCATTAGAAAAAGAACAACTCTGCTATAAAGTCCAAGACAAAACCTATATATTCCCGCAATTCAATCGCTCGTTTACCTCTTTTTCAAAACCCAATATAAGTTGGGATATTATTGAGGAGTGGATAACACGTATTAGAGCATGTCGTTACTGCAACCACTACATCATCGAACTACCTCTTCTCTCCGAAACACTTTTCACTGACATCCTGTGTAGACTATGGACGGAAGTGGCCGAAATCAAGGAGACTAGAGTCTTTGTAGGCAGTGGTGGCATCGCAATCAGTTTTCCTAATACGGAGGAACATGGCGGCGGCTCTTTGCTCATGGAAGCAATTCCCGGTGTGGCTGGATGCATCCATATCTATGCGTCTCGAGAGTTCTTGGAACACTCGCAACATACTGCTGTACAACCCCAGACGACACAGTGGAAAGGCCAGCACTTGAACGCATATGCAGATTTCGCTTTAAACGCAGTTATATCCTCTATAGCGAACAACCGCCGTCTCATTGATGAAACACGATTTTGGGTAATGGTAAACAGCAGAAATCTCTCAATAGATGATGTTCGTGAAGGGCGGATCTTGCTCGAACATATCCTGTATAACAAACATAGCGGTAGGAGCAAGCTTGATTATTTTGAAAGAACCTTACCTACCAAAGACCTTGTGGAACCTTTTATTACACAGTCTTATGCAGAGTTTTGGAAAAAGAAGACGCTCGAAGCTTAGACGCTTCGAGCGTTTTTAACAATATCATCAGCGACCGCCACCACCACCGCCGCCGCCGCCGCCACCACCGCCGCCGCCGTTGCCCTTGAAGACAGCATTGTAAGGTGTGTTGACAGCGTTGCTACTTGTGTGGAAAATCGCTCCAGTTGGTATATGCAAAAGATCGTTGTTCACAACGAACCCTCTTGATGAAATGCTTTCAATTTGTTCTAGGGACATAAGATCATTCCTTAACAGTATCTCCACAATCTAGCCCCTTTCACAAATGACCAGCAATTGGTGTTTATAAGCACGTTCTATAAAAGAGAAAACTTGAACATATTCCTCAGAATTTGGCAAAAAACATCTGAGTGCCTGCTCAACCTGGGTCGGGTTCTTGAATAACTCAATAATATCCTCTAGAACAACCGAGTCCACAGTAATGTGATTATTATTACACAGGTCAAACAATGTTGTCAAGACCTTTCCGTCAGAAGGCAATGCATTATTAGAGTCCTGTCTATGCACTGAAACCGAACTGCTCAACCGCAATATCAATGATGTATCAAAATGTGGCAAAGGATCTGCCAGAACCTCTGTCGCTTTCCATATTAGCGTATTCCTAATTGTCTCGCTGAGGCGATATAAAATATGCGGTGGAGTTAGACTTGACTGTGGATAGAAATCAGAATACAACAGTTCACGCATAACAAGTGTTTGCTCGCCGCTTAGTGTTGCACGGTCAAACTCACCATTTTCATCCGCCCATTCATTAAGGATGTTTCCTATATAGTGTTTAGGTGGACATGGTAGCAGTATTTTTGTGAGATCAAAGTCGTCATGCCGGCGATAAAGCTCTGAAGATATGTCCAGCCCCAATAAATTGATGTTGAACGTCATAGATGGATACTTGCGCTTATAGTCCTGCAAGCGCGAATATGTTTCCATACGTTGCCCTTTCGTTTCGCCTGGAAAGCCTGTGATAATGGGGAAATGAACCGAAATCCCAACATCATTCATACGTTCAAGCAATACATCTACCAGCTCAAAACTGAAATCGGGCGGGAATTTATTCATCCGCCTTAGCGTGGCGAGGCTCCCACTTTCCAATCCAAACCGTATTTCGCGCAATCCAGACTTTGCCAATAGCGCGCACACATCCTCGGTAAACGCCCAATCCATGCGGGCACGAACCTGCCAAATTATTGACAGACCACGCTCCAGTACAGCAGTAGCAAACAAAGCCAACTCCTCTGCGGGAATCGCTTCATCAATGAACCAGACATACTTGACACCATCAGCAACCAATTTTTCAAGAGAGTCAAGCTTTGTCTCCAACGGCTCATATGCGCCGTGCAAGTCGTCAATTTTATATTTATGATTTATTCCGCAGAATGCACATTTTAGCCATGGGCAAATTTGATTGGGAAACAGTTTCGCATCAATTATCTCTGAAGGATCAATAGCCGATACGTCTAGAGCAAAAGAACGAGGTCTTCTAGATATGCTCGATTCAAATGAAACCTTTGATTGCTTTGCATACTCGGTTTCAATGATTTCTCCGTTTATCCTATCGATATACAGCAAATTTTCTACCTGTGAAAGGCTCTGGCCTTCAGAAACGATATCCATCAATTTGCGCTCTGTCTCGGCACATTCCTCTAGTATTATACTGTCAACCGTTGAAAAGAGTGCATAGTTTCGCTTCAAGAAACTGCTTATCTTGTTAAGAGAATAGTATTCCGAGGCATGCCTGGTGACGCAAATATGTACGCCTGGATTAACCATTTTTGCGTATCGTGCCATCGCTGCAGTAGACATTCTAATGGGACCGTTAATAAATACAAGCTCTGGGTTTATTTCACGAATAAGCGGAAACGCTTGTTTTTCGAGAAAATCTAAGTATGGGTTGTGTGTTTTTGACATGCACCCGGAAATAAGACTGTCAGCATTTGATTCATCTATTAGGATACCATCCGTAATTGTAAGCGTGAATGGGGAAAGCATAAAATCGGTATATATTTTGCATAGAATACTGATCGTTTCTACATAAGAAAAGAAATCCTTCTTAGATATTCCCTGATTAACAATATTTCTGGATGCCTCTATTACGCGCTGCACAAAATAGTCCGTGTTTCCTAAAACAGCACAATAGTGTGGGACGTCACAAAACTTATAAGCATAATAATCACGCATCCAACTGATGGCATCACGGATCAGCTTCTCATCAAACAAATTTGCCCAGTAAAGCCCATTTAGTCTTGCTAAGCTGTTTGAACCCTCGTTGCCAAGAGGCTCGGTGGATAGATGAAAAAGATTTGGATAATACAATTCATCATAAAGTCCGTTTATAGGATACAGATTTAAGTAGTTCAAATTAACACCTCATAGAACTAAACGTGAATGTAAAGGAAGTAGTACGTCACTGCACTTATTGTAACAGATTTTCTTGTCAAAAGCAATCTGAAATCCAACCATAGGGCACGGTAGGCACTAAGAGTGGCACTAGGCTAGGTCTTCTACTACGTCTCGGGTTGATTCTGTCCTCTCGAGTGCACAAAGCCCTTGGGGAAGCGCCTAACTTACAGGCGTTTCTCTCATTAGGCGGTATAATTGTAGTTGGTGTAATAACGAAACGTATTTCGATGTCGAAGTACGTCTTGCAAGCAGGGGGTGGTGCGTGCATTTCTGGAGAAATGCCCTGCACCACCCGGCTTGTTGGGGAAATTTCCCCCCAAACCCCAAACCCCAAGCGCGAAGCCGCTACCGCGGCATACGCTTTAAGCCCGCCGTAGGCGGTCTGCTATGCGACTTATGCTGCTGTGTCAGTGGGATAAAAAGATTCCATCAGCGCGTGTGCTCATGCGCCTGCTCTACTCGCCTCGGCCCTACAAGAATCGTATCAGCATTCTGCTTCACCATCTTCCAGCGGATCATTTCCTCACGCGCAGGCTTGATTCCGCCCCACAGCTTTTTCCGTTCAGCGGC
>Ga0123355_10012510_pt1 | contig 13147 bp, 10 predicted proteins | sample TergutEmb28metaG_3_FD_89872 | JGI IMG/M metagenome (GOLD analysis project Ga0123355, IMG submission 89872) | Embiratermes neotenicus P1 segment gut microbial communities from Petit-Saut dam, French Guiana - Emb289 P1 | ecosystem: Host-associated > Arthropoda: Insects > Digestive system > Gut ... | reverse complement strand
TTGCAAAAACACTACACGGCCCATTCCCCAATATGAACAGATTTCAGTTCAAGATACCGTGTACATATCTGTAACATGTCATTGTCTGTACAAACTAAGGCTGCGAAAACCTATTTTCCGCAATACAACATTCTTCACTGGAAATAAGCCAGCGCTTTTAATTTCAGGAGGGTGCAGTCTGGGATAGTTTTATTGCGTAGTATATCGTGTACAGTCAAGCAGAGGATGCTGGTATTGCGCAAGAAATGTAGAAACAGCGATTACACTAAGTGTTTTTAATCATAATAATAGAAATCTGCGACATCAGTGAGAAGGGCCAGTGTTCCCATGTTCACAGTGTTGTGTCTGTTGTAACTGTTGGAGCCGTGGTTACTAACGGATGTAAATGTGGTTCTTTGTATACGTGAGAAATTTCAATCCATAAAAACATTACAGAGGCAGATAAGAATGTCATGAAATGTAATGAGTGAACAAACACAACAGTGCCACACACACACACACACCATTCATTAGACCATGCGTACTGCGAATCTACGGATTTCATGTCTGAAGAATCTGGGTTAAATTCTCTACGGAGGCAAATTTTTTTCTCTTCTCCAACGAGTTCGAAACGACTGCGCTTACTGGGGGGTACAGCAGCGGAAACGTGAAGCTGATCGGTCACATTTAGCGCTAAGGCTAAGAATGAACAGAGTTATACACCCACTCCCCCATACGCCTTCCTACCATGTCGTTTAGTGAGGCTCAGAAACAATTTTGTTAGTTCAGGAGATTTAAGGAATTCTGCGAAATGTAGAAGAAGAATTGGCAGTGACATTAGCAACAAGAACAATGCAGTTATCACATCTGGGGCTTTCACGGAGGATAACAAACAACATTACCGTCTTCCGGGACGTGACGCCGTGTAGTTAAGCACATGAATACTAGCGCTTCCGAAAAACGCCAAAAATACATTACTTTGAAGACTATAGCATGTCGGAACTACGAGAATCAAAGTCTAGTACCTTGCAAAACATTACACAACGTCAGAGCTCCGAAAACCAGAGTCTAGTACCTTTTAAAACACTACAGAATGTCCGAACTCCGATAACCAGAGTCCAATGACTTGTGAAACAAGTGTTTGGAATCTGTTGTAAAAATAACGGCAGTGTATCATACTAACCACATCAAAACCAGAAAGCGGGCAGCGGGCAGCGGGCAGCGGGCGGGAGGATGCATACAGAAGACCAACATAACATTCGTAGGGTACAGACAGCCAGGCTATTTCTGTTGCGTGCGGCTGTGACAGCGCACTGAAACACCGTTGTAATGGGCTCAAGATAAAAGCTTTTAAAGGAATCTTGAGGGTAATATTTTTTACAAGCAACACTATTAGGAGTCTACTTTGCTATTAGGAAGACGAACGTTACAGCCATGGGTCCTTAGACGAGGACGAAATAATCTTAGGAAAATTCATCAGCAGTATCTATTAACGTCAAGTCTCTGAAAGGGTTAAAAAAATTGGGAACGACTCTATTTACCACCATCGCCATCCTTCCAGTTCCAATATAACATTATTCTTATACTTATTTGGCTTCGTAAAGTGTTTCGTTTTTGTATCCTTTTGTATTTAGAGACGAACAAGAAAGAAACAATTAAGAATTTCAATTGCATTCCAAATGGATTATCCTGGAGTTTCATAAACACTTTATCTGCTCTTCATATTTGGCAAAATAACTACACACACCCGTTCGTTAAGATTACGGTTGTCTGGTACGTGACGCCATTTATACCGGTAAAAAAAGTACCAACTTTCTTGCACTGAATTCCCGAGGACAGTAATCCAGATATTGCGACTGTGAGCATTTCGGACTTCATCAGATCCTAATTTCTACAGGAGCGGTGATAACGCAGCCGGGTATAGTGACTAGGTTGCAAACAGGGCGGCCCAAGTTTGAATCTCGGCAGAAGCAATATGTTTTTCACCTCTCCAAAAATTTCCATAACGGCTCTGGGGCCCAGACAACCTATTCCATGCGCACCGGTGCTCTTTTCCGGAGGTAAAACGGCGGGAGCGTTATACTGATCACAGCCCTCCTTTTTGGAGTGGACGTTAATAATGGGAGGAGCTATGCATCTGGGGCAGGCGATGGGCGCAGTTGGTTGAGGCACTGCGCTACAAGCCGGAAGTCGCGAGTTTGATTCCCGATGGTGTCAATGGAATTTTTTATTGACATAGTCCTTCCGGCCACACTATTTCCTGAGATCGACGCAGCCTCTAACAGGCATGAGTACCAGGAATATCTCCTGGGGATACGTAGGTCTGACAACCTTACCACCTTCATGTGCCGATTGTCTTGAAATCTGGGAGCCTCAGACCTCCTGGAACCCTCTGGGCCTATCCAGGCCTTTGCCTTTACCATGGTTTCATTACGTAGGCACTGAAAACTTCACTTTGTTAGTTTACGTATTTTTCGCAACGTCCATTTTAATAAGATCTGCGCTCTTCTGGGATATTACGCAGTGTGGAGTGTTAATTCCGTACCGACGTTTCGGGACAATCAATCTCGTCTTCAAAGTTCAAGAAGAATCTTTCATTTTAACGTTATTCTCTGCTTCTTCGCACATTAAGTTTTCGTATCAAAATTTTTCATCTCCTACATCCAAAATAGACCCCACATGTACAGTCCCTTGTAACCAACTCTATGGAACACGATCCTTCTGGAGAAGCTCAGAGTCGTTCGTATACTCAAGATATTCCTGGCTTCTTACGCAACACGACGATAGCTTAGAGAGTTTCAAATAGCCAACTGCTCGTCCCTGTTCTGGGTTTGATTAATCCAGTCCAGCCCCTCACTACTGAACATAAATTTCGAAGGGATGATACGCTCTGTAGACTGGCTAATAGTTACCGAAATTTCGAAAGAATTTTGTGCCTTCATCTTCAGGGTCCAGCAATCCACTCACCTTGGATTATTTGACCTTTAAACTGGAAGCATCGAAATTCTCCGAAACGTCTGTAAACATGTGCCAGTCGCCATGGCACACCATCCTCAGAAGACGTGAATATTCAGCTATATCGTAGTGAAAAACCTTAACTCTCGAATCAAATTTCATACTAAGTTTTATTCCCATCCACTACTAGATTTTGCAAGTGGTCCCTACCGTACTAAAGAATTTAATGTCGTTGTGACTCAACTAAGTTTAAGTGCCTTTCATATTCCAGGACGCAGGGTTCCTCTTGAAAAAGCTGATATTTGATTAGTTCATCAGTAGATTAACCACTAATGGTGAGGTAAATTTCAGTCAGGAAACACAACTATGGTAGCATGTTATATGATGGTATTTAATAGCAAAGAAAATAACTACATGTTTCGGCCAATAGCAGCCATCTTCAGGTTATTACAATTTTGCTCAAAGAGTGTCATATATATATAGGCATATATGTTATTAAATACCATCATATAACATACTACCATAGTTGTGTTTCCTGACTGAAATTTACCTCACCATTAGTCTTTCAACACACAACGGGGATGATACACCTCAGGATTAACCGCTTGTTATGGACCTCGAATCAATACCGTGTTCGTAACAGCCCACTTCTCGATTCGTATCATGACACAGTTGAAAAAAACCACACAATTCATTATGATCCATTTTAGTACTATCATGATATTTGCACTTAGGTCTAACAAGTGGAATATCTCCGTGTGATGAAAACCAACTTGATGTACCATCTATCCTCAGTCTATTTCGTCAATCAACCTCTACATGTTTGACTGTCTGTTGGCCGGCCAACAGACAGTCAACTAAAAAGCACAACACGTACCAATTGTTTTATATACATAGTATATCTCCCGATGTTGGACTACAAATATGCCCGAAACATGTAGAAGTTGATTGACGAAATAAACTGAGGATAAATAGTACATCAAATTGGTTTACATTACACGGATGTATCGAGACACGGTCACCATAACATAAAATGGGACCAATCTCCTTCATGTTTTTCGCCGTAAGTTTTTTTATGCCAATCTTTGTTATTGCCATGCGATGTCATCTAACATTCAAAATTCACGCTTCCTGCCAGCTCCATATACACGCATGGTCAATCTATTCTCATCGACAATTGATGTTCTAAAACAGGGGTGCTCCAGTGCCAGGCACCATTTTGCCGTGGCGAAGAAACTTTATACGGTGTAACCTTAATATTTGTGGGTCCTCAGGATGGACCTTGCTTCATATTACCCTTCCGGTTCCAAGAATTTTTAGTTGCTTCCCAGATTTATACAAAGTATGTCCACCCCTGTTGTAGGAGGTAAGCTCGTTAGGAACTGCTGTCTCCGTCTTTAACGTACTGCTTATTCTATACAGGTCTCTGACGATGTTTAAAATGATTCGTGTAATTTAATATGAAAATCCGTCATTCTAATTCGTCTGTCTCACACAAACGAGACCAAAGGAAAAGTCTGACACTTCTGCTACGTTTACAAGAACTTCCAGGGAGCGAGTACATCATTCACTTCTGCGCAGTTTCAACACGCATTGCACTAAAAACACCAAGAAAAGCATCGAGATAAATAATGCAAGTGCTTTTGAAGGGAGACGGCATTACTGTTCGTGCAGCACTGAGGGCTTAAGGTTTAGTAAACACAACTTAGTGCACGTACAGTGCTTCCAGAATGTCATATAACAAGGAGTCTAAAAAGTCAGCTTTTATTGTTTGTACCACGACCAACAGCCAACAGACTGCACGGCACGTTAAACGGGCAAGACTCACTCTCACACCATCCTAACAAAGAAAAACCGCCCTTTCCACTCCCCCAGAGCCCTTCATTTTACTGTGCAGAGCTTTTTGCTTAATCCCTCTACAGAAGCTTAAAACACGCGACGCGCTAACTCGTACAATTCGCTGCCAGCCCGCATGTAATCTGCCAGCACTTCTCTGCACCTTGTTGTCAATGTGTATACTGAAGCCACGGAAGGAAGTCCTACAGATGGTGGGGATAACAATGCTAGAGGCTTCCCTCTTCCTACTTAATACTGCGTTTCTCTCCGGTCCCCTCAACCCTTCGTCAACCAATCCAAAGTTTTTGTCGTTAGTGAAGTTTATCACGTGGTTATCACAGCAATAGTCCTGCGAACAGAATGACTAAATGATTGGAGGGAAATACGGAAGGTACGGTGGAGGGGGAAGCGTTATAGCTCGAGGGAGATGTGGAGGGTTTCGATCCAGGAGACTTCTTTCTCCGCACGTAGTATAGCATAATTCTGTTTCTGAGCCATATTAAAAATTAGGTGATCCATGAAATCCCTCCCACAAATAACAAACCCCAAGAATGATCAACCTACAAACTGATAAAAATTTACTAACGTTTGAGGTTGTAATGGAGGTAAGAATTCAGACAGTGACGGATACGTACTAACATTTTGGAACAATATTTTGCCTCCAGTCGGAAGTTGGAAGCGATACCTTCCTTCACAGTGTGAAAAACTTACTGGCCACATACGTGGCCACAGACTCGACAACGACACTTTACAGCCTCAGATACCGAAAGTAACCCAAAACAAAACATAAAAAAGGCGAAGTAACTGATAACCAGATTTGCGATTATGTAAGGAAGTAACATATATAGACAATTACTGTAAACATTTCTCATATTAAATATGCTACATGTTCAACCCATCGTATCATCTTGTATTTGATTATCATGACAAAATCAGATGACAAGTACAAATCGACAATCGCCTTGCTAAGTAACTTGGACAGTCCCGTCGCTTGCTGAAACTTGTCTAATTTTCAAGAAGTGGTTGATATTTCGACCAAGTGTGTCAGGTCGCCCAAGTGCCAGCGAGGTATGATGTCCGAACATACGTGGGCATTCCAGTGCGTTGCATGTTACAAGCTACCATTTTATGATCATCAATACAACTATTTATTAGTGTTTTTAACCTGATCAGGTTACAGAAATGTATGTTTCCAACCACAGGACATTACATTATATTAAAATAGTACTTCAATTCTTGGTTATACTAAGATTTCAATCCGCACTGTTCATGTATTTTAACTTTTTAAATGTTACATTGACAAGTATATTGTAACAACCAAGGAAGGAGATCTCAGTATAACCAAAATTAACTTGCAATTGTACATAATGTTAATTTTAACTAATGTAATGTCCTGAAGATGACCATTTCTGTGGTCGAAACAAGTAGTCATGTAGCATGACCTGATAAAACACTAATAAATATTTGGGCTGATGGTGACTAAATACTACTTTGTAATCTATTATGTCGGATAAATTCATTGCGGACCCACGCGAATAATTTATTTGCGCAATCGGTATTACACTTTCCGTTTCCTGTGGCCGCGCAGTCTAAAGCGTGGGTCTGCGGTCGCTCAATTGCTGGGAGTGCGCATTCGGATACCACCTGGGGCATGGAGTCTGCCTCTCGTGACTGCTGTGTGCTGCTAGGTGGAGATCTATGAGACGGGCCGATCCCTCGTCAAGAGGAGTTCTACCGAAATATGTGTGCGTGCCATTGTGTGGTCAGGTGCAACAATAACCTCTACACCTACAATACGTAGGTAGACAGAGGTCAAGACAAGGAAAGAAAGAAAGTAATGCATTTTAACGCACTCAATAATTACAGACTCGGAATGAACTATGTTTTGCTTTAATGAGGTAAGACAATTTCAGAAGGCTGCCGGAACACTAACGAAGTTGAATCGAGTCACCTAGAACTGAGGCTGCATTACAGAAACTCTGCAAATCAGAACAATTTCTTTGGCATACATTTCCTGTGTAGCTCTGTTACACTGTGTATAGCGGAATCGAGTCCAATGAAGCTACAATTCTACAGTTCAGCCTTTGTAGCATCTTGATGAGTCGGACTCGATTTGAACGTATTCGATTCGTCTCCCTGAAGCCTCAGTCTACAACTGTACTAATACATGTGCGGAAATATAATATATAAAGCACTTGCTCAGTAAGTCTACATGCGAGCTGTAATGTATCGTTTGACCTACAGCTCATATGTACGCGAAGATATAACGAAAACAAATCTACTCCAAACATTTGCATAAAATTAAACTGAATTAACGTACACATTAATCAACAGCCAGTCTAGCAATATGGCAATCACCGTCGAACGGACGACGGCTACATGGGAAACTAATTAAGTTTAACTCATCAAGCACATAATGCGGAGCTGGTGTACATAAACATCAAGTTCGTGCATACAGATTATGGCAGGTTACAGCGAACGTTTTTTTAAAAGGATATGAGTTATACAATTCGGCATATATTTCAAATTTACATACATTCATAGACATTGTTAAAGGATGGGTTTATATATTAATAGGAAGGAAAAAACTATGGACAAGACACATACAGAACGGTGTGTGTGTGTGTGTTACATAAGGATCGGAATGTACAGAGGTGCTGATAAGTCCCTAACCCGACCAGGAAGGAAACAAGCTAATGTTTCTGTCAGAATGGCGTGAATTTCCTTCGGCGCCTTGCCTTGCAGGAAAAAAAAAAAACGCTTGATGATAGCTCGCGTCTCGATGTTGTTGAAATCGCGCGCCTCCCTGACATGTTTCCAAGCTTGTTTCCTTCCTGGTCGGGCTAATGACTTATCAGCACCCGGTAAGCATGGTAATGATACATCAAACTTATAGTGGATAGATTAAGGAACAGATGAAATTCAGGAAATGTCTGCGTGCATGAGGTTTAAAATATTTTATTTTCCCACCTCCTACCTACAAGCACGAAGTTTGATACCAGACAAATAGACCTGCTGCTTTCATTGAGGTATGAATTTTGGTACTTTAGAGTGAGGAAAAAATATATTTTGAGACTCAGTTTCGGAAGTGACACACGTGCGCATATATTGTGGCAGGTTATGAGTTGGGGCAGTAGGAAGTCTGGTAGGTGGTTGCCAAAGTGTCACATTTCTCTAAAACGACTGATGACGCCACATTTCCGAAGTACTCGGTCCCGTGTTAACGCAGAGAGCGGACGACATCCATTGCTGCACAGCGATCAGTGACGGTCCCCGCTCTGCAGTTGGTAGTTTCGCTTCAAATAACTGTACGCACCTATGTTCATATATTGAGCTCATCCGGTTGACTTTGTCGATGTCCTCTTTCTTTTAAAAAATGCAATGTTTTATCTCTTCACTCCGTCAAGACATATAAGGGGAGTGAGGTATAACGCCGTTCATTCTTATCCTCGGCACTAGACGTATGTCAGTGGGTAACTCCAGGCCCCGGACAACTTACCCTCGGAAAAAAAAAACGCCGGTACTCTTTGAACAGAAGACTAGATGGGTCCCACAGCCAGTCTGAAAATTCTAGAGAAGATAAAGGCTCTTGCTCCTAACGGGTTTGGAATCCCGGACCGTCCAGTCCGTAGCCTACTTGCTAAACCGACTCCTCCTCTTTATGGTTAGACTTGTTTAATTGCCACAAACTTATTTTTTAAATCTACAATTAAAATGATCAACTTTCCAGTGACGAGCCTGTCCCATGGACCTGTTGTTTCGTTAATGATGAAGTGTATGTCGTGTACAGTTACTCAGAACCACAGTATGAAACACACTGCACAGTTTCGGACGTAGTCTGTGAAATAACTCGCGTTCCCTTCCGACTGTTACAGGTCACTGCCTAACTCCCTCATATGTTTCCGCCTGAGGCCGCTTTAAAGGATATTACTCAGTGTCAAGCGAAAACCGCACAGACGATGATAACCTTGTATCTGCTACCAGATATTACATAATTTGACTTCACGTAAAAGTCTGCGTGCCGGTGTAACAAGACAGGACAAAAAGGACATGGAGGCCCAATGTAAACACAGCTTTTCTGCACGTCTACAATCGGAGGGGACAAAATCAGGGGACCCATCCAGACCATAGAATGGACAATGTTATTTACCTGAGATTAAAGAGGCCGGGGCGTGAAGATGACCACTCATCTCCATCTTGTCTAGTTATCTACAACCTGTCATACGCGTCAGCAGCGTGGTGCGCAATGGAGCACACGGAAAAATTTACATTTACCTTGGCAACTGGAAACATTAAGTTCACCCTAGAATAGGAAACGAAGGGTCAGTGGGGGAGTAGGGATACGGAGCTTTACTCTTTCTTTAACCTCAGCGCTAGATGGGGTGAGTGGTCATCGCCACGCCCAGGTCGCTTTACCCTCCGGGTAATACCTGAAACCCAATTGTAGAGGAGGCTGGGTGAGCCCCAGGACCGGTCTGGACAACTGCATACATACATACACATATTTACTTATTTGTGGTATTCTGTCATGACGCTGGCAGTATTTTGGGCCATACAGCGTTTTATGATATGAATGATGAATTATACAAGGATTTGGAAGGAAGATGTCCCAGCTTATACTCGATATAGCGGTTAGGGCCTCAGTACAACTACGAAAATCTTCAGTCAGGATGGCAGGTCCCGGCGAAGCTACAAACCGGGTGCCTGCAGAATAAGAGTACAGAATGCCATAGCTACAACTTTCTGCCAGGTGGAGAGGCGTTATCTAATTCGGAAGCCGCAAGAACAGATCGTCCAAACAGATATAGGCTCTTTGTGTTTCGTTTTAAAGCTTACTGGTTACGTGCACCAACAAGTTTAACACTTCAGAATTGACATTCCGCCCCCACTCTATTTATTTGTTTTGTATTTATCTCGGAACAAACAGCGACTTCTGCTCCATATAACATAAACTGGTTGATTTTTATAACCGAGATGAAAAGTGTTTACAGCACGGTACGGACTGGGTCTTTAAATAAAGCAGTCTGCGCTTCGGCTGTAAAGGGTTAAAACAAATATTTTTAGAGTTCTAATTATTTACTGCGGATACAAATGACATTGTCCTGAATGTGGCTGAGCTCTATGGCTATCGCTCCTTTCCACTGTGAATTTCACAGTTACGAGTGAAATGTCCTTCGAAAATGAAACGGGGAATTTGAACAGTTGGCATCTCCACCTACGATTTACAACAGTCACCCATCCGTCGCCTGACAGTCGTACATCATATCTACTCGTTTAGGGACAATCGGATTTCAAGAAACATATAAGCTGTGTAATTTTCTTCGGCAAAGTTCGGAACAGGAATACCGACTGATTTTTTTTTGTGCTTTTATTCCTGCTAGCTTCTAGTATTTCCTTAAATATTACAAAAAAAAATCCGTTTTTCTGCAGTGAGACTACACCTGTTTCAATACACCTCTACGTAGTACGTGGATTCTGCTATTTTTCACTCGAACACAAATAATCAGCATTCTCTAGTGCAGGCTTATTGGACCTATTATCTTGTGCGGGTAACTTCGGCAAAATTTGATCTGCATGCGGGCAAATTGAAATCCAATACACAGAAAGAAGAACGAGCAAATGTTGGCGTAATTACGTGCGTAGCTTTACCTGTGTATTTATCTATGCATCACGCGTATTATAATAGGAAACATATATAAGCGAATTTGTAAGGTAGAGTGTATTTCCATCAAATAAACAGGTCAACTGTTCCTATATTGCTTTGGCCTTCTATTTCAGTTTTGGAAGGGAAAGGGCTAAAAGACGTTTCATTTCAAATGTCTCCTCAAGCAACGTCAATATGGTGTCACGCGCAACACGTTGCCCGCGAGTTACGAGTTAAACGGGCCTACTCTAGCGGGACGTGGCGGTAGGCAATACAATGCGCAGCGCATGTGGTGCAGTTCACTTGACAGAACTCATGAAATGAATAGACCTTGGGATGAGAGAAGCAGAAGCTGTGGGCAAGTGAATTTGTGCGCCATCAGCGGTTACATCAGACGGACGCGCCACTTTCCGCTCTCCCTCTGCTTCATTAACAGTTACCATCTTCAACACATCGCCCGAGACTAAACACCATGTCGTTATTTGAGAGGGATTACTTACTTTTATGTACAACAAGCATCAGCATTTGAACAAAACTGGCAATGTACTTGTAACGTCCCACTGAGGCACGTCACGAGTAACCACTGTTGCAGCGGAAAAGCAATAAGTATTACATATTCTGTGTGTGTGTGTGTGTGTGTTTGTGCACAGACTCATTCAGGATGCAAAGCGCATGTGCCATATCGTCATCTGCGGCTGTGCAATATTTGTCCACATTATCTCATAAACGGCACGATTTTCGGAAAAACGTTGACGAACATAAAATGTGAGTCGTGTTTTTCTCTACACTTTGGTGTGAAACAGTTCTCATTCTAAGAAGATAATTTAGCGAGATATCATAAATGTGTATAGGTCCTTTTCTTGTCAGATATAAATCAAGATTGAATTTTCTCAACTGAATTTCGAAAAATACTCAAATATAAAATTTCATAAAAATCCGTTGAGCGGGAGCCGAGTTCCGTGTGGGCGGAAGGACTGGCATGACGCAGCTAATAGTCGTTTTTCGTCATTTTTCGAACGCGTCTAAAAAGCTCCTCATTTTACCACAGAGTGTATTTACGCGTTTCGTGTTGTTCAGAAAATAAGAAGCGGTGTTTTTTTTGTGAGATACGAACTGAAATTATTATTGGGATGAATTTCAGACTCAAGTCCGTTGCAACAAAAGCAAATCATCTTGCTACCTCATTCAGCGCTCAGCAACGTCCGAAGTTCGTACACTGGCTTCTGCTGACCCAGGAACCAGCCAACCATCGACAGTTCGTCCATAAACCAGAACGTGTGAATGACAGAAACATAGTAATATTGCTCTACGCTGTCAAAATTTATTTATCTAACTGCGTTTGGAAGGGCAGGTGCTATTTGTAACCAATCTGAAACATAACCTGCTTATTGCCGCATGCTTTGTCATCGTTGGAAATGACAGGTTAGAAGCGATAACCGTAAACTTCTGTGGACGAGAAGACTCTGAGGTAAGAGTGTCATTTATTTCAATCCGAGTGAAATAGAGGTGATTGATTAGCGGCACCACGTAAATCAATACAACACAATTCTGTCCGTGTAACAAGCCTGTAGCCTTTCCAGAATACCCAGAAAAAAATGCGAATTCTATGACAGTGTTAAAATTTCGAAGCGGTGGGACCAAAATTAAAGCGGACAATTCAGAGAGGTAGTTGTAGCTGTATGAATAATTCGCAAATGGAAAAATAAAATATTTAATCAACAAACATTTATCTTCATCGTTGCACCGTGCATTTCGTGGAGTCATTTAATCAGCACACCAACTGATGCACATACATAAAATTTTTACACTAAAACATTTAAAATCGCTCCAACACGTTTCGATCCTAAGATCATCTTCAGGGAGCTACACTGTGACTTTAGCAAGGAAAGATGTAGCTCCCTGAAGATGACCTTAAGATCCAAACATGTTTGAGCGATTTAAATGTTTTATTGTAAAAATGTTATGTACGTGCTTTAGTTGGTGTGCTAATTAAATGACAACAAATATTTATTTACGTATTTGAAACGTTAAATGATTTCAAGAAGTAAAATATTTGATGTTATCAATCTATCATGTTATGTACGTTGTCGGTGCTCTCCAATAATTGCAACAGTGAGGTTGCCAAATGAAGAGGAGGCCAAGCAAAGTACATGAAACATGTCAGCTTCTCTTAGCCTCCGCTTGAGGCAGCACTGTCAGTTTTTACCTTTAGACTTTATCGTTCAAAAAACGTTTTTGAGAAGAGATTGATAAAAACAAACAAGGCTGCAATGAATGCAGAATCATAACCTTTCTGAACAACGCCTATCTTGAACAGATGCGTTCGGAAGGTCAGCAGGTCATAATTTCAAGAACAGATGTTACCGTATTAGTATAAATGACTAAACAGAGATTAGGAAATGTATGCGAATCGCAACGAGTCTGACTCATTCGTTCCATTCCATTTACTTATCTCGAAAACCACAAGATATACAGAAGGTTTGTTGTCCACATAGGAAGAGTATTTGTTACTATTCCGTAAATTCTGTTCGAAACATGTTTTTCGATGTGTGTGTGTATGTGTGTATGTACGTATATGTATGTATGTATTATGTATGTATGTATGTATGTATGTATGTATGTATGTATGTATGTGTGTACGTGTATGTATGTATGTATGTATGTATGTATGTATGTATGTATGTATGTATGTATGTATGTATGTATGTATGTATGTATGTATGTATGTATGTA
>Ga0123355_10012509_pt1 | contig 13147 bp, 14 predicted proteins | sample TergutEmb28metaG_3_FD_89872 | JGI IMG/M metagenome (GOLD analysis project Ga0123355, IMG submission 89872) | Embiratermes neotenicus P1 segment gut microbial communities from Petit-Saut dam, French Guiana - Emb289 P1 | ecosystem: Host-associated > Arthropoda: Insects > Digestive system > Gut ... | reverse complement strand
TCGCGGTAGCTTCCGGCTCGGCACCGGCGAGCTCGGGCTCGGCCGGCGTCTGCGCCTCGGCTGCCTCAGCCGCCGGCTCCAGCTCAGCGCCGTCCTCGGGCGCGGCGCCGTACAGCAACTCGCGCTCGATGACCTCCTCGGGCCCCGTGTTGCGGCGCTCGCGCACACGCGCGCGCTTGCCGACGCGGTCCCGCAGGTAGTACAGCTTCGCCCGGCGAACATCGCCGCGCGCCGCGACCTCGATTCGCTCGATCTTCGGCGAGTGCAGCGGGAACGTTCGCTCGACGCCGACGCCAAAGGACTGCTTGCGGACCGTGAAGGTCTCGCGCGCGCCGTGGCCCTGGCGCTTGATCACGACGCCCTCGAACACCTGGGTGCGGCGACGCGAGCCCTCGATCACCTGAAAGTGGACGCGCAGGCGGTCGCCTGCGTCGAAGCTCGGGACGCGTCGAAGCTGGGCGCGCTCAAGGTTTTCGATGACGGTGCTCATGGCTCGTTCTATCCGCCGGCAGCACCGGCATCTGGTCAGGCATACACAGGATCGGGGCGCGCAACAGCGCGCGGCGGACTATGGTAGCGGACCCGTCTGCTCACGCGACCGAGCCTGCTCCAGTCGCCACTCCCTGATGTTCGCGTGGTGCCCCGACAGCAGCACCTCGGGCACATCCCAGCCGCGGTAGGACGCGGGGCGGGTGTAATGCGGATACTCCGGCGCGCCGTCGAGCGCCCGGCTGAACGATTCCTCGACCACCGAGTCGGCATGGCCGAGGGCGCCCGGCAGCTTGCGCAGAACCGCGTCGCAGACGACCATCGCCGCCAGCTCGCCGCCGGCGAGCACATAGCGTCCGATCGACAGGCGGTCGCTGGCGAAGTGCTCGAGGATCCGTTCGTCGAACCCCTCGTAGCGGCCGCACAGAAGCGTCAGCGCCGGCTCGGCGCTGAGCTCCTCCACGAAGCTGTCGTCGAGCACCCGTCCGCCCGGCGTCAGCGCGACCACGCGCCGCGCCGACCGCAGCGACACGGGGTCGGTCCGGTAGTGCGCCCGAATCGCCGCCTCGACGACGTCGACCCGCAGCACCATCCCGGCGCCGCCGCCGAATGGCGTGTCGTCGACCTGCCCGCCGCTCAGGGGGGTGTGGTCTCGGTAGTTGATGTAGCCCAGCCGGTGGCCGTGCATGACGGCGTTGCGGACGTGCCGCTGGGACTCGAACCAATCGAACGCCTCCGGGAACAGGGTGAAGACGTCGATCTCCATCAGCTCGCCCCGAGGAACTCGAGGTCGACGTCGATCACCCGATCCTCCAGATCGACGACTCGCACCGCGTCACCGATCAGCGGCACCAGCAGCTCCTCGCCGTCGCCACAGTCGACTTCCAGGACCTCACACGAGGGCAGCGCCAGCAGCCGCCGAACGGTCCCGATCCGACGCTCGCCGTCGCGCACCGTCAATCCCTCCAGATCCTCGGCCCACCACTCGTCCTGCTCGAGCGGCGGCGCAGCCGCTCGCGGTACCAGCAGCTGCATCCCGCGCAGGGCCTCGGCGCCGCCGCGATCGGAGCACCCCTCGACGCGCAGGATCAGGCGCGCATCGTGTCCGGCGCGGCGATCGATCAGAAGCGGGGTCTCGCCGATCAGCACCCGCCCACCCAGCGCCAGCAGCTGCGGAACCGGATCGACCACACGAAAGCTTCCGTCGAGTCCGTGTGGACTGCCGACCCGCCCGGCGTGCAACCAGCCGCCGTCAGCTGTCGACGATGTCGACGAAGACGCGCTGTCCATGACGCGCCGCCGCGCTTTTGACGACGGTACGCAGCGCCGTGGCGGTCCGCCCGCCCCGCCCGATCACGTTTCCGTAGTCGTCCTGAGCCACCGACAGCTCGAGCACGATCCCGTCGTCCACCCGGACCTCGTTGACGTTGACCCGGTCCGGCTCGTCGACGAGACCCCGAGCCAGATACTCGAGCAGCTCCCGCGACGAGGAGGTGGCGTCGGTCAAGCGGAGATGCCCTGCGTGCGCAGAAGCTTGCGGACCGTATCGCTGGGCTGAGCGCCGCGCGCGAGCCAGTCCTGGATCCGAGCCTCGTCGAGGACGATCGTCGACGGCTCGGTCTGTGCGTTGTAGTGCCCGACGGTCTCGATCACACGACCGTCGCGCTTGGATCGCTGATCGGCGACGACAACCCGCCAGATGGGGTTCTTGCGTCCGCCGACGCGAGTGAGTCGAAGTCTGACTGCCATAGGTCGTCTGAGGGTAGCGGGTTTCCCTTTACAGACCCTGGCGCATCAGGGCGCCGAGGTCCGGCGTGCGCCCCTGCGCGACCTGCCGCATCACCTTTCGCATCTGCTCGAACTGCTTGATCAGCGCCTTGACCGCCTGGACGTTGGTGCCCGACCCCCGGGCGATCCGCAGCCGGCGCGAGCCCTTGATCAGCTCTGGATGACGGCGTTCCTGCGGCGTCATCGACAGGATGATCGCCTGGATCCGGTCGAACTCGCGCTCGTCGACCTTGACCCCGCGCAGTTCCTTGCCGAGCCCGGGGATCATCCCCAGCAGGTTCTGCAGCGGCCCGAGCCGGCGGACCTGGCGCATCTGGTCGAGGAAATCGTCGAGGTCGAACTCGGACTTGCGGAACTTGCGCTCCAGCTCGGCGGCCTGGTCGGCGTCGTAGGCGCCCTGGGCCTTCTCGATCAGGGTCATCACGTCGCCCATCCCGAGGATCCGCTGCGCCATCCGCTCCGGGTGGAAGCGCTCGAACTGGTCGAGCTTCTCCCCGATCGACGCGAACAGGATCGGCCTGCCGGTGACCGCCTTGACCGACAGGGCGGCGCCGCCGCGGGCGTCACCGTCGAGCTTGCTCATGATCACGCCGTCGAACTCGACGGCCTGGCCGAACTCCTCGGCGACGTGGACGGCGTCCTGGCCGGTCATCGCGTCGACCACCAGCAGCACCGCGTCGGGCTCGATCGCCTGGCGGATGTCGGCGAGCTCCTGCATCAGCTCGGCGTCGATGTGTAGCCGTCCGCTGGTGTCGACGATCAGCACATCCTTGCCCTCCGCCTGGGCGCGCTGCTTGGCCCAGGTCGCGATCTCGACGGGGTTTCGATCGGTCCCCTGCTCGTAGACATCGGCCCCGGCCTGACCGCCGACCTTGATCAGCTGCTCGACCGCGGCGGGCCGGTACACGTCGCAGGCGGCGACGGCGACCGACGAGTTGCGCTCCACGCGCAGGTAGCGGGCGAGCTTGCCGGTCGCCGTCGTCTTGCCGGATCCCTGCAGACCTGCCATCAGGATCACCGTTGGCGGCCGCGGGGAGAACCGCAACTCCTCCGACTCGCCGCCCATCAGGTCGGAGAGCTCGTCGGAGACGATCTTGATGACCTGCTGACCGGGGTTGAGCTGCCCGATCACGTCGGCGCCCAGCGCCCGTTCCCTGACCGCGTCGGTGAAGCTCTTGACGACCTTGAAGTTGACGTCGGCCTCGAGCAGCGCCAGCCGGATCTCGCGCATCGCCGCGGTCACGTCGGCCTCGGTCAGCGTCCCGTGGCCGCGGACCTCGGAGAGCGTTGCCTGGAGCTTGTCGGCGAGCGAGTCGAACATCGCCGCTACTTGGCCTCGCTGTCATCGTCGGGCACGACGCCGTTGTCGGAGCCGCGTGCCAGGCCCTTGCCGAACGCCTCGCCGATCCCGCCGACCGCCTGCGAGAACTCGGACGGGATCACGAACACCTTGTTGGCATCGCCCTTCGCCAGTTGCGGCAGCATCTGCAGGTACTGGTAGCTCAGCAGCTTCGGGTCGGGCTTGCCGTCGTGGATCGCCTGGAAGACGGTTTCGATCGCCTTCGCCTCGCCCTCGGCGCGGAGGATCGCCGCCTGCCGCTCGCCCTCGGCGGTCAGCACTGCGGCCTGCTTCTGGCCCTCCGCGGTGAGGATCTGCGACTGCTTGACGCCCTCGGCGTTGAGGATCGCGGCGCGGCGGTCTCGCTCGGCGCGCATCTGCTTCTCCATCGAATCCTGGATCGACGCTGGCGGGTCGATCGACTTCAGCTCGACGCGATTGATCCGGATCCCCCACTTGCCGGTCGCCTCGTCGAGCACTCCGCGCAGCTGGGCGTTGATGTGGTCGCGGCTGGTGAGGGCGTCCTCGAGGGTCAGTGAGCCGATCACGTTGCGCAGGGTCGTGACCGTGATCTGCTCGATCGCCTGCAGCGGATTCGCGACTTCATAGGTGGCTGCACGGGCGTCGTTGACCGTGAAGTACAGGACCGTGTCGATCTGCACGACCAGGTTGTCCTCCGTGATCACCGGCTGCGGAGGGAAGGACACGACCTGCTCGCGCAGGTCGATCAGCGGCTTCAGACGATCGAGGAACGGCATCAGCACCGTCATCCCGGGGCTCAGCGTGCGGTGATAGCGCCCCAGCCGCTCGACGATCCCGGCACGCGCCTGCGGCACGATCCGGACGGTCTTGGCGAACACGATCACCAGAAAGACCACGACCACCACAGCAACGATTACTCCAACCATCTAAAACACCCCCTACTCGATGACGAGCGCCGTGGCGCCCTTTATGTCGATTACCTGGACCGGTGTCCCGGCTTCGATCACGTGACCGTCGTCGAATGCCCGAGCGGTCCAGACCTCGCCGTCGATCCGGACGCAACCGACGCCCTCGTCGTTGGCGATCCGCTCGAGCACCACTGCCCGCTTGCCGATCAGCGCGGCTGCGCCGGTCCGCAGTTGCGGCGACGACCGCATCACCCGCGATTGCACGATCGGCCGGACGAGCAGCAGGGTCATGACCGACACGACCACGAACACCGCCGCCGCCGTCGCCTCGCCGCCTCCCGCGGCGTCGGTCAACGCGGCCAGCAGGCCGCCCGCGGCGAAGGGGGCCAGGAAGAAGCTCGTGGTCAGGAGCTCTCCGACCCCGAACGCGAAGGCAACAAGCAACCACAAAATCCATCCAGACATCTGATAACGAGCTTAGAAGCTCTAAGCCGGAAATAATAGAACCTGGATCCGGTGTATTGCACCGCACGCGCCTGACGGCCGGACGTGAATTCGGCGGCATGGCCGCCGAGCTCAGTCGATGGTGACGAGTGCCCGAGCGAACTCCTCGGCGTCGAACGGCCGCAGATCCTCGAGTTGCTCGCCGACGCCGATCAGCTTCACCGGAATCCCCAGCTCACCGGCGATCGCCAGCGCGATTCCGCCCTTGGCGGTTCCGTCTAGCTTGGTCAGCACCAGACCCGAGACGTCGATCGCCTCGGAGAACAGCTGCGCCTGGCGCAGCCCGTTCTGGCCGGTGGTGGCGTCGACGGTCAGCAGCGTTTCGTGCGGAGCCGCGGGGATCTGCTTGGCGATCACCCGCCGGATCTTGGCGAGCTCGCCCATCAGGTCGTCCTGCGTGTGCAGGCGGCCGGCGGTGTCGATGATCACGACGTCGGCGCGCTCACGGACGGCCGTCGACACGCCCTCGAAGGCGACCGACCCCGGATCCGTCCGGTCCGGACCCCTGACGAAGGTGGCGCCGGCTCGCTCCGCCCAGATCCCGAGCTGCTCGACCGCCGCCGCGCGGAACGTGTCGGCGGCGACGAGCACCACCGAGTGGCCGAGCTGGCGGCTGAGGTGGTGGGCCAGCTTGCCGGCGGTGGTCGTCTTGCCGGTGCCGTTGACACCGGCGATCAGGATCACGGTCGGCTTGGCGCGGAGGTCGACCCGATCCTCGCCCGTCCGCGCGATGCCGGCGAGCAGCTCGGTCAGTCGCGCGGTCAGCGCCACGCCGCCGCTGATCCCGCCGTCGGTCGCCTCCTGCTCGAGCTGGCCGACGACCTGTGCGGTCGTTCGGGCGCCGACGTCGGCGTAGATCAGCGCCTCCTCGAGACGCTCCCAGGTCGCGTCGGTGAGCTCGTCGGTGAGGGTTGCCTGGATCTCGGCGCTCAGCGCCTGCCGGGTCTTGCGCAGGCTGTCGCGCAGCCGACGGAAGCGGCCAGCCCGCCGCTCCTCGACGACCGGCTCGGGTTCCGCGTCGGCGGCGGGCGGCGGGCCGTCGACGATGAACAGATCTGACCAATCGCGCGCCATTCCGCGGCGAAGTTATCAGCGACCAAAAGTCTGCAACCCGGGCCGCCGCGTCAGGCGGCCTCGCGGGCCGGCAGCCGCCGGGAGATCACCTTCGAGATCCCGTCGCCCCCCATCGACACGCCGTACAGCGAGTCGGCCGCCTCCATCGTCCGCTTCTGGTGGGTGACGACGATGAACTGGGCGCGAACCGAGTAGGAGTCGAGCAGCTCCAGGAAGCGGTCGATGTTGAGGTCGTCGAGCGCCGCCTCGACCTCGTCGAGGATGTAGAAGGGACACGGCCTGGCGAGGAACACGGCGAACAGGAAGGCGAGCGCGGTCATCGATTTCTCGCCCCCGGAAAGCAGCGTCAGGCGCTTCATCGCCTTGCCCGCCGGCGTGATCTCGATCTCGACCCCGAGCAGCTCCTCGTCGGTCGCCTCACCGAGATCGTCGGCATCGCCCTCCGCGTCGGGATCCCGTCCGACGTCCTGGCCGCCGAGCACCCGCGCCTGGCCCTCGCCCTCGGACACGAGCCGAAGCCGCCCGGTGCCGCCGGGGAACAGACGCGCGGCGAGCTCCTCGAAGTTGGCCGCGGCCGCCTCGAACGTCTGCTCGAAGGTCTCGCGGATCTGCCGGTCGGTGTCGCGGATCAGGCCCTCGAGCTCGCGCAGCGCGGTCTCGAGGTCGTTTCGCTGGCGCTCGAGTTCCTCGACGTGGGCCAGCGCCTCGGCGTACTCGTCCTGGGCGAGCGGGTTGACCGGCCCGAGCTGCTCGCGGCGTCGCGCGAGCCGCTCGAGCCGGGCGAGCAGCTCAGCTCGCGCCTGCTCGGCGAGCGGCTCGCTGGCGGCGGCCGGCTCCAGCTGGAGCTCCGCCGCCAGCGTCAGCACCGACTGCTCGGCCTCGGCCGCCTGGTCGCGCGAGCGCTGGGCGCGCACCTCGAGCTCCGTCAGCTCCTCGCCGGCCGCGTGCAGCCGGCCCTGGAGGCCGGCCTCCTCCTGCGCGCACGCCCGGAGCTGCGCGGCGACGGTCTCTCCAGCCTCCCGGTCAGCCGCCAGCGCGGCCTCGAACTCGGCGCGGCGCTCGGCGATCGCGGCCTGGGTCGCCTCGAGGTCCTCGACGATCCCGGCGATCGCCGGGCGCAGCGCCTCGTCGCCGGCGATCCCGGCTCGCAGTCGTTCGATCTGTCCGGCGCGCTCGGCGCGATCCCGCTCGGCGCGCTCGGCGCGGTCCCGCTCGGCCCGCAGCTCGGCCGTCAGCTGGGCGCGGCGGCCCGCGCCGGCACCCTCGTCGGGCGCCGATCGCCGGCGCGCGATCGCGGCGACCAGCCGCCGCTCCTGCTCGGCCGCCTCGTCGCGCTGGACCGCGGCGGCGCGGTGGACCGCGATCGCCGCCTCGCGGGCGGCGTCGAGCCCGCTCGCCTCGTCGCTCGCCGTCTGCAACCGCACACTGACCGCATGCTCCGCCTGGACCGCGGCCTCGCTGGCGGCGATCAGCCCGTCGCGGCGGTTGCGCTCGGCCAGCACCCGCTCGTCGCCGACCGCGCCGGCCTGGCGCAGCTCGCCGGCGGCGGGCGCAAACACGCGACCGGAGCGCGTGACCGCGACGCCGCCGAAATCGTCGGCGACCTCGTCGATCGCGTCGACCACCCAGACGTCACGCAACAGCCCGCGTGCGAGCGCGGCCGCATCGTCGTCGCCGGAGACCCGGTCGGCCAGACGTTCGGCGCCCTGCGCGGGCGGGTGGTCGGCTGCCGCGGCGCCCGGCTCGCGCCGGCCGCCCGCGATCACGACCCTGCCGCCGTCGCGGCCCGAGCGCTCGAGCAGCGCCGCCGCCTCCGCCCGGTCGGTCGCCAGCGCAGCGCCGAGCCGGCCGTCGAGCGCGGCGGCGACGGCCAGCTCGTAGCCCGAGGCGACGGTGAGCGCGTCGGCCAGCGAGCGCGCGCCCCCCGGCGCCGATTGATGGCTTCGCAGGAACTGGTTGACCGCCGCGAGCTCGCCGCCGACTCGGGCGCTGTCCCGGCGCGCCGCCTCGGCCGCCCGCTCGACCTCACGGACCTGCTCGCGCGCCCGCTCATAGGCGGCCTCCGCCTGCTCCCGAGCGGTCGCCGCCTGCGACAACTCCCGTTCGCGGCCGGCCTGGAGCGCGACCGCGGCCTGGCGCTGCTGCTCGAGCTCGGCGAGCTGGCGCACCAGCTCGGCCTCGCGGTCGCGTTCGAGCGCCTCCAGCTCGGCGGCGAGCTTGCCGACCCGGGCTTCCGCCTCGGGGTCGGGCCGGTCCGCCTCGTGCAGGCCCACGAGCGTCTCGAGCAGCCCACGGCTGCGCTGCAGCCGCCCGGCGACCGTCGCCGACGCCGCTCTGACCGCGTCGGCCCGGTAGCCGACGCGGTCGGCCGCCGACTGTGCGGCGAAGCTTCTCCGCGACAGCTCCTCGCGCTCGCTCGAGCGCGCCGCCAGCGCCTCCTCGGCCTCGCGGCGACGGGCACCGACGGCTTCGAGCTCGTCCTCCAGCCGCTTCCTGGCCTGACGGGCACGGGTGACCAGGGCAGCGGTCGCCTCCACCTCTGCACGCCTGGCGCGGAGGTCGTCGCGCGCCAGCTCGAAGCGGGCCTCGAGCGTCTGGCGGTGCAGTCGCTCATGCAGCTCGGCCGCCTCGGCCTGGCGCTTGAGCGGTCGCAGCCGGGAGCGCGCCTCGCGCTCGACGTCGAGGGCGCGGTCGAGGTTGTCCTGGGTGTGCGACAGCTTCAGCTGGGCGCGCCGTCGGCGCTTGCGATGCTTGCCGAGTCCGGCCGCCTCCTCGATCAGCAGGCGCCGGTCACGCGGCCGCGAGGTGACGATCGACTCGACGCGACCCTGGGAGATCACCGAGTGCATCTCCTTGCCGAGGCCGGTGTCGGATAGCAGTTCGAGCACGTCGATCAGCCGGCAGCGAGCGCCCGCGAGCCGGTATTCGCCGTCGCCGTTGCGATCGAGCCGCCGCAGGATTGAGACCTCGGACCCGAGGCCGAGCGTCAGCTCGGAGTCGTCGAGGACGAGCTCGACGGAGGCGCTGCTGGCGGCCTGGCGGCCGGGGGCTCCGCTGAAGATGACGTCCTGCATCGAATGGCCCCGGACCGCGATCGGCGACTGCTCCCCCAGCGCCCACAGGACCGCGTCGGTGACGTTCGACTTGCCCGAGCCATTCGGGCCGACAATCACGCTCGTGCCCGGGCCGAACTCCAGGCGCGTGCGGTCGGGAAATGACTTGAAGCCCTTCAGCGTGATGCTCTTCAGATAAATCGCGTCACCCGCCCATCGCCTCGAGAGCGGCCTGGGCGGCGAGCTGCTCGGCGTCCTTCTTGCTGCGGCCGCTGCCGCGGCCGATCTCGTCCGCGCCGATCTGCGCGACGATCGTGAAGGTGCGGTCGTGCGGCGGGCCGTCCTCGGACACGACCTCATAGCTGACGAGCGCCCCCCGCCGCGCCAGCCGCTCCTGCAGCGCCGACTTGAAGTCGACCGGGTGCTCGAGCGCCTCGGCGAGCTCGGCCGCGAACGCCTCCACAACCGCCTCGGCCGTTCGCTCGTACCCGAACGTCAGGTAACAGGCGCCGATCACCGCCTCGATCACCGAGGCGAGCACGCGTTCGGTCGAGGCCAGCGCGGGCACGCTCGCCGCGGCGCCCGCCGGCGCGGCGTCGGCCAGTCGTTCGGGCACGCCGAGGCGCTCCGCGACCGCCCGGCAGGAGCGGCCCGAGACCGTCTGGGCGCGGATCTTGGTCAGCTGGCCGGCGCCGAACCGGTCGGCCTCGAGCCGCGGATACAGATGCGAGGTGATCGCCAGCGAAAGCACGCTGTCGCCGAGGAACGCGAGGCGTTCGTAGGAGTCAGAACGGCGCGTGGTCCACGAGGCGTGCGTGAATACGTGGGCGGCCAGCTCGGGCGGAAGGCCATCCAGCAGGGCGCGGAGCTTGCGTCCGGCCTCGGGGGGGGACGTGGCGGTTGGCTCAGTCGTCACCGGCGGCCGGGCTGAGGGTCGAATTCGCGATCGGGACGGCGCCTTGGGCGGGTGGGGCGGGTGGGCCCCAATCCCCGCCGGCCTCGCCGAGGCCGCTCGCGAGCACGAACTCCACCGCCTGTCCGACGGTCAGGATTCTCGTCGCCTGATCGTCCGAGATCTTCACGCCGTAGCTGTCCTCGAGCTCCTGCACCAACGTGTAGAGGTCGAGCGAGTCGGCCTCGAGATCCTCGCGGAACCGGGTCGCCTCGCCGATAGATGCCGGATCGACCTCGAGCTCGTCGGCGAGGTGGGCGCGAATCGCGGTGAGAATCTGCTCGCGAGTCATTGACCCGCCACCGTAGCCGCCTGCCCGGACGCGTCACGATGGTGCGGGCGGACATGCAGCGCCCCGGCCTCCTGCAGCGCGGCCTGGGTCCGCGCGATCACGTCCTGCTCCACCCCTCTCGCCGCCACCTCGATCGCCCGCGCGAAGCCGCGCCGCGTGAACCGGCCGTGGGCGACGACGCCGAGCTGGCGCAGGCCGAGCATGTAGGCGCCGCCGGTCGTCTCTGGATCGATCTCCTCGCGCAGGTCGCGTACCGACGGCGCCAGCAGAAATCCGCCCACGCGCGCACGCAGCGAGCGGGTCGCCGCCATCCGAATCGCCTTCATCGTGCGGCTCGAGACGCCCTCGATCAGCTTCAAGGCGATGTTGCCGGAGAACCCGTCGGTGACGACCACGTCGGCGACGCTCTCCATCACCTCGGTCCCCTCGATGTAGCCGATGAACCGCAGTCCCGCGCCTCCGTCGCCGCTCAGCCGCTCGTGCACCTCCTTGAGGTCCGGCGGGCCCTTCGTCGGCTCCGCCCCGTTCGACAGGAGCGCGACCCGGGGCGACTCGACGTCCATCACCGCCTGGGCGAAGGCCGATCCCATATGCGCGAACTGGACGAGTTGCTCGGGCCGCCAGCCGACGTTGGCGCCGACGTCGAGGACCAGCACGGGACGATCGTCGGGCCGCGGGATCGGCAACGCCAGCGCAGGCCGGTAGACGCCGCGATCCTTCTTGAGGTTCGCCACGCCGGCCGCCAACGCCGACCCGGTGGACCCGCCCGAGACGAGCGCCTGAGCGCGGCCGGCGGCGACGGCCCGGGCGGCCTGCACGATCGACGCCTCTGGGGTCACGCGGACCGCGTGAGCCGGATCGGGCGCCTTCGCGATCGACACCGGAGCGTCGATCACCTCGACGCCGTCGGCGACCTCGCCGACCTCCGCCTCCGGAGCGAACAGCAGCACCCGGATTCCGCGGGCAGCCGCCAGCGATGCCCCGGCGGCGACTTCGCCTGGGCCCAGATCAGCCCCGTTCCCGTCGACGGCGACCGTCACCATCGGTGACGTGACTAGTCCAGTGAGGTGTCCGGCGCGATCACTTCGCGCCCTTTGTAGTGACCGCAGACCGGGCACACGCGATGTGGCAGGCGGGGGCTGTGGCACTGCGGGCACGCGTTTGTGGCGGCAGCCGCGACCTTATGGGTGGAGCGGCGCTTGGTTGTGCGCGAGTGAGATTGCTTCTGCTTGGGGACGGCCATGGTCGCGCAGGCTAGCAGGGCGCGGAGATGACCCTGGGTTCGGCGCCACCCGGAGACCTCCCTGGGGGCCCGCCGGTGGCGGCCACGTGGCCGCCACCGTCACCCCTGGAGCCGTTAAACCCCCCCGTCGGGGCCGAAGCGGATGTCGGCGAGCTTAGCCCAGCGCGGGTCCGGCTCGGGATCGTGATGGTGCGTGGGCCCGGCGTCGTTCAGGTTGACACCGCAGACCGGGCACAGGCCGGCGCAGTCGGGCCGGCACAGCAGCGTCGCCGGGAGCGCGAGGGCGAGCGCGTCGCGGGCCCAGGCGGCGAGGTCGAGCACACCGCCGTCCAGGTAGGGGGACTGCAGCTCGTCGCCTTCGCCGGGCTGCGAGACCTCGCGGGCATCGACCTCGAAGGTCGGAGCGGCGGGCTCCAGGCAGCGCATGCAGGGGCCCTCGAGCGAGGCGCTGAACCGGAGCCGCAGCGCGTACCCCTGGCCGGTCGTACGGGAGATGTCGAGCCGTGCTTGAACCGCCCTCCCAACCACCGGATACAGCTCCCCGCCGAGCTCGAAGGCGTCGACCGGGACCGCCAGGTCGAGCCGCCGCCCCTCGCCGGAAGCGAGCCTCAGACCGCCGAGGTCGAAGCTGTGCGTTTGCGGCAAGGAAGGCATGAACACAGAGGTTAGGGACGCGTTATCCATGAGGTTAGACTTGCCGTCGGTGTCGCGCTGGTTTCGGAGTTACGGCTTCGCGGACGTGTACGACGGCTTTGCCGTGGGCGCCTTTCCGCTCGATCGTGAGGACGTGCAGACGCTCGAGTCGGGCGGCGTCGACCGGGTCCTGAACCTTGTCAGCGACGGCGAATACCCGGATGGCGCCCGCGACGAGGTCAGCGTTGCGCTCGATCGCGCCGGGATCGAGGAGCACCGGATCCCGGTCGTCGACTACGGCGGGCTGTCCGCCGAGGTGTTCGACGAGGGCGTTGCCGTCGTCAACCGCTGGCTCGACGAGGGCAAGACCGTGTACGTCCACTGCCGGGCCGGATGGCAGCGCTCGGTCACGGTCGCCGCCGCGACCCTCGCGGTCCGCGAGGACATCGACCTCGCGTCGGCGCTGCGGCTGATTCGGTCCCGCCGTCCGACGGCGAATCCGCTGCCGCACCAGCTCAACGACCTGCGCCGCTGGTGGCTCGCGCGCGAGCCCACCGACGCCGACGCCGGCCGCGACGTCACCCGCGCCTGACAGCCGCGAGTTCGCCGGTCGATGTACCTCCGGTTCCGAATACGGAACCAAAGGGAAATCGAGGTGCCTGACAGTTGGATGTGGTTCTACTTCGGTATTACGAAGTAGAACCACATCCATGTACCCGCGGATGGTTGCGTCCGAAAGTCGTGCGGTCGTCGAGAGCGAAGAGACGCACTAGATGGTTGATTCAACCATCTAGTCGGCCGCCCGCAGGTGCCGCGTCTCGGAGAACAGCCCGGGCGGGCCTGCGGCCGCATCGGCGGCCGCTAGGGCGCTTTCGTCCTCCACGTCCGCG
>Ga0123355_10012508_pt1 | contig 13147 bp, 8 predicted proteins | sample TergutEmb28metaG_3_FD_89872 | JGI IMG/M metagenome (GOLD analysis project Ga0123355, IMG submission 89872) | Embiratermes neotenicus P1 segment gut microbial communities from Petit-Saut dam, French Guiana - Emb289 P1 | ecosystem: Host-associated > Arthropoda: Insects > Digestive system > Gut ... | reverse complement strand
CAAATACAGGTACTGAATATTTTAAACATGGTATATACTGTCCGTTTTTTTCTCTTCAAAATGCAGTTTGTTTCATAATTCTAACGTATTTGGTTCCTGTTTTATTCACATTTTATATACAGAATGTGCTAAAATTAAAAAAAATAATTCCGGCACCAAAAGGTTAATGTATGTGAAAGAAGAACTCAACTGGGGTACATTAAATGGGGGTTCTACTTTATTTAATAAATGTTTGTTTCTTGCCTTGTTTAACAGCATTTGTAAATGGTGATTCAGGAACAGTAAGTTTGAGCGTGGTTTATTCCCTTCTTTGGAGAATGGCAGTTGAGTAGAAAAATAAGACATGTCTCGGTGCGCTTATTGCTTTGTTAAAACTTGTAATAAAGTTGGCATTACATTTATGAAACCACTTTCAGTATGAAGGATGATTCTAGAGGTAGAATGGTAATTAGCAAATCTTGCATAGTGTGTATGCAAATACATCTGCATTCACACTCAAACACCCTGCCTCTATTTTTGAATACAAATACTTTACTTCAGGAGCTGCTGAAAATTAAAAAGCAGTCAGTGTTTATGTGTTCATATGGTACAGTAGCTTTAATTGTTTTGTGTCTCATAATAGACCAAGCAGTCCTGACCTTGCCCAGGCAGCCATTGCAGGAATAGGAAGTTTGAGAGGAGAAGTGAAAGACTATGGAGTTATAACCACTCCCATGCTTCATTACTTTGTGGCATGTATCAACACTGATGGTGTGTGTGGTGAGGCAACAGAAGATGGTTACTTCAAGAAAATGATCACTGCATTCAAGAAACTTCGAGGAGACGTGAGTTTTGTTAGCAAGATTTACTGTTGTATTATATACCATCTGCTTCCTAATGTAAAGTGCTCATGCTTTCTGAGAGGCCATTCTGTTACTAAGGGAACTCCTATTGTGCAGGTGCATGATTCTGTAAAATGTGTAGCCCAGAAACAAGGTACAAACAAGAGCACCAGCAGGATTATGCAAGGTGGTGTACATCACTTATATGTAAAGTGACCAGATGTGTCAATGATCTGTACTTGACAGGACAGTGATGTTTTTGTATTTAATTAAAGTACTTCATGAATCCTTATATAGAAACTGTAGGAATTAAATAAAATTTATTTTACAGTTTTTGTTTGTTGTTTAATTTAATCAAGTATTATGTGTCCAAATTTGAAGTGCAAGTACACCACCTTGCACCTCTCTGCTGATGCTCCTGCTTACAAATTTCCATTAGTGCATGGTAGATTCCTTTATTAATATCAATAACATGAATTAATTTTTAAAATTATTATGCACTATGTATTTAAAAGGTTATCACTATAAACTCCTTTGTGAACAAGCGATTTGCATGAGATGCACATACCACTCTTCAGCTTAAGAATTTTCTGAAAATTGTGAGCATGATGAACTGAGAATGTTTTCTCTGTGAAGCTCTTACTCCAAAGACTTTTTTTTTAATGTATTACTTTTAATTTGTTGAATCTGCCCTGAATGTTACAGTGGTGTTGCATAAACTGTCATATCAAGGAGCTTAATGTGTCCTCAGATGCTTTTGTCTCAAATGGAACAGGTGTTAAGGTAGTGCTATTTTTTTAATGGCCATATGTTTTTGTACAAACATCTGTACTGTACAGGATACATTTTCTTTTTCAGACGCTGGAAAATGGTAATTATGTACCAAGTATTATGTTCGATGGGTCAAATGGTGTTGGAGCTGTAAAGATGAACATTTGTTCCCAGCATCTGGGTGATACCCTACAGGTGCAGCTTCACAATAATGGAACTGAAAGGCTGAATCATTTAGTGAGTAGTGAACAGTGGTAATAAAAACTGTCTTGTGTCCAAGAATATCAGGGCAGGTTGAAACTGAAAAGAATGTTTCAGTTTCTGGTCTGTGCTAATGATGTAACCCCTTGGTGCCAAAAGATGCATGCACCATGTGTTAGAGTGCTGAGTTCAGTTCCCTAATGACATGAGATATGCAGAAGCAATTATGACCTTCTTGTACTCCAGTGTTGTATGTTCTTCTTTTTTCTTGGGGGGGGGGGTAAGATTTTTAATGAAAAATTAAACCCTGTAATTTAAATCTGAAATTTAATTCAGGAACCAAAGGGTTAACCAGGGATATACAAATGCCAGGTGCCTGGTCATCTCGGCAAATAAATTTTGTATGATGGTGCACAATATTTTCAGCATTTTTTCAGCAGCTTTTCTTTACACACAAAAATGTGTATCCACATACACCAACCAGAAAGTGCCCTATAACAGTAAGGTTCTTGTTACCCTTGTGGTACCTAAAATTTGGAGGTGACTCCTGGATTTTTAGAAATCTGTGGAGCCCTGGTCTTAACTTCTGGGGTGAAATTATAAATATCATAAAGTAAAACATAGACACAATTTACATGTGTAGAATGCGAAAAGCTTACAGAACCACAAAATCTGGAAATTTTATGAGAGACCACTGCTTAGGTGGGAAGGCATTATAGATGTAGATCTTAAATATATGGAATGTGAGGGTATGAACTGGATTAAACTGGCTGTGGACTGGGTACAGTGTCAAGCTCTTGTGGACAATATAATGAACCTGGGGGTTTCAAGTATCATGTAGAATTTCATCATTGGCTGAATACTCTCCTTTTCCGAAGAGAAACTCTCTATTCCGTAGGGTTGGGTTCTTTTGTTTTCTGTGAAATATGATGAAACATCAGCATGAAACAAAACATAGTAGTGGGTGCAAAGATTTTGATTGCATTGGACTGATTCAAAATTTTGTACTAATCTCAAAACTGTAGAGGAGTAAAAGTAATTTCCAATGTTATTAATAGCAGTCATCTGAAGACAAGAGCAGAATTGACATTCAGCATGATGCATGCATTAAATATACCTTAAATAACAGACACGCTTCAGTGTAATGTTAGCATAATGTCTTGTTTTTAAGTCAGTTTGCTGCGTTGACATTAATTCTCTAATTGTCTCCATCATGTACTATACTTCATACAGTGTGCTTGGAAAATTATGCATGATATATTTTATTTGTCAACAGTTTCATTATTTGCGAAATGGACTGTAGGTTTGTCTGTGTACTCCTTCTTTCAGTGTGGTGCAGACTATGTAAAAGTGAAGCAGTGTGCACCACATGGAGTCCCAAAGAGCACCAATGTTCGCTGTGTGTCAGTAGATGGAGATGCAGACCGGATTGTGTACTATTACATTGACACAAATGACAAGTTCCATCTGCTGGATGGAGACAGAATTGCAACTCTGAGTGAGTCACATTCTGTGGTAAAGAACTTCTGGTAGCTACAGATCATTACACAATGAAATAGGAATCATGGCTTTTCAGCAGTACAGCCTATCCTGAACTAGCATCACATACCACACAGAACCCATAATTTTAATCATTCATCAGGTATATCTTTCTGTGTTGTATGGGGTTTTGATATAATAACTATGGACGATGTGAGAGATGGACACATCCTACCTACTCTGAAATGTCACAGTTGAGTGCTGTACATTACATTGTTTATAAGGACCCAGGTGTAACTGTCTGTCCTGAGACCACCTACACTCTGAGGTTTTTAGTGGATACCCTCAGTGTGTCCAGGCAAAGGCTGAGATAGTACAGTGTACTCTTATTTATCCATGGGCAGATTATCTGGTTTGTGGATTATCTGTGCACAATCATAAATTCCTAATGAGTAATCACAAAGGTGGGAAATAATGTAAGTTAGGGCTGAGTGCTCCAACAGACTCCTCAATACAGGAATCAGTATCGTTTGTTTTGTTTCTATTATTTTTTATTTTTATTAGGGAATGCCAAAGGCAAATAAAGATCACAGACTGTTTATGTAAACAGTAAGCATAGGCCCTGTATATATTATGTATATGATACATAAATTACAGTTTTTTTTCCATGGCTCAATAAAGTATAATTTCAGGTTATCCATGTTTCTCAATTATCCTTGCACCCCTTCGCCACTGTTACCCTGGATAATCGAGAGAACATTGTGTGCTTTTCAAAAATGTGTAACTGTAAACCAAGAATGTCCTATTTATGCTTTCATGCCACAAGACAACTATTGTCATACAGTGTGATGCTAAGGAAATTGAAGGTCCACTAAAGATACTGGCCAAGAACAGGCAAAGTAATATGTGGCCATTTAAATCTTGGGTCTCTTACAGAGTACACTTGGCACCTAATTCAAGCTCCAAAGAGTTAATGTCTGAATTGCAAGAGTGTTTTAAAGATTGCAGTGTATTATAATTTTATGTTTAGAGAAGTTCCTTGTGCATTAATGGTTTCATGTCATGTTGTACTGTTTGAACTCTTACAGTTGCTGGGTATCTTATGGAATTGGTTGAGAAAAGCAACTTGGATCTTCAGCTAGGATTAGTGCAGACGGCTTATTCCAATGGGAGTTCCACCAGTTACATATCCAAAACATTGGTGAGATGTGTTGTGCTTATGCTCTGTAACCCACTGATTGCTGCTTGCATCTGTTTAAGCACCACCGTTTCATTGTAACCAGTGCTTCTTGCTTCTCTGGAAACACTGACACACATTATGCAATTACTTTCTCCTTGTGTGAATTATGCAGCTCAGCTATGTTAGACTGTTACAGTAACAGTCTGCCAACTTTGGGAGAGTTGTAGAACCTTTTATTGGCTCAGGGGAGCCAAGTCTTATGTTGTTTCAAGAGTAGTCTTCTGAGCCAACAGTTAAAAATGCCATATATGGTGCAGAAAAAGCGATTTAAAATCCAGAACTTGTCTGGAGATACCTGGTAAGGTGAAATTATCATATCAGAATTTTATATTTTCAAACAGAATGAACGCTTGAGAACTGCGCTCTTCTGGGTTATTATGCAGCAAGTAGTGGTAATTTCTTACTGACATCTGGGGACAACATATTGTTCCCATTTTCAAGAGTCAGGAATTAATATTGTCTCATTTCATGGGTCAAGAATTTTGATTCTTGACCCTTGAAGATGGGGGCACTACATTGTCCCAAAACACTGGTAAAAATTACCACTACTTGCATAATAACCCAGAAGAGCGCAGTTCTCATCTACTTCATTGTGGAAGCCTGCAATCATGCAGAACACACACTTATGATCCTTGTAAATAGCCAACTTGACGCACAATTTTTCATGCAGGCTAACCTGCATACCAGACGGACATCTACACAGAGTGACATAAACCAGGTTTCACATTGATACAATAGTTCTTCTGATGATGGGCACATGGCTGCCCAAAACACATAGAAAATAGAAATAAACACACATGAAAAATTTTGTGTCAAGTTGGCTATTTACAAGGATCATACCAGGATGCACAGTGAACAAAACATAAAAAACAAACACTTAGTAGAACAAGAGCACACAAAATGCACAAAATAATGCTCTATAAGTATCATGTCAGACATGTTTGTGCTGTCACGAAATGGTCACCTGTTCCCAAAAACCATGGTTTCTGTTGTTAAAATATGTACTATAACTCCTTGGACAAACAGTGTATTAAATGTAGTTGTGTTACTTTCATATGCAGTGGTGCTTGCCATACAAAGATGGCTAGTTTGAGTTGTAATCATTATATTTATTATTGGGCATCTACATTTTTACTTGCATCTCTAACTTCTAAAGGGGCCATTTCTGTATGAATTTTATTGCAGAGAATATATTGTGAGGAAAATGTATTTTTCAGGTAGAGGACTCTCAGCATGTAGTTCTTTAGTTTGAAATCATTTGCACAGTTTTTCTACATCCCTCCCATTACACATACTGGTGTGTAATTTAGTCACTTAATTACACTCAATTAATACTTCTATGCCCCCCTATAGTGTTAATCTTCCATCATGTACCTTCATGTAAACAGAAAGTTCCTGTGGCTTGTGTACCAACTGGTGTGAAACACTTGCATCTTAAAGCTGTGGAATATGATATTGGAATTTATTTTGAAGCCAACGGACATGGAACTGTTATATTCAGTGACAAGGCTAGCAAACGCATCTGCGGAGCTGCTGAAGACTCAAGGTTTGGATTGCCTGTGTATTTTATGTTTTCTCTAATTGTCAGGATTGGAATACTTGCAAACAGCAATTACTGGAAAAAATAGGTTCCAGTAGAGTTAACCTCTTGTGCCTGTCTCTAACAGGCTTGCTTCCTAGCTTCAGGCCTGTATATTGTGATGACAGACATGGGAATTGTCATAGTAAGTGGCCGCGCAATAAATCTCGGCTTATTTTATCATTAGAATCATAAGGATATTCTTTCATGCACCTTCAGAATTGTTTATTGTGAGTCCTAGTTAAACTGTGGATACCCTATCACTACAGCCATATAAACAAGACACAAAGATAACCCCAAAATGAAGAAGTCCCCACCTTAGCAGAGAATATATTGGATTTTCACACTGGGTCTGACTGTGGTCACCTACAATAGAGAAACAATTTTTATCACAGACAACAAACTACACTCACCTTGTAGAGTAGGCTAGAATACATTAGGGAGGTCACCACAGCAACCCTTGCACCTAAACCTTTTCTGATACTTTGTATCATGTTATTAACAGTTTGCCTGCGGATCAGCTGCATGCCAAAGAAACACTGGCAGCTCTGATGGACGTTATAAACCAAACAGTTGGTGATGCGATCTCAGACTTGCTTGTTGTGGAGACTGTTCTACATGCTAGAGGGTGGAGCATACAGGATTGGGAAGAAGCATACACAGACTTACCCAGCAGACAGTTGAAAGTGGTTGTGAAGGTAAGGGTAAAGTCATGTAAATGAAACCAACTTGGTGTACGCTTTTATTCTTGGTGTATTTCATCGATTTTATTTGTAATCTGTACAAGTTTCAGACCTCTTCTGGTCCATTGTCAAGAGGAAACTGTATTTATGTGATGCCAAGTATTTGTAGTTCTGTTTAGCTGACAGTTTGTATGCAGGATCCTGCATACCAACTGTCAGATAAACAGAACTACGAATGTTTAGCGTCGCATAAATACAGTTTTCTCCTGATGATGGACCTGGAGAGGTCCAACACATGTAGAGATTATAAATAAAATTGCAAAATACTCTAAGAATAAAAGCGTACACCAAGTTGATTTCATTTACAAGATTATATAGAGATGCATGGTCAACAGAACATAAAGTAAGGGTAAAGATTTGTTTTATCCTGCTCATTTAAGTGATGTATCATCCCTCAGGCTAGTCCGCTAAATGGGAACTTGATTCTGGTTAAGGAAAAAGTTGACAAGGGAGATCTTTTTGCGTCAGTAACAAGTGTAACATCTGCAGCTGTCATCATTGTCATTGTCTCCTGAAATGTAAGCATAGAGAAGAAAACCAACTAGATGCTACTGAATGCTTTTATTGCACTTATAATCTGCTCAACATGTTTCGGGCACTCATATGCCCATCATCAGGAGATCCAGACTATATTTGTGTTATTGCCGCGTATGGTGCGTAATGCCTTGTTGCTGGTGGTCGGCTGTTAGGAGCAGAGCAGCAGGCTATACGTCTGGGATAAGGGAAGTTTCCCTCATCCCAGACGTATAGCCTGCTGCTCTGCTCCTAACAGCCGACCACCAGCAACGAGGCATTACGCACCATATGCGGCAATAACACAAGTATAGTCTCGAGCTCCTGATGATGGGCATATGAGTGCCCGAAACATGTTGAGCAGATTATTAGTGCAATAAAAGCATTCAGTAGCATCTAGTTGGTTTTCTTCTCTACGCTTATACAATGATGCACGGACAAACATACATCAAATTCTCCTGAAATGTGTTTGGTGTGATAGGTCTGCTCCTCTTTTTCATGGTTACATTGATTTACATTTGAGCCCCTGCATTGGTATTCTATTTGCCTTCAATCTGCACATATGTAGTGGCTGATTCTTTAATTTCATTGATTATATTTAAAACATGTAATTGTTTCCTGATGTCTGTATTTCATTGGTTATCTAATCTTCACGTACCCTTGAAGGATTGTACAGATCTCATTTGTGCACCTTTAAGTGTCCATTTTCTAAGTGCTTGGGGCTGACTACCATATTTCAGAGTTTCTTTGGCTGTGTTGTTTTTTTGCTTATTTTTGTTTTGGTGGCATGTTTGGCATTTATTTTGTTGTGAGACGCTTCTGAGTTGGTTGATGGTTATCACTGTTGGTTACAGTAGTACAAAGGGTGGACCATTTTATTCTTGAGTGAGAAGCAGTATGACGCAGTGCTAGTGGAGGGTCAGCCAATACTTCCAGCATCGCGTAGCACTGCTTATCGGTCACGCAGAATATGGTCCACCCTGTAATTGGGTGGTTTGAAAAGTGGGTGGTCCTTGATTTGAAGTAGTTCAGATGATAAGAGCTTTACTGTTTACATCATCTGCATAGTGTTTTAGATGATATTCAGGATCTTGTGTTAATTGTGATTAGCATATGTTTGAGGCCAGGGTGCTGTGCAGTGTACAGTAAAGTCCCTGTTTTACACTTCTATTGGGACCACCTTAGATTGGATGTAAAACTGAGGAAATTGTAAAATCCTGGAAATGGGAATCATGGAGTCTAAGAAAATGTGGGTTGCCTTAGATAACAACACTTCGGCAAGCCATTTACAGTGTGAGTGTTTGAGCATTAACAGTGTCAATACAACATTGTACACACATGTATATCTGAAACATCTTCCTCACATTATCACAGCATGTTGTATGCATGATACCATTGTAGCTCTGCTGCAGTGGTAATTGGATACTCACATGGAACATCCTCTTCATATTTTAAATTTAAAAAAGTATGAAGGTGGGGCTGCTGGACACAGATTAAAGGTGTTAACCTAGTGACATAATGTGATAATGGCATCAGGAAGTTGTGTGATATGCCACATTTCTTCATTTAATCAGTCGGAATTTTTTGGTGGGGGGTGGGGGGTGTCTTTGAATATAGCTCATTTTCAAGTTTGTTTCACATTACAATAATGCTGTCCTAAATGTAAATTGGTGCATGCATTTCCTGGCTACTTCAAGTCTTTTCAGTCTGTCCATCGTGTTGTCTTATTTTCCACAAATTCCTCAGCTTGTTCTGCCACTTCTTTTGCTGGCCTGGTGAACTTCTGGTCCAACAATAATGTGGACTCCACAGACCTCAAGAGCACTTCACTGCACTGCACATTTGCATTCAGGACTGTAAAACTCAGTGTTAAATTCTGGGAAAATTTGAAGTTGGGAAATGCAAAATCCATTAAAATACAGCATCGTCCTTGTGGACATTTGGCATGGCTAGTATGTTACAAAAAGTCATAAAATTATGTGAAATGCAAACAGCATGAACATGAATAGGGTTTCATTGTATTTGGCTGGAGGAGGAGGAAGTGACATGAGGCTGGTGAGAGGTGCATAATGAGAAGCTTCATAATATGTACAAGAATATGCTTGTTATTTGTTCTACAATTACATGTTTGCATCTGCAATAAAATTAGTATGAGGGATCATAATGGGGTACACAGAACTGATGAAGTTTGCATTTCGAAAGTGTGTGTTTGTTATCTGCAGATATCATGTAATTGCTGATGACAAGTAGTCCTTGACTTGAGAAGATCATTGCTGGGATATTTGCTGAGAATGGAAGTGATGAAAAGAAGAAATTAACATAATGATATTGGTACAAAGAAATCTACTGTACATGTTGGAGAGCATTGCAACACTGAGCAGTTAACAATTCTGTCAGTTTTGCTGTTGCAGGATAGAAGCGCTATTGAAACAACTGATGCAGAAAGAAAGTGTGTTTCCCCTCCAGAACTTCAAGATCAAATTGATATCCTCGTTAAAAATTTCCCAAATGGCAGATCATTCGTCAGGTATGATAATTTAACGTAATAGAAATCATTTAAACCTGCACTGCTTAACATTTTTACATTTGTGACATAATGTGTGATTTTACACAGCGTGTGGGTGAAGATTCTAGAACTGCAAATACATTCCAGTCAGTTACAGATTTTGATGTTTAAGAATTTGGCTGCAACATTTTTGAAGGTATAAAATGGAGCAATGGTACCAAAATTGAGGTAGTCGGTGATAATACGTGGTCACTGACATAAACTGTCAAATTATCTCAGAACTTTCATATAAATTTGTATATCATCAGTGAATTCTACTGTCAGCTGTAAACACTACCCTATCATCAAAGTACAGATATGCATCGCTTAATGACAGGGATGTCTGAGAAATGCATCGTTAGGCAATTTCGTCGTTGTGCAAATGTGTAGTTACACAAACCTAGATAGTATGGTGTAGCCTACTATGCACCTAGGCTATATGGTATAGCCCCTAAGCTACAAACCTTTACAGCATGTTACTGTACTGAATACTGTAGGCACTTGTAACACAATAGTATTATAATATTATAGTCGTATGGGATCACCATCATATATGTGGTCCTTCATTGACTGAAATGTCATTATGCGGAGCATATCTGTATTATATTTTGAAGCACCCCAGTTAATGATGTGTGTGTGTTTACCTTATATGCAGACCTTCCGGAACAGAAGATGTTGTTCGGGTTTATGCTGAAGCAGACACACAATGCCATGCTGATGAACTGGCAGAACAGGTTGCTTCTGCAGTACATCGGTTGGCAGGGGGAGTAGGTAATCCTCCTGTAGTAGAGTGATAGATGGTACAATGAAAGCAGCAGCTTGGATGGAAAGGACTGTTAAATACTGCCACTTGGAGATAAACTGTCAGGGATATTAATATCATCTTACAATTTTGGCTCTGTTCATTTTATGTACAAAGCACCCCACTGCCTGGGTATTTTCGACGGGTAATAAAAATTTGCTACCATTATAAATATATTAATTTGTGAAATTTGGGACAATTTAGAGATAATGATGGACATGAACAATTCATGTCTGTATGCTTCATGGTTATTGAATAAAGAGCAATTACTCTGCTAAAAATGTTTTTAATATCTGGGACTGTATAAACATAACATATAGAAACAGCCTCTACTGACATGAATTTCACGTTAATGTGAACTTTATTTTAATTTTCAGCGAAGACTAAAAGATAAGGAAATTATATGACCAAACCAGAACAAAAAAAAATGGATTTGTAAGTGATGAAATGGATGATGACAGAAATGGAAGTTTGTTTAATTTGCATTTTTCAGTCAAAATGAAAGGCAGTAAAATCACAGGCATAACAGACACATGAGTTATACAACCTTTCTGACATACTCAAGTCTGGTGACACTTGTACTATTTATCTTATAGTTTTATGTACTGATAACCATAGTGTCAGTTACATCCTTCAGTGGAAGAAATATGCAGTTTATTCAAACTACTTTCAGTCACAAATTTGATTCACTGTTACTTTCAATTCCATCGGTAGAAATCAATTTGAAACCTTTTAAATTTGCAATATCAATAATTTAAATCCAACTGTCAGTGTAACAAGCCATGCATTTTTAACTGTCTGTAGGAATTCACTTTTGCATTAGACCCTGGCTCAAGTACAAATCCTTGGGACAGTTACTGTAAAGTGCAGTAGCACACAATCATGGCAATTTATAAAATAATGTTATGACTGGCAGCAATGCAGATGCATGTATCAACACTGTATGATTGAGAAATGGAGTAACAGACACCCTACTGAAACCAGAAAATAGTGTATTACAAATATTCCAGTTGCAACAACCAATTAGGTTATGGTGAAACTGTGGTGAGCTAGGATGTTATTAAATACTTGTTAAGTGGCTCCCAACAGCCATTCAGCAACTGCACTGAGACACAGCAAACACACTGAATGGGCCCTGCCACAGAATAATTAAACCAAGGGTTACCCCAACAAGAATGAGATGATGGCTATAGGTTCGTGTTCTCCTAACTTCTTACTAAAGGTGGCCACACTGTATTTGCCATGAATAGGAGCACAATTACTACAGGTAAAGGTATGCACAATCTGTAAACAAGCATGATAGCCAGAACATGTGTAGTGTAAGAATAGTAACTGAAAATACTGTATACAGTCAAACCTCGGTTCACGAACTTAATTCGTTCCTGAAGGTTGTTCGTAAACCAAAACTATTTTCCCCATAGGAATTAATGTAAAATGGATTAATCCGTTCCTGGACCCCCGATGATTGCTTATTTAAACTTTTACAACAGTACTTTGTGCACAAGTTCTTAACACAAAATCAATGGAAATCAATCTATCACAAAAAAGATAAACACAACACTAAGCAGATCAAATATAGATGAAAACTTAATTTAGTTTTACCGTACCTGTATGGAGGAGAGTTGACTGCGTAAGTGGTAGGTGGTGAAGTGAAATGCTGTTGTTTGGAAAGGAATTCTTTTCCTTTTTTCTGTCTCTTGGCACCACTCGACTCTGCTTCAGACCCACTGGGCCTCTGTCTTGCTAAAAAGTTGTCCAGTGTGATTTGTTTTTGTCTTCGTTTTAAAATGTTTCTAAAGTGACACATGGCATTATCATTGAAAATGTTTGGCCCCATGGTGTCCTATTTAAAGAGAAGGCACAGTGAATTCGAGTGAATGAAAACTTCAGAGCAACTGACGCCCTCGCCGATCGGTGTTGCTGACTCAGGGTTTTTTCCGCTAGATCATTCGTCTACGAATACTGCCGACACTGATACTCCCAGCTTATCGCTCCATGATGTTGATGGCTTGCTTGTTCATAACTCTAGACACAGTACGTCATCTGAGATGCTTTGTGTTCAGAAAATTTGTTCGTAAACCGAATTGTTCATGATCCGAGGCGCTCGTGAACCGAGGTTTGACTGTATATATATATGCATATGGTGGAAGTGGGAAAGCAGTGTATTGAATTGCTGGTCATCCTATGGTCAACAAGCAGTAATTAAGGGCAATCTGTTCCAAGTATCCAGATCCAACGTTCCCATGCTACTGGGAGTACCTTGGAAAAGTAACACAGTGAAGAAATACAGTAAAATTTTGTTAATTCAAAGTGCTTGGGAACACAAAACTTTTTCTTTGAATTATCTGATTTCGGTTAAAATTTTCAATGCATACTTATATGTTATGTTGCAGGCTGATTTTCTTATTTAATTGAATAGTTAAAAGATCCCATTTTGTATTCATTTTTGAAAT
>Ga0123355_10012507_pt1 | contig 13148 bp, 10 predicted proteins | sample TergutEmb28metaG_3_FD_89872 | JGI IMG/M metagenome (GOLD analysis project Ga0123355, IMG submission 89872) | Embiratermes neotenicus P1 segment gut microbial communities from Petit-Saut dam, French Guiana - Emb289 P1 | ecosystem: Host-associated > Arthropoda: Insects > Digestive system > Gut ... | reverse complement strand
TTCAATGCTGCTGTCAAAGCGCGCCTCGCTCGCCCACTCCGCGGCGGCCCCGCTCCCCGCCGCCTCGCGGTACGACTCGATTACAGTCTGGCTTACGGCCACGGCCGCGCCGAAATACGACGCGAGCTGCGCCATCGCGTGCCTCGCCGCGGCGTCCGGGGTATTGCCGGAGCCATGCGCGGCAACGTGCGTCCGGCGGTTGTAGGCCGCGTGCTCGCCCGCGCGCGTCCACTCCGGCCGCGCCTGCCCATGCGCCAGCGCCGCGCAAGCCGCGAGCAGCGCCGCCGCGGCGATGAAAGCCTTTCCCATTTTTCGCCTCCTTGGAAATATTGCAATAAATGATGCAAAAAAAAAATCGCCCGCGCAAGCGGCGAAGCCGCGCGGGCAGCCTTGCCGCCCGCGGGCTAAAAGTTCCTTACCGGCGGCCCGCGGGGAGCCGCAGCGCGTAGGAAAGCGAGACCTGCTCGATCCCGTTTCCCCCGGGGATAATCGCGATGTTCCACGCCTCGGGATTCGCCAGGGAGATCCCGCCGCGGGGCGACGCGGGCCGGGTGTAGGTCAGGGACCTAACGACATTGATAACGTTCTGCGTCGCGATCAGCGCCGCTCCCCCAGCCACGAGAACAAGGGCCGTCCGGTTGGTTTCATCGTTATAAAGATTTAAGGCTGGATCATAGACCCGGTCATTCAAACCCCTGGCAAGGCCGCCGATAAGCATGCCCCATCCCGCCCCGCCGGCGGCGAGCTGAATCGCGCCCCCGAGCATGTCGTTCATGAGGACGAAGGAGCCGACGCCGGGGACGAGGTTGAGCGCCATCGTCTGCCCGCGGTCTATCGGGGCGAAGCCGTAAATCTCTATCCTGTACGAGCGGTGCAGCCTGACGCTCGCGGGCTGCGTGCGGAACTCCGCGGTGCCGACCTCGATCAGCTCCCCCCTCAGGCGGTACGAATCCCCGAAGCGCTCAAACGTGCCGGTAACGATGTACCTGGCCGCGAGAAAGCCCCCGATCCTCTGCGCCTCGCTCCGGTTGACCTCGCGGGACCTCTGGAAATCCAGCTCGTCCCGCGCCCGATCGAGCCTTGAGTCGTCCCGCGCCACCACCGTAAACCCCTCCCTGCGAAAGGCCGCAATCATCCTGTCGATTATGTCGTCCGACACGCGGTCGGTGGGCGCCCCCATTGACACCACGGCAAGCTGGCCCCTTCCTATCCCCGCGGAAAGCCCGTTGACCACGTCCTGCACCGCGTTCCCGATGTACTGGGCGTGCGCCCTCTCGACCCCGAGCGCCAGCATGAATGCCAGCGCTCCCGCGGCAAGCAAAGTTTTCCTCAGCATTTTTGTCTCCTTGAAAGTAATATTCCAGCTCCCGTTTGCGGGAGCATTGCGCAGCGCAATACCTATCTGTGGCGAGGCAGATGAACGCAGCCGTTCCAAAACGCGGCGCTTTGGAACGGCTGCGACTGCTTATAAGTCTTCGTAAGAATGGGTGAGCTCAAACCTGCTAAACTGCAAGATGTTTTCCCCGCCGGAGATGCTTTGCGCTTCCGTAGTCTCATACCGCACCCAGTAATCATCCTCGCCGTAGGGCCAAAGAAAAAGCGCAACGCCAAAATCATCGGGGCGTATGTTCGTAAAGTGTAGGAAGGTGACCCCCCCTCCCCCTAACTCCACAAACCCAATGTTCGACCGAGACAGCTCCCTTCCCGTCGCGGCCTCAAGAAGCATTGCCTGAATATCGAAATCGTGGTATTCCCTTGATATCCCCGTGACGGTTAGGCTCAAGGCAGGGAGCAGGGAAGAGTGCTGCACGGAGGTAACCCCTATGCCGACAGGTACCGGTATCGTGTCATAAGCCTGCACGAGATCGCCCCTGGCTCCGGCTTCCCTAAATGAAACGTAGAGGATGAAATTTCCCGTATCGCTAAACGGCTGCCCGGCGTCGGGAGAATCGGAGGAAACGCGCGGGTGGAGAATCACAGTTGAGCCTTCTACAAGAACCCAATCCGAATAGGCAACCGTCTCAGCAAGATCTGTTTCCAACGCGACAGCCGCCTCAAGCCCGACATATTCCTGGGGTATTCCGGAAAGGGCTATGCGTATGGAGGCGGCAGCCCACCTGGCGTACATCCTTATGTTTTCAGCCGGCATAACGATCGTGTCGCCAGAGTTAAGAAGCTGGCCTTCGTTAGCCACTCGGCTCCACCCAATGAAAGTATACCCTTCCATCGTTAAGCCGCTGGGACCAGGAAGCTCCACAGGGGTGTTAGCCGCTTCCCTGATTACGTTAGGCCCGCGCCCTTCGCCGCCATTGCCGTCGAAAATAATCGTGAACGCCCTGCCTCCGTCGCCGCAACCCATGAAAAGCGCCGCGCAGGCGGCAAGGGCGAGAAGCGCCGCGCAGCCTCGCGGCGCTGGCCGTCGTCTTTTTTCCATAAAAAATCACTCCTTCGTTTCGCAGACCTCGCGGATCTGCCTGGTTTGCCCGCCCCTCGCGGGGCGCTTCCCGCGAACCGCGGGAATATGTGCAGGCCGGAAACCGGCCGCGCATCCAAAAAGGCGAGAAGGCAACGCCAAGGTTGCGCAAGGCAGCGGGCGCCGCGGGGCATTCAGCGAGCGCCCGCGAGGCAGGCGGCGCACGCCCGCTGCGCCGCCTCTGGCTCCAAGGCGGCTGCCTCCGCCTGGCCCTGGGCGTAATAAAGGGCCTCCAGCGCCCCGAGAAGATGGCTCTGGCTTTCGTCGGTAAGCTGCTCGACAGCCTCGCGCAACCGCGTTTCTCTCAAATCCACAGGGGCTTCCATTGTTCGCTATGTAATAGCGTACAATGCAATAGTGAACGAGTCAACCTTGCGCAAGAAGAAATCACCTTGTTATGGGAGAAAAAAGCGGGTATAGTCCAAGCATGGCCGTCAACGAAAGGATCCGGCAACTCAGGCAAGCGCTCAAAATGTACCAGACAGACTTTTCAAAGGCCATTTGCGTCAGCAAAAGCTACACCGCGGAAATCGAGAACGGGCACCGCGTGGCCAACGACCGCATAATCCGCCTGATCTGCCTCACTTTCGGGGCCAGCGAGGAGTGGCTGAAGACCGGCGAGGGGGAGATGTTCGAAAGCTCCCCGGTGGCGAAGCGGGAGCGCATCGTGAGCCTTTTCAGCGAGCTGGACCCCCAGCACCAGGATTTCGCCCTTACCGTGGTGGACCGCCTGCTGCTCCTGCAAAACCAGAAAAACGCGGGTGGGTAAAGCCGCGCCCCCCGCGAAAAAATCCCCGCGGGGCTAAAGCAAAACGCGTTTTCGCGCCTATAAACACGGCATGAAACGCTTTTTATTTCTGGCATTGACTCTGTTCGCGGCCCTTGGGCCGCCCTCCGCCCCCGCGGCGGCCCCGGTCCCACTGCGGGGGCAGGCCCAGCCCCCCGCGCTCGCCTGGAACCTGCTTTGGGCGGGCTCCTGGGAGGAAGGTGGGAATCTCGACAACCGCGGGGATCTCCGCCTCGGCCTCCCGCGGCTGGGGCTTTCCGCTCGCGCCCAGGTTCTGGACAGGCGGCGGCCGGATTTCGAGTCCGGGCTGCCCTGGGCGGGCTTCCGGGAAAGGACCGCCGGGGGCGCGGCGCTGGGCCTGTACCACGGGGCGACGGGCTCAAGGCTTCTTTACGGGGCCATCCAGGAGAGCGGGCTCCCCGCGCGCGTCCGCGGCCCGTGGTCGCGCGCCGCCCCGTTCGCGGAAAACCGCAGGCCCGCCTCCGCGGACCTAAGGACGGCCAGCTCCAGGGCGATGGCGACGGAGGCGTACCTTTACCTTTCCTCGCCGCGCCTTTCGCTTTTCGAGGCCGGGGCATTGTCGGGGATGTCCCTGCGCGGCTTCGCCTCCGCGCAGGCCGAGCCGGGGCGGATCGACAGGCGGGCGTTTTCGGGCGGGATGGAGGCCTCCCTCGGCGCGGCCAGCGCGCTGCTGGAGGGCTTCTTCGCCGCGGACCTGCTTCCCGCGAGGGGGGGCTCCGCCTGGTTCGGCGGCTCGCCCGCCCTGCCGGAGCGGGAGCACCGCCTCGCCGCGGCCTCGCTTTCGATAGGCTCGCCTTACATCCTCTTCGCCTCCGACCTCGCCGCCTCGCGCACCTTCGCATACGGCGGCGGCCTCTACGGCAGCGCCGCGATCCGCGTTAGCCCCCCGCTCCCCGGGCAGCGGAGGGCAGGCCCCTGGTCGCTGTCCCTCTCCGCGGAGGGAATGGGCGAGCGCTTCGCGGACAGGGCCGGCGCTCCGGGCGGCGGCGGGCTAAGGGCCGCGTGCAGGGTCGAGAGGCGGGGCCCCCGCGGCAGCCTTTTCCGCGCCGACGCGGGCCTGCGCGCGCCCGCCCCGGGCGAGGCGCCGGACAGAAGCTCGATGGGCGTCTCCTACCGCTTCCCCGCGCCCTCCGCCCGCGCCCTCGCGGAAGGGGGCTTCCCCCTGCGGGCGAGCCGCGCCTCGCTCGGGGTCGGCAGGAACGCCTCGGGCGGCGACCGGGCGCACGACAGCCTGGACGCGGCGCTGGGCCTCTCGATCGCCCTCCCCCCTATGGTCTTGCCCCCAGCCCTGCTGCCGGCCTCCGCGACGAGGACGGCCGCGTCGGCGCGGAGGCCCAGGATCTACCCCGTCGGCGTGGGCCTTTCCGCGGCGCTCCGCTCCCGCGACCACGCCGAGGGGGGGGCCCCCTCGCCGATCCCGTTTTCCCGCGAGGGGGAGCGGCGGATCGAGTCGCTGCGGGCGGGCTGCGAGCTGTCCTGGTCGCCGGGGATTTTCCAGCTAAGGACGAGGTGGGCCTACGCGGCGCGGCCGGGCGGGGACGGGCGGCTCGAGGGCTCCGCCAGCCTGGCCGCCCGCCTCGGGAGGGGGCGGCTGAGCGCCGGGGTGTCGTGGGGCGACTTCCCGGCGCGGCGGAGCTACTCGGTCTCGTGGCGCGCGGAGGCCGGCGGGTCCCGCTGACCCCGCGGGAACCAATTTTGCTTTGCTGAAGGATTGTTTCCCGGCCTACGGCCCGCCGGCGGGGGCTTGACGCGCCGTTTTCGCGGGGCTAGCATGGGGTTTCGGCCCCCCCGCGGGGCGGGGCCGGACGGGGGAGGCGCGCGCTGAAAATTATCATCTGCGACGACGAGAGGCGCGAGGTGGCGTACCTGAGCGCCCTCGTGGAGAAGTGGGCCGGGGCCCAGGGGCGCGCCGTCGCGGTGGGGGGCTTCGAGAGCGCGGAGGCGTTCTTCCTCGCCCGCGGGCGCGGCGAGAGCGCGGACCTGCTGCTGCTGGACGTCAGGATGGGGGGCGAGAGCGGCATGGGCATGGCCAGGCGGCTGCGCGGCGAGGGCTACGGCGGGCAGATCGTCTTCGTTACGGGGTACCCGGACTTCGCGGCGGAGGGCTACGACGTCGGGGCGCTGCACTACCTCGCGAAGCCGGTGGGGGAATCCAAGCTGTTCGAGGTGCTAGGCCTCGCGGCGGCGCGGCTCCGGGAAAAGCCCAGGGCGATAGTCTTCCCCAGGCCAGGCGGCGCGCTCAGGATCGCCGAGAGCGCGGTCGCGTACGCCGAGGTCATGTCGCACACCTGCACGGTGCACCTCGCGGGCGGCGGCAGCGAGGAGTTCAGGATGCGCATGAGCGACATGGAGGGCCTTTTGGGCGAAGGCTTCTTCAAGTGCCACCGCTCGTTCGTCGCGAACATGAGGCACGTAAGGCGCGTCGCGAAAGGGGCCCTGCTGCTCGAGGACGGGCGGCGGCTCCCGCTCTCGCGGGGCCTGCGCGACGCGGCCTGCCAGGCCTTCATCCGCTGGAACTAGCCGGGGGGCGGACGGGTGGGGCTCGCGGATTTCGTCCTTCGCAGGATCGTGGACCGCCGCGTCGCGGCCTTCCAGAAGGACCTCATCGAGAAGCACGTCGCGGAGGTGGAGAACATCTACAGGCAGATGCGCGGCTGGCGGCACGACTACCACAACCACATACAGGCCATGAAGGCGTGCCGCAGCCTGGGGCAGGACGGCGAGCTGGACGCGTACCTCGACAGCCTGGAGGCGGACCTCCGGCGCGTCGACACGATCGTGAGGACGGGCAACGTCATGGCCGACGCGATCCTGAACTCCAAGCTGTCGCTGGCCAGGGCGAGGGGGATCGCGGTCAGCGCGAAGGCCGCGGTGCCGAGAAAGCTGCCGATCTCCGAGATCGACCTGTGCGTGGTCATCGGCAACCTGCTCGACAACGCCATCGAGGCATGCCTGCGCGTGGACGACCCCGGCGAGCGCTTCATCCGCCTCTACGCGGACCTGAAGCGGGACAGCCTTTACCTATCCGTGACCAACTCCAGCGCGGGAAGGCCCGCGAGGCGCGGCGGGCGGTACCTGACCTCGAAGGGCCGGGGCCACGGGCTGGGGCTCCTGCGGGTGGACAGGGTCGTCGGCAAGTACGAGGGGTACGTCAAGCGGCGGGACGAGAGCGGGGCCTTCACCTCCGAGATCCTCCTGCCCCTCTGACGCGGCGCGCGCCCCGGGCGGCGGGCGCCGCCAAGGGCGCGTTCCGCGGCGGAAACCGCGCCTTCCGCGCCGGGGGCGATCCGGGGCCGCCCCCCGCGTGGCATAATGGCGCATGGAAATGGAAATGGAAGCGGAAGCCGAGGGCGCGCCCGCGAAGCCCGCGCACTCGATGCTGTCCAACGCCGCCTACAGCATCGCGCTGCTCTGGCGGGCGGACAGGCCCCTGGTTTTCTTCGCCGCGCTCGGCACGCTGACCCGCGTCGCCCTGCCGTTCGCCGGGATACTCGCCCCGCGCATAGTCATCGACGAGATAACCGCCCAGGCCTCGCCCGCGAGGTTCGCCGCGGTCATGGCGGCCATGGCCGGGGCGCTCGCCGCGCTCAACTTCGCCCACGGCTACGCGGGCGTCAAAATCGACTGGTTCACCGGGACGACGGCCCAGGCCGAGTGGTGGCTCCTCCAGGCGAGGAAGCTGACGACAATGGACCTCGCGAGCCGCGAGCACCCGCGCTTCAACAGGGTCCACGGCAGGGCGTGGCGGAGCGGCTCCGACCAGGCCCCCGCGGCCGCCTTCGCGCGGACCCTCTCGGCCCTCGCGACCAACCTGGGCGGGCTCCTGCTTTACGGCTCCGTCGTCGCGCTCGCCCACCCGCTGATGCTCGCGCCGCTCGCGCTCGGCGCGCTGGCCACCGGCCTATTGCAGCGCCGGCACCGCAAGTTCGACGAGGCCAGGCGGGGCGCGGTGGGCCGCGAGAACAGGAAGAGGCGGCACATATCCCTCTCCCTTGGCGACAGGGCCTACGCGAAGGACATCCGCATGTTCTCAATGGCGGGGTGGCTGCTCGAGCGGCACGCCCTCCACACCGGCGAGGTGCGGAAGTCGGACGCGAAGTCCGCGCGGCGCGGGCTCGCCGCCGGAATCGCGGACAGCCTCGCGGTGCTGGCCAGGGACGGGGGCGCGTACGCGTTCCTAACCTACCTGCTTTTGTCAGGCGGCATCGGGCTCGGGGAGTTCGTCATGCTCTTCGCGGCGACGGGCGGCATGGCCGGCTGGGTCGGGGGAGCCCTGTCGGAAAGCACGGCCCTGCTCCGCTGCTCCGTCGAGGTCTCCGACCGGAGGGAGTCCCTGGACTTCCCGGACGCGCCCCTCGAGGGCCCCGGGCGAAAGCCCCCGCGGGCCGCCCCAGAAATCCGGCTCGAAAACGTAAGCTTCTCGTACCCGGGCGCGAAAAAACCCGCGCTCAAAAACGTCAGCCTCGCCATAAGGCCGGGCGAGCGGCTCGCCGTCGTGGGCGCGAACGGCGCGGGGAAGACCACGCTCGTCAAGCTCGTCTGCGGCTTCTACCGCCCGAGCGGGGGGCGCGTGCTGTGCGACGGGGCGAGCGTCGCGGAGCACGCCCGCGAGGACTACTTCGACATGATAGCCGCGGTCTTCCAGGACATCCACCTGATGCCTGCCAGCATATCGGAAAACGTCTCGCTGCGGCCGCCGGAGGCGACGGACGCCGGCAGGGTCCGCGAGTGCCTCGAGCTAGCCGGGCTATGGGGCAAGGTCCGGTCGCTCGAGAAGGGCGCCGGAACGAACCTCGTGCGCCAGGTGCACGACGACGCGGTGGAGCTATCGGGCGGGGAGCGGCAGAAGCTCGCCCTCGCGCGGGCGCTCTACAAGGACGCGCCCCTTTTGGTGCTGGACGAGCCGACCGCCGCGCTTGACCCCATAGCCGAGAACGAGACTTACAGGCGGTACGCGGACCTGACCCGCGGGAAGACGTCGATATACATCTCGCACCGCCTGGCCAGCACGCGCTTCTGCGACAGGATAATCCTAATCGACGGGGAGGGCGTCGCCGAGGCCGGAACCCACGACGAGCTTATGGCCCTCGGCGGGAAATACGCGGGCATGTTCGAGATACAGGCCTCGTACTACGCGGAGCGGGGGGCGGCGACATGAGCGGCGGAAACGGGAACGGGGGCGGCGGCGCCGGCAGGTTCAAGGACGGAAGCGAGAAGCTGACGTTCGCGCAGGCGGCGCGGCACTCGTGGCGGGGGGTGAGGCTGCTGCACAGGCTCCAGCCCGGCGACCTTACCCTCAGCGCGGCGGGCCACGCGCTGCAAGGCCTCGCCCCGATGCTCGCGCTGCTCTTCTCCTCGCTCATAATAAGCGAGCTGGCCGGAGGCCGCGACCCGCAGAGGATAGCCGCGCTCGCCGCCGCCGCCCTCGCTCAGGGCTTCCTTTTCAGCGCCGCGGGCAGGCTCATAGAGTACGCGGCCGCCGCGCGCGGGGGCGGCGACTTCGCGGAGCGCGAAAACCTCGCGAGGCAGGCGCGCTACGCCGGCATGGACTACGCGCTCGTCGAGGACGCGGGGGCGAACGCCCTCGCGGCGGACATAAGGGTGAAGACCGACATAGGGCTGGGGCTCGCGAGGCTCAGGGCGGCGGCGCCGCAGCTCGCGAGCGGAGCGGTATCGCTCGCCGCCTCCGCTGCGCTGCTCGCGGGGCTGTTCGCGCCCGGGGGGGGAGGGGGCGGCCCCATAGCCTCCCCCTGGGCCATGGCCCTCCTGCTGGCGTCGTCGATAGCCGTCCCGGCCGCCCTGCAGATCCTCATGCAGAAGCGCCTGAACAGGCTGCTGCTGTCCTACGTCGGCGGCCTCTCCAAGTGCGCCACCCTCGCCACCTACCTCGCCAACACCTTCGTCTTCCCGCACTCGGGCGGCAAGGACGTGCGCATCTTCAAGTTCCAGGAGCCGATACTGGATGCGATCAAAAAATCGCAGGGCTGGTTCCGCTCCGGCTACAGCGACGCGGCGTGCCAGAGCAGCGGCGCGGGGGCGGCCGTCGGCGCGGCTTTCGGGGCGCTGGCCTTCCTCGTAATCGGGCTGCGCGCCCTGGGCGGGCTGCACGACGTAGGCGAGGCCGTCCGCCTCGTGGGCGCGGTGGGGGCGTTCGCCGCGGCCGCGTCCGGCGCGCTCAGGCTGCTCGCGGGCATGTGGGAAAACGCCCCCTACCTTGGCATGCTGTACGACTACCTTGACCTGCCGGACGCGGCGCGGCGCGGCACCCTGACCACGGAGAAGCGCTCGGACGGCCAGTACGAGCTGGAGTTCCGCGGCGTCTCCTTCAGGTACCCGGGCGCGGAAAGCTGGGCCCTTAGGGACATAAACCTCGCCTTCGCGCCTGGCGAGCGCCTGGCCGTGGTCGGCATGAACGGGAGCGGCAAGACCACGATGGTAAAGCTCCTGTGCCGCCTGCACGAGCCCACGGAGGGCAGCATCACGCTCAACGGCATCGACATATGGAAATACGACTACGACGAGTACATCGCGATCTTCGCCGTGGCGTTCCAGGACTTCAGGCTGCTGGGGCTGCCCCTGGGCCAGAACGTCGCCGCCGCGGCGGGCTACGACCGCGGCCTCGCGAGGGCCGCCCTGGAAAAGACCGGCTTCGGCGCGAGGCTCGAAAGGCTCGAGCTTGGCCTCGACGCCCCGCTGTCGATAGACTACGACGAGGGCGGCGCGCACGTGTCGGGCGGCGAGGCGCAGAAGATAGCCCTGGCCCGCGCGGCCTACAAGGACGCCCCCTTCGTGATCCTGGACGAGCCCACCGCGGCCCTCGACCCCATAGCCGAGCACGAGGTGTACAGCAGGTTCAACGACATCATCGGCGGCAAGACCGCGGTGTTCGTCTCGCACCGCCTGTCCTCCTGCCGCTTCTGCCACGACATCGCCGTGTTCCACGAGGGGAGGATAGCCCAGCGCGGCTCCCACGAGGCCCTGCTCGCCGACCGGGGCGGCAAGTACCGCGAGCTGTGGCTGGCGCAGGCGCGGCATTACGCGGAAGGGACCGGCGGCCAGGCGGAAGGGGCGGAAGGGTGACGCGGCTTTCCCGGCGGAATTTTGCGCAGGGATGCCGCGGGGCGCTTGACAAAACCCGCGGTTTTCCCGTAAGCTGTACCCAACACGGCGGCATAGCTCAGTTGGTAGAGCAAACGGCTCATATCCGTTCGGTCATAGGTCCGAGTCCTATTGCCGCTAATATTGTCCGAAAGTTGCGGGTTTTTTATGGAAAAAGGCAAGGCCCTGGCCCAGGGCGCGCTGCTTATCGACGCGTGCAGGGGCGAGCTCGCGAAGCGCATCGTGGGGCAGCGCGAGATGGTGGACGGGCTTTTGACCGCCCTGGTCGCGGGCGGGCACATCCTCCTCGAGGGCGTGCCCGGCCTCGCGAAGACCCTCGCGGTCAAGAGCCTCGCGGAAATCACGGGGCTGGATTTCAAGCGGATACAGTTCACGCCCGACCTCCTGCCGGCGGACCTCACCGGGACCCTCATCTGGGACCAGGGCAAGGGGGCGTTCTCCGTGCGGCGGGGGCCGGTCTTCGCGAACGTGGTCCTCGCGGACGAGATAAACCGCGCGCCGGCGAAGATGCAGTCCGCGCTGCTCGAGGCGATGGAGGAGCGGCAGGTAACCATCGGCAAGACGAGCTACCCCCTGCCGGACCCGTTCTTCGTCCTGGCCACCGAGAACCCCATCGAGCACGAGGGAACCTACTCCCTGCCGGAGGCGGAGCTGGACCGCTTCCTGCTGAAGCTGCTCGTCAGCTACCCCACGCCGGAGGAGGAGCTGGACATCGTCGGGCGCAGCCCGCCCATGTCGTCGGGCGGCTCGGGCGGCCGCGAGCCGCTGTCCCCCGTGCTGGACAGGGCGGCGCTCGGCTTCCTGCGGAGGGCCGCGGACTCGATCCACGTCGACGCTAAAATCACCGAGTACATCGTCTCGATAGTAACGGCCACCAGGCCCGCGGGGGCCGGGAAGGCCAGGGCCGCGGAGGGGCTTTACAGGCACGTCGCCTTCGGGGCCTCGCCGCGCGCGTCCATAGCCCTCCACCGCTGCGCGAGGATATTCGCGCTCTTCTCCGGGAGCGAGCACGCGAGGCCGGAGGACGTAAAGAGGGCCGCCTTCCCCGTGCTGCGCCACCGCGTCTCGCTCTCCTACGAGGCCGAGGCGGACGGCGTGGACGCGGACGCCGTCATCTCGCGGATACTGTCGCACGTCCCGGTGCCGTGATGGACGCCAGGGAGCTCTTCAGCAGGATAGCCCGGCTCCCCATCGCGGCGGAGGGGCTCGCGACGAGCATGCTCTCGGGCAGCTTCCGCTCGGCCTTCCGCGGCCAGGGCATGGAGTTCGACGAGGCGCGCCACTACCAGTGGGGGGACGACGCAAAGTCCATCGACTGGAACGCCAGCACGCGGCTGGGGACGCCCTTCGTCAAGGTTTACCGCGAGGAGCGCGAGCTAAGCGTGCTGCTGCTCCTCGACGCATCCGCCTCGATGCGCGGGGGGCTCGCGAGGCCGTGGGGGCGCGCGCCCGGCGACAAAGGGCTCAGCCCCTACGAGCAGGCGCTTTTGGCCTCCGCCCTCGTCGCGCTCTCGGCGGAAAGGGGCGGGCAGCGCGTGGGGGCGCTCCTTTTCGACCGCGGGGTTGGCCGCGCGTTCCCGCCGCGCAAGGGGAGGCGCGCCGCGATGGCCTTCTTGTCGGAGGCGCTCCGGATCCACTCCTCCCCCCCCCCGCGCCCGCCCGCCCGCGGGGCCTCCGGCGGGAGCGACCTCCGCGCCGCGGTCTCGGCGGCGGGGCGCATGCTCAAGCGCAGGAGCATGGTCGTCGTCGCCTCCGACTTCATGAGCGCGGGCTGGGAGGGGGAGATGGGCAGGCTTTGCCGCAGGCACGACGTGATCGCCGCGAGGGTGTTCGACCCCGCCGAGGGCGACCCGCCCGACGTTGGGCTCGTCTCGGCCGCCGACCCCGAGACCGGCGAGAGGATCGCGGCCCCGACCGGCTCGCCGTCCTTCCGCGAGGCGTGGGCCGAGTGGCACGGCCAAAAATCGGAGCTATGGCGCAAGTCATGCCGGAAGGCCGGCGCGGCGGCGCTCGACCTGCCCGTAACGGCGGACGCGGCGGCGGCGCTTGCCAGGTTCTTCGGCGGAAGGGCCGGCGGTGGGGGCTGAGGCGATGCCCGCCGCCCGCCGCCCGCGAGCCCTTTTACTTTTCCTGCTGCCGCTCGCGGGCGCGGCGCTCCAGGCGCAGGAGGCCCCGCACACGATCCCGCGCGCCGTGCTGGCGGGCGACCGCGCCACCCTGATCGTGCCGCTGCCCGGCTTCCAGGGCCAGGACGCCGAGATTCCCCCCGAGCGGCTCCCCGCGCACCCCCACATCGACATCCACAGGGCGGCGATCGAGCGGAGGCCCGGCGGGGCCAGGCTCGCGGTCGAGTTCGCCGCGTTCTCGCCCGGCGTCCTTGAGCTGCCGCCGATTGAAATCGCCGGGGAGGTCTTCCGCGGGCTCACCGTGGAGATAAGCTCCGCCCTGCCGCCCTCGCAGCCGCGCGCGCTGTCCCCGCCCGCCCCGCCGCTGGCCGCCCCCGGCACAGCGCTCATGGCCTACGGGGCGATAGCCGCCCTCGCGGCCGCGCTCGCCCTCGCGGCCCTGGCCTCGCTCCGCGGGCGCTCATGGCTTGGCCGCATGGCCGAGGCGCGCAGGCGCAGGCGGGCGCTGTCCGCGATGCGCGGGATAGAGAGGCGGCTGCGCAAGGCGCTCGCCAAGGGGGCCCCGCCCCGCGAGGTGCTGGACAGGCTGTCGGGCGAGTTCCGCGGCTTCCTGTCGTCCCTC
>Ga0123355_10012506_pt1 | contig 13149 bp, 5 predicted proteins | sample TergutEmb28metaG_3_FD_89872 | JGI IMG/M metagenome (GOLD analysis project Ga0123355, IMG submission 89872) | Embiratermes neotenicus P1 segment gut microbial communities from Petit-Saut dam, French Guiana - Emb289 P1 | ecosystem: Host-associated > Arthropoda: Insects > Digestive system > Gut ... | reverse complement strand
TTAATTCACAACATTTATGAAAAAATAGGAAAAACGAGATGTAAATTTGACTAGATTATATATATATATATATATATATATATATATAAGGTAAAGCTACCGTATAAATGTTTGGACAGGCCAGTAGAGCTCCAGAAACTTGAGGCTGACAGGAATTTTAGACAATCGACATATGAAGACAGTAAGGTTGTCAGCCCAACGCACCGGCCGCCTCTACTCCACCCCCCAGCAGATATCCCTGTTACTCATTTCTGTTACAGACTGATTCGACCCCACGGGCATAGTGTAGCCGGCAGGACTAAGTCAATAAAAAAATCCCAGTGATCCCGCCGGGAATCGAACCCGCGACATTCCGGCTTGTAGCACCGAAATATATATATATATATATATATAGATATAACGCAAACATGAAAAAGTAGAAACTCTCATGACTAAGAGACACCGTGTTAGGGAAGGAGGGGATTTGAGAAATGGGAGAACGTAAAATGAAATCCAAGTAAGAACAAAGTGAGAATATTTGTGTCTGTTGGAAGCCGAAGGAAGAAAAGAGGAAAGGTTGAAATCCGTGGATCGAAAAAAAAGTAGCAGGAAGGTTAACAATATAAATATTCCAGTGATCAAAGGCGCGGACACCGCCAAATCCACGACGGTAACAAATGTGAAGAAGAAGAAGAAGAAGAAGAAGAAGAAGAAGAAGACGACGAAGACGAAGAAGAAGGAGATAGAGACTGAAAAGCATGTGTGTGTACAACAAGCACGGCGAATTAAACGGATTGGAAGGAAATAACGTGATGGAGACACATGAAACTTTGCTTCCGTTTTGTGACCAAGAAAGAGAATTGATTGGAGGATTGAAAAGGTTCGTGTTTTTGAACATAAATTCTTAATACTTCGGTTGGCAGAAGCAAAAATATTTGTCTTCCTTTTTTACTCGCTGGCATCAACACGTGTTTCCTTCCTTCACGCCACGGAGATTTTAAGCCTGGTGTTCCTACCTGAGCTCTTTCCCAGACAGAGTTCTGAAAATTGTGTCGGCTGCTTACTTGTAAGTATATGTCAATACAAGTGTAGTAAAATCTGCGAGATTTTTGCTTCTCATGGCAGTGTTGCTAAGAATTCAGATCTTTTGGGATGTGACGCTGATTCGTTCGGTAAGTGGTTACCGACGTTTAGAATAAAATTCTTCCTCCGAAACTTACTGAACGACACGGCGTAACTTCTCAGAAGAAACTGAGTATCATGTTATTTTCTCTAAGCATTACTCCCGCAATTTTTAATATGTGAAACATTTACTGTTCTTGTAACTTTCTTACAGGCCTAACATTAAATTCCTTCGACCTCAATATAACAATACTGCAAATTGCTCTACGTGGAAACGTAATACCCGATTTTATTACCGTGTTCTTTCCTTTCAGAATGTCACGCTGTTTCACGGACAACGCTCAAATGTGATTACATTTACGCCCATTTGGAAATTCTGAACCACTGCCTGCTGATTTTTACAAAACTCGCAAATGCTCAACAGCATCACATACAGGGATCAATCGCAGAATTTTGTACATGGGCATCATGGATAGAAATATGTTCACGACCCACAGTAAAATACGATTTTCACACAGATCGTGTTTACGGACCAACAGTTATTTAAAAAAGGTATTGACGCCTCACACACCGACTTTATCATTTTATCTGACTTTTATCAAATTCGATTGCAATGGAGGAGATGTGGATAAAATTAAATCCATTCTGTTAAGTAAGCCATATCTTTCTACGCACAGATCATTAAAAATTCCATAAGTATCCAGAGAATTTACACGGAAATATTTATACACATAGAGTAAAAAATGTGCAAAACACGGGCAAATTTCCCTCTGAGCCCATTAGTACAATCCGGCTTTCATTGCATCGATTTTCACGAACTTGATACTCGCTGTATGGCATCACATGACAATCTATCGTACAAAACGCCACTTCATTCATGTCATTCAGTAAAGAATACAACTGGGCGTAATTTTATGAATCTCGAACTTGCTCAACAATGTCTTGTAGACAATTCCTGTACCGACGTTCAAGTAAACCTCGTAAACTTTTCAGTTGCTGATACTACATCACGGATGGACAGACAGAGACAGACACGGTCAGAGAGATAGACCGGTGTGATTTCGACAGTGAAGTGTTTTTGTTTTTAATTTGTGAAGAACATCCGAATTGACTCACGTAAGATCCTACGATTGTAAACTCTGCTATTTCGAGGAAGGTTATTTCTGTCTTCTGCAGCTAACTATAGGCTACCGCGGCCCCCTACCTGCTCTTTACATGCTACCTGTTCAAACGTCAGGCGAATTAACTTCAAAATATTTTGCGTGAAAATGCAACAGACCACAGAACACGTCATTCGCGTTCAGAGGCACCATCCGCACCGTACACACGACCTACACAGCGGCTCTCAAGACCACCGCCCATCCAAAAACTCGGTGCAGAAAAGCATATGCTCCAACTCAACATCTGATGTTCCTGTTGATGGGCGTATGTACCCGAAACATGTCGAGCTAAGAATACATCAATAAAATTACCTTGTTGCATCAAGTTGGCATTTCACATCATTTCATCATCATCATCATATATCTTTCGTGGAGTTGGGCCATTTGTTGACCCGTTCCGGTCTCACGTATCCAGAAGTCTCTTCGAAAGTCTACTATGATTCCTTCTGCCAGTTGGGGAGTAGTATTTCATTACCCTGGGTAAACTATTTCAAGGCATTCTATTTACATGTTGTACCCAGCTTTTCTTGTATTCCGGTGATTTTCCCAAAATTGTTGTTATTTTTAACTCCTTTGCAATTTGTGCATTTGTTTTGTAATCTGCCCAAGTGTATCCTGCTGTTCTTCTCATGTATATCATCTCTGCTGCTGTTATTCTATTGGCGTTACTTGTTTAATAGTCCAAGTTTCGCTGCCATATAACAAGACTGGAAGGGCTAGTGTATTATAGAGTTTTATTCTTGTTTTCTTAAGGGGTTTTTTGTGGTCTAAACATATTATTTAAAATACTTGCAATTTTCAAAACGTTATTTAATTTGATATCAATGTCCATTTCTCCTTCATAAGATATTATTTCATAAGCTGTATAAACTTTAACAGAAGGAAAAAAATAAGTTATTTAAATGCTACTACTCAAAAAATATTACCAACCCGAATATTAGGTTTGGAGCAGCGGATGAAACCTCGTCCCAATTCTATGTGAGTGTGAAGATGTGGCTTCACTCAAACATGTGTATCTGGGCTCCTTCGTTTTGGATCCAGAGGGCATTACGTGTAAAAGTCTGGGGGCCATCTGCAACTTTAGCAAAGTAACAAGGCTACTAGGAATTGATAAAGGGCACAAAGGACCCGTCAATTAAGGGTTAGGTGCATCGGGACCGTAAGGGCTCTAACCCAAATGCAAATCAATCAATTAATCAATCAAGCCGAAAATTACACAAATTAAGGGAAAATGTAACAGGCATTAAACTGAGAAGAAATTCAAATGACCATTTGGTACAAACTCAAACAGGACCTAGATTAAATGATAGTTAATGTTAAAACCTCTCTGCAATGCATCATGTTATCCCTTTAAAGACGAAGCGCAGACCGCTTAATTTAAAGCCCCAGTCCGTACCGCGCTGTAAACACTTTTCTTCTCGGTTATAAAAACCAATCAGTTTATGATGAAAGTGGCACAAATCGCTATTTGTTCTCCGATAAATACAAACCATATAAATACAGTGTGGGCAGAGCGTACAGTTGTTGAATGTTAAACTGGTGGTGCATCACGTAACCGGTAGGCTTTAAAAGGTTAAAGGATGTAGTCTGCATTCATGTGGCTCCAGATAGCGACCAGTAGCGGGGTTACATAAACACGGTGCTCAACCGTACTGCACAAACACAGGATTTTCTTCTAATCGAAAGATGATCATCTTTTAAAAGGGGACCGTCCCTAGGGAATTGGACAACAAATAAAATACAAGTCCATACTGCTTTCGAATCACAAGCCTTTAGTCCCAAACGTGAAACGCGTAGATTAAATTTGTTACAAGTTACGAGTTTCACTCCTAATTTCTCAGATTCATTCAAGAAAATGGATTACCAGTGACCTCTGGAAAAATAGATAAGCATTTTCTCTCTAAAACATACGTAATACACAGAACATGTATCAAACATAACGATGGAAATAAATATCACTACTGAATTGGATCTCAGAAAGAAAAGATACGGCAATACAGCAATACGGCAATTCGGAAAAACAACAAATAAATTTTTTTTTATTAAACTTTACATCAACGTGTAGTTGATGGAACTAGTAGATGAAAATAACTAAAAAATTGGCTTTGTGCGTTCTGATGGAATAAAAGAAGAAGGCAAGATTAATGTTCCATTACCTGGATTTATATGAAGCCTACCAAATAAATTACAGCATTATAACAGCAAAGAAGATGAGGACATAAAAGAAGTTCTGTTAACTGTAGGGCAAAACTACTGTTACATTGTTTGTAATACACATGAAATTTGTCTTTCAGTTTCAGTGTAATACCAAGAACGTCCGCACGTGTGACAGCCTTCACTAAATACTCTTGTTATCAAACAGCTCTGAGATTTTAAAATTTGCTGAAGACACACTTCATCCTTTCTTAAAAGTTAATATTTCTTTCTGTGTAACAGAAACCAACTTGATGCACTATTTATCCTCAGTTTGTTTGGCCAGTTAACCTCTATATGTTTCGGGCATAACTGTAGCCCTTCATCAGGAGGTATAATGTATATATACAACAACTGGTGCGTGTTGTATATATACAGTTTACCTCGTGATGATGGGCTACAAATATGCCCGAAACATGTACAGGTTGATTGACGAAATAAACTGAGGATAAATAGTGCATAAAGTTGGTTTTCATTACATAGGTGTATCGAGATGCACGGTAAACAAAACATAATATTTAATATTTCTTTCTCTGCTCAGAATACTTCGCCGTAGGTCCTTGTCCTGAGACATACAAATCCATGAAACACATTTATATGCTACTTTAACACACATTTTTATATTAAAGCGCACCTACGCCCATGTCTCACAAGTAGACTCCGTCCTCCAGATGTCTCCGACGAAATTTTGTAAGTTTTTCGGTTTCCTTATATATACGCATCTCATCTTCCTTCATTATAACACTTAAAATGCGTTGTAAATAGCATAAGTTTAAAGTTCTTTATTATGAAATTCTCTTCAAATACATAAGCTACATTTTTACATAAATACGTATGACACAAATTAAGTCCAAAAAGTATTATACACACAACATTATAGGATACGCGAGTGGAATGTTTGTGTGTTTACACATATTAATGTAAATAGATGTATTATCAAACAATCAACACCGATTAAAATAAATCTACGACTTATATATTTACGTAATGGATCAAATATTCTTTGTTTAATTTATTAAAAGAGTATAGTTAGAAGTTACAAGAACTTTCTCTTACAGAAATTATGGAGCTCACGGTAAATACGTTTTAGGGTGCCCTTATGACGGTACGTTCCTCCTACCGCGTTAGCGGAAACGACAGTCTATAGCCCAAGTTTGACTTTTGACAATAGCTTTAGAGATGATAGGCATGTTGTCTCAGTAGTCATTACAACAAACATGGAAACCTCTTTAACAACATGCATTAAAAGTTTGAAATTGGAGAAAATGTCATATAGTGACTATCCCTTATGAAGCCGCCTTCCCACAGGTATCATTAAAACTGAGACACTTGTGGTTAAGGCACTGCGAAGCTTCTAGCGCAGTTGCTAAGCAACATTAACTTAATGTAATGGCAGTGGTTACTTTCCTCAGGCTGCCGAGCTGTTATGAAGTCATTATTTGCACCTGTGAGTAAATTGTATTATTACAGCGTTACAATAACAGAATTAAGATTTATTATTGACATAACCTGTCTTAATATAAGGGGTATTATGGCATAACTGACTTATAATACTGTACAATTTACGTGAAAAATTTGCCCAAAGTACTTATTAACTACAATAAGTGAAGGTTCTGATATAATTTGCTTACACTACTGAGACACAGTCATTGCTTCATGAAGGGACCCACAGTGAAAATGGCTCGCAGTGGCCCCATCTACATGCTTCCATACACACATACACAAAAACACACACACACTAACTCACAAAATTTCCGAGCAGTGTTCAAAATACCCATTCTCCAAGGGCATAAATTTCTACTCTTGTATAAGTACTAGATTATTATCGTTGTTCTTTTAATTTTGTGACGTTCTTTTATTGACTAAATACTTTGTACATATTGACTTTGTCACATACAGACTTAAAGTTCTGCACAGTTGCGTTTGAAATATACTCGTATTCGTACTTTCACGCTCTATCTCGTTACCAAATATCACAAGGTTACTCCTGCGAATTTAGTTACTGCCATCCAACCTTAAGCAAAAAAGTGTCAAAAGACTAATAACATATTGTTTTATATTCTATCAAAAGGTTACCACAACAAGAGTTACATATTTTTGTTTTATGGCTCTGAAATATAAAAAACTCCCACATCAAAATTTCGCTTGTCCGCCAAGATTACTGATTACGGGAAATTCAGAGTATTATTTTGGCGTATTCTCTAATATTAAAACTTTTTTAATTCATGTGTTGTAAAAATCTGTTAAATATCCAAAGATTTTTTTGGGACATACAGAAAGACAAAATGGAGAAATTGTAAGTCTGGTTCTGTTTTTCCCCATTTCCAAGAATTATGAATATATGTCGGTTTCAAAACGTTGCTGTACGTTGTCCGACACCTAGACTCCACTGCTTACTATCTTCCCACTGGCCTTCATTTAGGTTTCTTTCGTTCATGGCCTTCCTTATACCTTCCATCCAGTTTTTCTCCGGTCTTCCGCGTGCTCTCTTTTGTTTTGGCATCCACTTCAATGCTATTTTGGGTAACCTTCCTTCTGCCATTCTTTGGACATGGCCGTACCATGTATGTTGGTTCTGTTCAATTTCTTTTATAATTGGTTCCTCTAATCCAATTTGTTGTCTTACAGAAGAGGAACCCAAAATCTAAGTATCTCTAAAATTATCTTCTCATGATCTTCTTGGTTTACACTGTCAACAGTATACTAGCGATCCTCACATCAAACTTCTACAGACATTTCCTGTATCCTCACATCCTAGCCATAAAACACATCCAAACGTCGCTTTCTAGAAGTCACAAATTTTGCTGTAAAGGTGTTCATGTACTACGGCAAAATGGTGACTTGCGTCATTTTACAGCATAGTAACTGCCTACACATTTTCTCCAAACGCTGGTAATTTTTCTTACCTCAAAGTAAGAGGCCATAATTCTTAAAAAAGACCTCGAAAAATAGTGCGATACGAGGTGCCAAAGCAGTTTTGCTGGAGACTCAAGTATTGTGGTTCCCGAAGTTTCGACGAACGTAATTCTTTCATCTTCAGAGCCAAGCAGCAATACTGGTTGACCATGAAGCTGAAGGCAGTGGCAGTCTTTCAAGTCGGGAACTATTTATTCATTGTCAAGAATAAAAATCCAAGAAAACTATAACCTTCGGAAGTATTACTGCCTTTTATATCCTGACCTTCGGCGTAAACATTAAGGAATAATTAACAGCATTCCTAGAAATTTCTTTCATACTTAGAATAAAAATCACTTACTGTGTCACTACTTCTTCAATTTACTTATGCCTAAGTAACTAAAAAATGTCAAATGATGAGTTGAATAATTCCATGCAGTGGAGTCACCCTTCAAAAGCTACTAAGTTCATAGCTAATTAAAAATATTCATTACAGTAGTCACAACAGCCTGCCACTTTTACCTGTTCTCAGCCGGATAAAGTTAGTCTAAATCGAAGCATAATATTGCTTGAAGCCCCGTTTTAATATCACTTTCATATTTACGCCTAAGTCTGGCAAAGCGTAAATTTCCATCAGGTTTCTCCACCTAAAATCTGTATGCATTTTTTATGTTCCGTTGACCGTGCATCTCTATGCAATCTTGTAAATGAAACCAACTTGGTGCATGATTTATTCCTAGCGTATTTTGTCAATTTTATTTATAACTTGTACATGTTTCGGACCTCTCCACGTCCATCATCAGAAGGAACAACTGTATTTATGCGAAACTTGGTACTTGTTATTCTGTATAGCTGACTGTCTGGTAAGCAGGATGGAATTCCATCCTGCATACCAGACAGTCAGCACAAATACAGTTTTTCCTCCTGATGATGGACGTAGAGAAATCCGAAACATGTACAGGTTATAAATAAAATTGACGAAATACACTAAGAACAAATCGTGCACCAAGTTGGTTTCATTTACAAGATTCTGTATACATTTCTCTTGTTCGCCGTAAGTAGCACGTGCCAGCCGATTTTATTCTCCTCGATTTGAGCACCCAGGGATTATTTGGTGAGAAGTGAAAATCATAACGCTCTTAATTATGTAATTTTCTTCGGCCTCAGATTACTTCCGCCTCCTTAGTTTTAAACACTTTCCTCAGCAGCCTGTTCTCATGCAATCTCTATCTCCTATTAAAAATCAAAAGGCTGCATTTCAGGAAGGGAAGCGTTTCTCGTTTTCAGGCTAAAAATATGATAAATGTCTAGTCGGCTGATAATAGCTTTACACGCTGGGCTCAACTGTGTATGTGGTACACTGATTTTTATCCCAAGAAAGGAGACGTGTTCTGTCCACCGAAATGTGCATTTTTTCATAACTTGCGTCGTCTCACAGTGTCGAGACAATAAATGATTGTGACGATCAACTAACGTCAACAAAATCGCATCTGATTGATCTCCTCTGATAATTCCTCTAATTGAGGGAACAAATTTCACGCCAATATAATAGAGCAAATAAAATTATAAATTTTTATTCTACCCATTTAACATTTTTAGGTGTACTGTCAGAGGACTTACGATTTTGAAACGAATGGTAGTAATCAAATCCTGCAAATAAAACCTTCTCTCAATTTGTTAGTAAAAGTGTCACGGAATAGTTATTATTTTCCCAGTTATTAAGTAACTTCAAGAAATATAATTCTCTCTCTCTCTCTCTCTCTCTCTCTCTCTCTCTCGAAATTCCAATAAAGAAAGGTATAATCTGCACGCTATAAGCCTTATTTTCTTTTACCTTAATGACTACAGGTCTTAATTTGTTCTAAGTTCAGTAGCTGAGAGTTTGTAATTAAGAAACAATCAATAGAAAAATTAAGTTGTGTGAAGATAAAGAACTCAAGTTTCACGGATTATTTACACAATTCTGTATCTATTAATTTAAGGAATGCTATAAGGAATATGTCTACTTAAAATGGCTCACTATTAAGCAGCCTGAAACTACGTAGCACCAAAATAAATGAAACTGATAATCTTCAGATTGTGTCAGCTTTCAAACCGACGAAAAATATTTTTCCTTTTGCATCTGAAAATAAAAAAAACAAAAACATGTGGTTTGCTTAAATAATCAAGGTTCTACAATGTTAAGATCCACTAGCTACAATTTCTCTCCCAAAACTTTTTGGAATTTAACTGAAGGAGCGTGCTAAACTTAAAACTATACTTTATCTTTCCTTATTCTTGTCTCAAGTGTATATGATGAATTCGAAACAATTACACAGGCGATATTTAATATCTCCCCTTCGCATCAAATACCCCAGTGTCTAGATTTGCCACTGTCCCCTCCCTCTCTACACACATTCTCACAACTAGAATACTCAGAATGAAAATTTCTCATTTCAAACGGCTTACCTCACTCCATCCCTACCATCATGATCCTATTCATTCGGAAAATTTCTCCACAAAAGCTCTCTTACAAACAGAGCACCACATCAAAAGTTGGGGTAATTGTCGTTGTCATTATCAAAACGAGAACCAAAAGTACAAGTTGGTATGAAGTTATATATTTCACAGCGCCTTATTATTTCATTGGAACGTAGAGAAGAAAATGGTTTTGAAACGGAGCAAAATGTGGCGTTAACAAAGGTCTGAACATCGTCTGTCGTTAATAACTAGGTTTTCCATCACTGAAAATTGTAATATAAGAGGTAACAGCAAAACTTTCTCTTCATTCTAAATCTGAGTTTCTCCCATTTCCTCATTTCCGTTATGCAGAATATTCATTGGAAGACGTAACAATCCATCAGCGTTTGTGGTAAAGGGTGTTAACAGAAGAGGTACATGGGAGGAAATATTTTAATCATCGTACAGGAAGGTCTTACGTCATCAAGGGGAAAATTAAGGGACAGTCGCCAAAGAAACATTCTGCACCCTTTGTCACAATAACGCTTCTGTCTCCCCTAACTTAAAACCCACAGCCATACTCTGCAGCTATAGCTTGAAGCATAATGGCATGGTAAAGAATTTAGATTTTCAAATTATTTTGTACGTATGTGGACTTTCCTTCCTAAATGAACGCAATTAGTAGAAGGGAAATAAATATCGAGAAAATTCTAATAATTCTGCTTCCCATAAGTCTATGTCCCACAAATTTGGAGTATACACAGTTCATTGTGAGATGGTTTTCTCTTACGCATAACACTAGTTGAATTACAATAATTCATATGTTTGCATTTATAATAATATGTTACAAACAACAACACCATGCAAAAACTAACACTTGCCAAACCTGTTCTGTCATTGAAATGCAAAGATTTCACGTTTCCTTTTCCAATTAACGCATAATTAATGAGACAATTTACGTCCAAAAATGATGCCTACAAATGTTTGTTATTTTTTAAATATTGCATTATTTCAAAAAAAAATTATTCTTAAACATTTTCAAGATAAAACATCTTTGAAGTACGTTGTTTTATTTAACGTTTCTTTCGTTTGCTCTTCTTAATTTCTAAGATTGTGCGTTAAGTTATAATTTTCTATATGATGAAATGCATACACAAATGCAGAAATATCATCTATACTTCCGCTAGGGTAACCTGTTTGAAGATAAATTTCGTAATGTGTAATTAAGGGAAAGGAAGTCTTTTAATATCTGGCTAAGCCTGTATACATCCGAAAACTACTGGGGAAAATAATTATCGTAAACTAAGAAAGGGCAATTTGTGGTCGGTCTCCAAGCTAAAGGATTAGCTAATTCTACATCACGTAACATTAAAAGTAGGTTAAAACACGTAATTTTTTACTCATGTATGTTTCATCTGTAGGGAAAGTATTCCAAAATTAAGCATCAGGATCATTTCCTTTTCGAAGTTTAGCATACAGGCAATTACTTATTTATCCATTATAACGTAAACTGACACAGTTATCGACATAACTAGAGGGAAAATGCACCCTTAGCACATAGTGTTTCAACTGCCCGCTAGGTAGCACTGGTAGCGTCTTGAGCACCACCGACAACGCAGACCACACATCGTAAACGCGTGAAGTGGCTGGGGGATGAAGGTACTATATAACTGTGGAGCACTCTACAAATAAATGAATAAGCTTCAAAGTTTACAAGTTATTTCAATAAAGCAGATCACAGTAATGGTGCAGAAAATACAATTACTTAACAAATAAATGGAAAAGTTTTAAAATCTATTTCGGAATTGAGAGTATTCATATACAATTTTTATCAATATATTTCAAGCGAAGTGTACAGTTGTTCAATAATGGCCTAATTGAAAGTTGGTGTATTGCACAATTTTTTTGTTTCGTATTTACACAATTTTGTATTTTCTTCAACAGTTAAAAGAGTTATAACAATTCGGAAATAAATTTCAAGGGTCTTCCACAAAGATAATGTAAGATCCATTGACCAGGATACTCGACGATTTCTTTGCTTCGTCTTATGCCATATTTGCGAAGATGGTAACATTGCAAATTTATACTCACTGTTGGCCATTTCGAAGTTCTATGCTATCTGAGGCTTCCCGAAAAATACGCACAGAGAGACTACAAGTTGTGTTCTATCCCATTTTTTCAACTCAAATATCGCTGTTACCATCCAATGGAGCAGAAACTTTCTTGAGAAACTAACAGTTGTTCAGCAAGTCAAAAAATATCTCACATTTATACAAAACTACGATTCCTTACTGTATTCACAGCGCTCTAAATCAGTTCCTATACCGAGCCAGCCGAGTCCAATCTTCATTCTCACACTTGGCTACGTCAGCCTATTCCGAAGTCCAAAATTAATGGAACCACTCATTTCTCGGGTTTTCCCATTTCTCTTATACTTGTGACAAATAATAAAACACCGTCCTTTCATTCTTGTATATTAGTTTCTCTGTGTAACATCCAAATTGCAATTGGCACTTCTCCATTTCCTTTACAACATCGGCTTCTCAAAATTTCTTCCTCTTAGCCTCATTATATGTATCTGTCTTCACGAGGCACACACAAGTAATGAGAGGAGGAATTCCATCTGCTAGCCTTCCAGTCTTATAACGTCCTTCTTCCTTCGTGTAATCTTATTAGAGACTTCCTTGACTGGCAATATCGAAAGTTTAATCTAACAATTATTGAATTTATGGAAGGAAATAATTTAGATTTCCAAATCAGGGTTTCAGTTGTTGGAAGGCAAGATTCCTTCAAACTTCGCAGTCAGAGAATATTTTTTTTTTTTTGTAAGAGAGGAATCATGCCGTATATTGAATATTTTCTTGAACATTTCTGTTCAGGTATCTTTTCTTTAAATTCACTGAAGATGGACCGATCATCATAGTATACTAGCATCCACATAGAGAAGTTCTGATAAGAAGATAAAAGACAAAAATGAATTTGGATGATTCATCTATCCATAATTCTGAGTTAACAGTGCAGAGAAGTTGACGTAAGTGTAAAAACACTACAAATGTCACGATCAAAATCTTCAAAACAAACAACTCTTTCGTTTTGACGTTTTGCTGACAGTGCATCTCAGTAAATTTATCTCAGTAATTAACCAACTTGACGTACAAAATTTTTCCTTTACAATAAGTTTATTTCCTGCCTCTACATGTTTCGTGCACGAGACGGCCACCTATAGGTGTGATGATATCAGAGGCTGTGTAATGTAATTTTGACCTTCTGATGATGAGCACATGTGCTCGAAACATGTAGAGACATGAAATAAACTTATTGTAAAACAAAAACTTTAGGTGTGATGATACCAGAGGCTGTG